>Ga0182211_1000382_pt1 | contig 14226 bp, 13 predicted proteins | sample G5R1MG_20_FD_129660 | JGI IMG/M metagenome (GOLD analysis project Ga0182211, IMG submission 129660) | Switchgrass phyllosphere microbial communities from Michigan, USA - G5R2_MAIN_03OCT2016_LD1 MG | ecosystem: Host-associated > Plants > Phyllosphere > Phylloplane/Leaf | place: USA: Michigan... | reverse complement strand
CCCCATTCCTCATCCTCACTCGTCTTCTTACCATTCGCATTAATTAATGCGTCCTCGTTCGGTTTCTCATCCTCGTCTTCCTTTCTAAACAGCTCGTTCAGCGCTAGGTTAAACTTCTCTAGTTCGCCAATCTCGCCGATCTTCACGCGCATGTAATCGGCTGCGATGGCGACTTTCATTTCTTTGTTGCGGACCTTGATAACACGCTGGGTTGTGACGTCAATATTAGTGTCAGATGCTGGGACAGTTGTGTAAATGTCGATGTTGTCCGCATTTTCCATTGCCTGATCATCTGCATCTTCGTCCTCAGTCGAATCTTCTGGCGCCTTTGTGGCCGCCAGTGCCGGGTCTTCTTGCTCACCATCCATGATGGTTTGTAGGACGGGCGTCTTCTGGTACCGTTGGCTGAAATGTGTAAGCACAACAGCTTTGGCGTCCATCTGTGAACCAACACCTATGGCTTCTGAAGTTGTGGAATGCTTCTTGGCTATGGCATCGCCTTGCATCGCATCATCAAAGGTAGCTTCGTGAATAAGAACCGTGGAGTTGGAACCTATTCTAGTGAACGCTTGGCTCGGCCTGCAGTCGCCCGAATAACTGACTTTGAGTGGTTTTACATGCTCAGGGTCAGACGGTGATTTTGGGAAGGTGATTGAGCAAGCCATGGCACCATGACAATGAGACACTTTGACGGCTTGGATATCGGTAAACCCGAATAACTTCTCGTAGTGCTGCTGTTCTATGCGTGCCTCACGTAAACTGTACAATAATTGATGTTTCTCGAAGAAGCTTGATATGGACAACTCGGAACGGCAATAGTTCCCTCTATTCTCCGAAATTTGCACGGGAAGCAGGCGACTGTACCCGAAATCTTCAATGGCCGAGTACTCATGGAGAAATTGAAGCATGCCGCTGTGTGAAATAATCGACAGACCATAGATATTTGTGTCAAGGTTCGCGATGGAAGATGCCATATGTTGTGGGTTGGGTGCGCCGCCATGAACCAGTTGGTGCCAAGCGCGAATAACCGACACTGTACCCAAGTGATGATCGGCATGCAGATGGCTGATCCATATCACACGTAGATTCTTTATAATATCGACTAGTTCCTCGAAAGGGAAGGTGCGAGACAGTTGTCCTAATGTGTTCTCTCCGCAGTCAAAGAGGTAATTTCCAATGCCCGGTACTCGTACAAGAGTGGCAGATACGTTGCGGTACTTTGACGGTATAGCTGACCCTGTTCCTAGGGTAGTGATCTCGGTGTCCGGGCGAGCCAGAAGATTTCTCCAGGCCTGCAAGGCCTGTTCGTCATCATGTACAGACTTTTGTGCCTCGGCTGCCAGACTAAGTACCTCTGGAAGCATTTCATTGCTTGCAGCCTGAGGACTGAACAGTGCTGATGCGGTTTCTTTCTTCGAGATGAATTTAGGTTTTAAAACAAAGCTCATACCTCGCTCGGCTCCAATGGCACCCTTGGGCAACGGCGAAGCTTCGACTGGCGCGATCCTGTAAATGCTCTTCTGCGGAACTGACTTATCGTCATGGATGGGGGTGGAATAACGAACAGCGTCCACAAGACCTAACCGTGTGGCTAATCCAGCTGCCGAATCGTTCGCAATACGGTTGGGACTGGTGTCCAATGATGAGACAAGATGCTCGGCCCCATGAAATTCCTGGATAAACGTCTCGAGCAACGGGTGTCCTACGACGCCAGGGCCAAGCTGCCAAATGAATATCTGAATACCAGCCATGACTTGAGAAGATTTAAATTCTGCTCGCTGTAGAATAGTCTCCAGGTAGTCAACTGACGGCACATCCAAAATGGCGAAACCATGTCCAGGTCTGTCATTTCCCATAACCTGATCTGGCGTGATCAATACCCCGTCCTTGTTCTGCACCGATTCACCTCTGGTCAACTTGCCGCAATCAGGGCCTGGATTCACCCCCAGCATCTTTGCGCGTTGGACATCAAAGATCCCCCGTGAAGCCTTTGTGCGCACAATATACGAAAGGCATTCCGGTGCGGGGTTTGTTGGAGGAAGAGCTGCTATCCTGGCACCTGGCCACGGCGATCGCGTGAAAACGTAGAGGTCTGGTAGCGGATCCGGACCGCCAGGCTTTGGACCGTCATATGGCATGTAGCCCTGGCCATGGGGCCTTCTGACAAACATGGCAGTGGGCATTTCCACCTCGGAAATATGTCGTTCAACCAGTGTATCAAAACTCCAATTTGAGTCAAACATAAAATTCACGGTGGCAGAACGAATACGACCATAACGTGTCTCACGATCTTGAGCGCTTTCGTTTGGAATCGACTGATAATCTTCGAAGGTATTCAGATTTTGATCAAAGTACTCTCGCCGCGCTTCCATAGCGGCTTCGGCTTCGGCGTCGTATGTGGTGTGTGCGGGCGCAATTGATAGAGCCCAGACGTCTATGTTGTCGTCTTGCCAGGTTGATGGAACGTCCCCCTGCTCGTCAGGCACCGGAGGATTCTCGGTGTACTCTGTCGTAGCCATGGGCAAGCCTTTTCGGAAGATGAAGCGGCGGCAAGTGCCCAGCAAATGCTTCAGGTTTGGTGGCCCATAAAGGTTGACTTGAGGCTTTGACGGCGCCTGCGCGCGGCTACGACCCCCTGATCTTTCGTAATCTGCCAATGCTTGCTCATAGGAACTCCCAGACGAGTCAGCTAATGTGAGCATCATGCCAATTAGCCCGCCCGTGTTCTTCCACTCAGTCCTTCCCGTCAAGAAGTAATCCTGTGCTTTGAGCAGTCGCGCGCCTTGCTGCACCACAGCCCTTTGTGTTCCTTCGGCGAGACTTCCAAACACATAGGCCTTATTCATTGTTCGCATCACGATGGCTGTGCCAGGCGTGTCTGCCGTTGGCGTAGTGATTATCTCCACGGAAGCCATAGTGGGCCCTTGCTCGTACGCACATGCACGTCGCCGTTCTATGGCGATTATGGGTTCGTCTACTATTTTCTTCACGGGTCCTAGGAGCGGGAGACGACGCCGAGAATAGCTGGGTTCAGAAGATCCTGGGGTGTGGGCGCGGTACCATGTGCGCGTGTTGGAGAAGCTCGCCGATATCGATGGTGCTGCGCATGCGGCAGATCTCCTCGGAGAATTCCACGTCACATAACACGCGGCGCTGTGTTGCCGGCGGATACAATGCACGAGACTGGGGTGTCTCGTGGCAGCCGAATGTGTGGTGGTATGCGCTCGAAGTCGGCCGGCTGGAAAGCACAACACGAATTTCCTCGGGTCGGTCGTATTCGTCATCAACCGCCTGGTGGCGGATACTTGGGCAGCCAGCGTTGGACCTGCACAGAAGGAAAGCAGAGGTACAGGCTGTGTACGAGCACGAAGGCCCAGTCACGAGTGATTGGTGTTGTCGGCGAAAATTTAGCCCGCTGGTGGACCCTGAATTTCACTCAACACCTACACAGTAGTTCCCGCTGGATATACCAGTTATTCTGCACACCACGCAACTTCACGTTGCCATTTACCCGGGAACCAAATTCTGCCGGACCGATCTATGCCGGGGGCGCCCTGCGTCACTTCTTCATCCTCAGCGCCCCGCCATCAATGGTGAAGTCCTGCCCTGTCACGAAGCCAGCCTCGATCAGGTACAGCGCTGCATCCGCGATATCCTTGGGCCTTCCTGCACGATTCGTCGCATGATCGTCGACATCTTTTCTCTCATTCTGCCCTGCCCAGTCCAGGCCCTTCTCGTCGCCTTGCTTGCTCTCATGCGCAACCTTGATGCGTCCTGGCGCGATGAGGTTGACACGAATGCCCAACGACCCCAGGCTGATGGCCATCGAGTGCATGAGCCCCAGCTGCCCTGCTTTGCTTGACGCGTATCCTTCCTGGTTGGGATCCGACTGGTGCGCGCGGAACGAGCCAATGTGAATGATGCATGGCCCTGCGGGACTAGAGTTGTTCTCGTTCTGCATGTGTGCACCTAGTTCGACGTCCGATGCGCGAGCCTTCATATATGGAATGCAGGCTTGCGACATGGCGAAAGGCCCCGTGAGGTTTGTGTCGATATAGGCTTGCCATTCCGAGAAGGTCGCGAGGTCTTCCATAGTCTTGCCATCTTTCCAGTACGGACTAGCGATTCCGCCGTTGTTGATAAGGACATCAATGCGATTATTAAAGAACGCGGCGGCTTTCTTGACCTTGACCCGTATGTCCTCGACGTTGCGAAGATCACAGAGAGCGAAACCCAGCCTCCCATCTTCGTAATATGGCTTGAGGTGTACCTTCACTGTGTGCTCCATCTCATCGCCATCAATGTCGAACACGTACGCATGGTGACCAGCTTCGAGCATCATCCGCGTCAGCGCTCGGCCAATGCCGCGAGCGCCCCCGGAGATGATGATGTTTTTGAATGGCACTTGCACTGCTTGTGCCTCCGTCATTTTCGAAACGTGGTCGGGTTGTAGATTGCAGATTGCGGGGATAATTCACCCTCTACAAGTGTCGCGAATATCACAAGCCCGACGTTACTCTGACGTCAGATGCGTTACGTCTTCGTCCTGTGAATTGTCATTCTTCGTGCAGCCCATGCTGAGCAGAGTACAGATTCACTTGCGGCAGGACTACTAAAATGCATACTATGTATAGCTCAGAGCCAGTCCCGTCTCTTGGTCTTATCGGCGTATAGCCTACGTATGAATCCCAGAGAAGAATTCTTCGTCTCGACCAACCTACCCACGCAACGGTCATATAACAATCTCAACGATACTTGGCAAAGCACATTCTCGCATTACTCCGACATAGTCAGAGAACTGTATAGCCGTTCACTAGACCACACACCTTATCGTCGTTAAACACTCTACTTTCCATCGAACAGGAAAAGGACGTAACCCTTCCTCGCCACGGAAACCGCCGCCTGCCAAACCAGTCAGTTTCCCACGCAACACGGCAAAATAAAACCCGCTCAAAACAGTACGGTACAGACCTCCGAGTATCCAGCGAACAATGCCACAATGGGAAAACACCCAGGTAACCATTCATTGCCTGCCCAACTATTTGCCGCTCTGGAATGCAGTCCTGTTGTGGCAAGGGATATCCAACTTACTCCAACCCCTTCTCATCCTGTGAGTCGAACGAGGGTATTTAATACCCCCTTTGTGTCGTGTCTGCTAACCAGACACGATTCTCTCTTTCTCTCAATTTTTCTTTCATTCATCCGACGTGTCGTTTACCGCCAACTTCTCACCAACGCCATCACGCGTCTGTACTCTACTCCGTTTCTTCAAGATCGACTATAATCGATCATCACACATGCTACAAGTGATAATACCAGGAGAACCATGAACATCCTAACCCTTCTCTTTACTGCCCTTGCCCTCGCGGCACCCGCCCCAGGACCCATACCCCAGGATAATGCCCAACCACCCACGCCCATAACGCACCTCTACATGTGCAAAGATGCCGACTTTACCAACGAATGCACAAACCTCCACCTCGAAATTTCAAACTGTCGTACGTTTTGTCTACTTCTCCGACAAGAAAACGATCCAACCTCCGACCACGAAGGAATGAAGAATTGATATTTTTACATTTACTAACCATGCCGTTTCCTGCCCGTACACAGAAAACATACAAGATTCCTTCGCCCAGCAGGTATCGTCCGCCGGCCCCGACAACGGCACGTTTTGCACCCTGTACTCGTAAGTTCGACCGCACAGCCACCAATAACACCCGTGTGTATTTATTTTTTACATTGCACCCGCTAACGACCGCCTTTCCCTAAAGCGATTTTGACTGCCATGGCCGTGCGCTCCCGTTTACCTTCCCTGGCATCCGGAAGCTCGCGCGCTACGGCTTCGACAAGGCGCTCAGTTCGGTGCGCTGCGATTTCATTGCCGGGTGGGCCGATCATGCGTAAGGAGGGTGCGCGCAAAAAAAGGGGGGCTGGAGGACGGAGGGAGGGAGGGAGGCCCGGAAACAGGAATGGGTGCGTGGGCTGGGTATGTAGCGGCAAGGGCTTGCAGTGATGCACATTCTCTTCACCACTTCTTCGTACCTAGTATCAAGTTCAGGGACGTACCTAGCTTCCATTACTATACCTCCTAGTGCGTATACTGCTGCTGCACACACCGTCTCCGCTACCTTGACCTCCTTGCATCTTCACAATGTAAATCCGAGTCTATCAAATGATCAAAGTAACCCCTCGCCATCATATCTTTCAAGTACCAATACATTTCCCCCCTCCTCTGAACAGGCGAGATACCCGACAGAGGCTATCAAGTTCGACTTTGTTTTGCGCTGGGGAGCATGCGTGGCACGGGTCGGTAGCTATCTTGAGACTTTTCTTGGGATATTGAGTCGTGGACGGACTGGCTGATCGTTCGCAAGACTACCACGCGAATCCAAGGGGATGGAAATGGTGAATAGAGTCAGTGAACAAGCGTGATATTTGAAATGTACCCAACAGCTCTTTTGAACCAGAGTTAAAACACACTACCGAAGCCTCCGGGCGCCGGAAACGCCGAACCGAGAGAAGTACAGGTATATGAACGCATCTATGCATCATGAATTTCAAAGCGAGACATCGTAGGAGAACAAGATCCGTCTATTGTGCCCGTTGGTAGACACCGACAACCATGGCATGGTCACGCTCAAAAGGCTCGAGCGTCAATTGCTCCTTTGGCTTGATGCCCATCTCTCGCAGCTTGGCGACTTCCTGTGCAAAGACGGCTTCGGGAGCGGCTGTCGAGTCGATGCAGTTGGCCTTGATGGAGATGACGATCCCACCACCAACCTTCAAAAAGAGACCAGCTGCGTGCACGTTAGTAGTGTCGTCATGATTATAGGGGGAAAGGCCTACCGTTGAGACCGACGATACGGGCCTGGTCAGGTTGGGCAACATCGGCGAAGATGCAGTCGACCATGCCGACGAGCATGCGGTACTTGAGCGGGTGGCGGGCATCCTCGACAATCGGGATGACGTTTGTGCGGTGGGTGGCCATGTTGATGAGATCGCGGCCGGAGCGGTGGGAGAACTCAACGGCGAAGACGGTGCCCTCAGGGCCGACAATGTCTGCCACGTGCGACACACTGGTCCCGGAGGCAGCACCGAGGTAGAGGACCTTGCTGCCGGGGCCCATGTAGATGTTGTCGACACCACCAAGAATACCAGCGGCCAGCTTAGAGCGGAACGGGTTCCACACGCGGTACTCGGTGCTGCTGGGGGCGCTGTCTGGGCCATCGGTGGGGGCCGTCGTCGCGCCGACGCTGATACGCTTCTCGCCGTAGACGCTCTCGCCGGGCGTCAGGTTCTTGGTGACGAGGAGATCTTCCTTGCCGCGGGCCACGAAGACGCCGGCGTGACGATGAGGCTCGACAATGACCTTACTGGACACATGTTAGCAGACCATGTACCGGCGCGGTGACATGCACTTACGCTCCGCCACGAGCGCCACCACGACCACCGCGCGCACCGCCTCGAGGGGCTCCTCGTCCGCCACGGGGCGCTCCACGGCCGCCGCCGCGACCGCCGCCACGACCGCCGCCACGACCTCCACGGTCGCCGCCAAATCCGCCGCGGCCGCCACGGGGTGTGAAGCCGCCACGGCCTCCACGGTCGCCGCCTCCACGGCCGCCACCACGTCCGCCTCTAGAGTACGATTAGCCATGCTTGCGTTATCGCGGTCGCAGCGACAAGGAGAGCGCCGTACCTAGGGGTGAAGGGCATTTCCTGTCCTCGAAAGTCGGTCCTGCGCTAGGTGTTGCGTGGATGAACTGCTGCGCACGATCAGCACGCAATGCACAACAGACTAGGCGGGGCGGCGAGCTGCCTTCAGTCGGACTCACGTATGCACGAGCGTTCTGCGCGGTGTGTAGTATGGTGGGCAGAATGCGTGAGGGCAATGGGCGATGGATGCGGCAAGAGCTTCACGCTCGGGAAGTGCTGCAGCTGGATTTTTTTCGCCAAGCCCTACGGCCAATCGGGCCAAGCGCCGCCGCTGCACCCTGGCGGCACGCTCCTCGCTTACGGCACACGCAATTCTCCACACAAGCTCAATATCGAACACGACACCAACCGCCGGCTCTACTAACACCCACAGCACACGGCAATATGGTACGTCGGTCTGCGCCTGCACTTCTGCACGCGCATTTGAATTAATCAAGGGCGGCAGGTTCGCTACGGCCCCACAATCGACGGTGCAAAGTCTGCGCGCGCCCGCGGCAGCTACCTCCGCGTCTCCTTCAAGAACACGCGCGAGACGGCGCAGGCTATCAACGGCTGGAAGCTCGAGCGCGCCCTCACCTACCTCGGAAATGTTCTGGAGCACAAGGAGGCCGTCCCCATGAGGCGGTACGCTGGAGGCACTGGACGCACGGCACAGGGTGAGTGACTCTGGCTGTTGCAGACTCCAGACTCGCCAGCAGAGGAGAACCCGGCGGAGACAATCGCTGCTCTCTATTTTCTGCGGTGCTTCGTGCAATGCGTGGTCAACAGCGACGAGCCATACGCTGGGCTAACTCGCCACAGGCACACCTCTGGGCGTCACCCGTGCCCGCTGGCCCGTCAAGTCGGCTGAGATCATCCTCGGTCTGCTCAAGAACGCCGAGGCCAACGCCGACACCAAGGGCCTCGACACTAGCAACTTGATCGTCAAGCACATCCAGGTCAACCAGGCACCCAAGCAGCGAAGGCGCACCTACCGTGCCCACGGCCGTGTACGTGCCAGTAGCTGATCTACTGTCGGAGCTTCCGTTCTAACGCACACAGATTAACCCTTACATGTCCAACCCCTCCCACGTCGAGCTCATCCTTACCGAGGGTGCTGAGGTTGTCAAGAAGTCCACCGAGGTTGTCGAGCGCCGATTGAACTCCAGGCAGCGTGGCCGTGAAGTCCGCAAGGCCATCACCGCTTCTGCGTAGAGGAGGACGTCGAGGGCGGGAGGCGATCAAGGAAAGAAAATGTCAATGCATGGGCACGGTTGGGAGTCAAATGAGCAATGAATCTTAGGGTCGGTCACACTCATCATGTATACATGATATGGGACTTCGTTTTCTCCGGTGTCTGGTCGATAAACAAGCAAGGCTACAATAAGGCCTGATTCTCACACCTCGTCTGCCCTTGGAGCTGTCGTTTTGGTAGTGCATTAACATGATGTACCCTTGACAACAAGGCACTGCTCAAATGAATCCAGCGCTATGTAATCATCTCCTCTCGACGCTCCCTCCGGCAAACATTCTCCACATACCGTTTGAAATAATCATGTACCGTAATGACGGTGGGCTGAACTGGTTGAAGAAATACGTGCATTTTCTCTTAGTTCTCCCGAGCATCACGGCTAACGATCATCATCGGCGCAACCAGACCTCCGGTACCTTTTTTATCAATTCAAGAGAAAATTTACCACGCGAAAAATAAAGGGTTAGTCAATCTGGAACACCAACTACTATGCATATATCATTCTAAGAAACCTAACAACCACATCGGTTGCTTTCCTAACAGCTCAGCCACGACACAACAACGCCCGGACCATCACGCCCAGAAGTCGCCTGCCAACCAGCGGTTGAGCATTTCAAGCGAGGCCTCCGGTTGGTCATACGGGACCATGTGGCCGCCAGCGTGGATCTTCAAAAAGGTTAAGTTTCCGCTTGACTTGACCTGGCCGACGGGCTTTCCTTTTCCGCCAATGGTAAAGTCCTCCATCTTGGCCTGGTTGTACTTGTGCTTGCCGGGCCACTCGAGGGCCTCGGTCCAGGCCTTGTTGCCGAGCCAGTTGCAGATGTAGTCGGCATCGCCGGCGTAGACGAGGACGGGGATTTCGGCGAGGATTCCGGGCACGACGCGGTGGAAAGGCTTCATCCAGTCGCCTTGGAGCAAGAAGTTGCGGTTGATGTCGAAGTTGCACGATTCGTACGATGAGATTTCGGCGCCGACGGCCTTCATGACTTCCTTCCTGTTGAGGAAGGCCTGGATCCAGTCAAGCTCATCGTAGCAAAGCGAGTTACTGCCGCAGGGCTTGCGGATGTCGTAGACGTTTTGGCCTGTGCGCTGGTAGGGGCCGATCATGGCGTTGTTACAGTAAATGGAGGCGGGAACGCAGGACCATACGGATTCCGAGTTGTAGCAATTCTCGATGAGGCTGGCGCAGCGCGGGTAGGCATTGTCCATGGACTTGCACTGGCTTTCTTCAAGAACGGCGGGCCAGCCGCCTTCGCCGCAGGCCATGGGGCGGTAGTATTCGTATTGGGTGAGGCCGTCGGTCAGACCGTTACCAATGAGAACCGATTGGAGGTTGATGTTGCGCTTCTTATGGGAGAGAATCTCGGATGCGAAGACGGGGATATAGTGGCCAGCATACGATTCACCAGAAATGTGGAAGGGCTGCTCGGCGTACTCGGGAAACTGCTTGAAGAAGAGGGTGAGAAGCGCGTAAATGTCCTTGCCGGCGGCGACGGTATTGCTGACCTGGCCGCTCGAGTACGAGTAGCCGACATTAACGGGCTGATCGAGGAAAATGACAGAGGCATTGCTGTTCCACGAGTGGGGGTTGTGCTTGATCTTGCCGTCCTTGGTAATAGACGCCGGGCCAAGTTCCATGAAAAGGCCGGTAAGGGACGAGCATCCGGGGCCGCCATTCAGCCATAGGACGATCGGATCTGTCTTCGGGTTGTTTCGGCTTTCAAAGAACCCTATGGGATGTATTAGTATTGATAGTGGTGGAGATGGCGAAGGGCTTGGCAGGGCCGATGGCGCTGCCACTGGGGTACTCACAGTAGAACAGGTGCTTGTCCTCCTCTTCATCATCGAGATAACCGCTGTACTGCTTGACATGATCAACCCCCAGGACACTGGGGTCGACCTTCTTGGAGCGCAGACTGAAGTTTTCCAGCTTGCCGTCAATCTCGCGCTCCTTCTCGCCATGCTCGTTCTCGACCCAGACGCTCTGGATGTCGGCGCCCTTGATGATGTGATCCCACTCGCTGTCCTGCTTACGCGCGTGTGGCTTGGGCTGCGAGAAGAAGGCAGCCTTCTCAAACGACTCGGGGTACATGAGGGCGACCTCGTCCCAAATGGCCCGGGCCTCGCTGGTCAGCGACTTGAGGCTGTCCTCGAGCTTGTGCAGCGGCTTGGACCACGCATTCTCCTTGAGCTCGCTGAACGAGTCGGGGAACTTGAGAATCTGCTGCTGGGGGGCAACCGAGGCGGACACGGCTCCGGCAAGCAGCGCCGAGGTAGCAACCTTCATAGTGGCGGTGCCAAGTTCCGGAGCTCGAGCGGCGATGAGATGGATGTAGGATGGATGTAAAGATGGGATGAAAGCTGTCGCTGCCTACTGCCAAAGAGACTGGATGTGATGAGAGATGATGACGATGGGAGAGAGGTAAGCTATCTTCGAGCTATGGGTAAGCTCGGAGACGTGGACGAGGCGCGGCTTGTCCTGTCCAGGCAACCGAGCATGACGCCACTAGAGGCGGCTTATCAGAGTGGCTGGTCCGTCCAAGCGCCTATCACGAGACCCGTCTTAGCGTTTCACCCTTCGGGGGCGCTTTGGGTCAAGCGATGATGCACGCCCTTTCAACGCTCAAACGCTCAAACGCATCAACACATCATTGTGTTCACCATCGCTACATTGCACGGTAGTGTTGGCAGCAGCAGCCTCACTCTATTCTGTGCCTCGTCGGTCCACTCCATAGTTGATGTGCTGTCTGCTTGTTCCCAATTAGGCCTAGCGCAACAAGGCCGACTCACCATGAGTGCATCGCCGCATGTCCTTCTGCATCCCCCCAAAATGCTGTCCATATTTGACGTCGCTGTGCGCGCCCCATCCGCTCTCGCACTCCCAATAACACACCTATCGAGAATCTCTCCGTAGTCAGCCCAAAATGCCCGTCGGAGTATTCCAGCCCTCAAATCAAATCAGACTCACCAACGTCTCGTTGGTTCGCATGAAAAAAGGTTCGTTATTCCGCCCTCCACCTACCCTCCGACAACCACCAGCTAACCCGGCGCCAGGCAAAAAACGCTTTGAAATTGCCTGTTACAAGAACAAAGTCCTCGAGTGGCGCAACAAGATCGAAAAAGACTTGTCCAACGTCCTCCAAATCGAAAATGTCTTTCTCAACGTCTCAAAAGGCCAGGTCGCTCCCAAGTCCGATCTCGAAAAGGCTTTCCCCAAAAAGACGGTCGAAGACATCATCATCGACATACTGGAAAACGGGGAGTTGCAGGTCGGCGAAAAGGAACGCAATGCCGAACTCGAGCGCACCAAGAATGAGGTTGTCGACATTGTCGCCGGCAAGTTGGTCGATCCGAAGACGAAGCGCGTGTACACAACTGGAATGATTGAAAAGGCGCTCGATGGACTGAGCAGTCAGGCAGCGGCGCAGCAGGCGAGTGACAAGAGTGAGGCTACGGAGGCAGGCGAGGACAAGGCGAAAGTGAAGGATCTGCCAAAATGGACCGGTATCGTCACCTCTAAGTCGGTAAAGTCGCAAGCTCTGTTTGCCATGAAGGCACTGATCGCATATCAGCCTATACCGGTCGCGCGCATGCAAATGAAACTGCGCATTACCTGTCCAACCTCGATCCTCAAGCAGGCGAACAAGAATGCACCCAAGGCGCCGGCTGGTACAGATGACAAGACATCATCAGGGACAGTCAAGGATGCTATACTAGGCTTCATGGAGAAGGTTGATAGTCAAGATATATTAGGCGCAGAGTGGGAGGCCGTGGGTCTCGTCGAGCCCGGGGCGTTTAAGGGTCTGAACGAGTTGATTGAAAGCCAGACCAAGGGGCGTGGCAATGTTGAAGTCCTTGAGATGGCAGTCGGCGCGGACGATTGAGTAGTTGGACGTTCTCGAGCACGCGCTCTCACGTGGCGCTATCGTGCGTCCAGACAGCTTCTCCTCCACCCAGCGCACTTACATCTCCGGTGCCAACATATATCCAGGCGTTGCGTTACGTTCACCCCTCATTGGCTGCACTGTCGTGCTGTGGCACTTCCTGAGGCCCTCTACGAAGGCAAGGTCGCATTCAAACACGACTATACAGCGCACCATTCCGACACCTTGGTATGACGATGTCAGTGTACAGGGAAAATAGTGCAAGAAACACCCTCCACCACGTATTTACGCCCCGGGCCGACTCCACCATAGCACTCACACATGTATATACAAGAAGCAAACTAAACTCGGATTTTTTTAGTCCATGCACTGCTTCCCCAAGATACCTACACTCGATACCTCCACCCCATATGACATAACCTTATGACCCACCCCCACCGCAAGCCAGATGCCAAACGTCTATTAACAGATGGGAGAGTCATACAAGTAACCGCATACGTTGTACAAATGTCCGAATAAATGTCCAAATCTAGCAGTGAATCTAGACCACAGCGCGATTGTTTACTCAAGTCCATGAGGAGCGTGGCATGCATAATTGCATAATTCGAGCCATTGTAGTCATCGGCACCGAGTCTCTCTTTATTCACTGCCCGTGTACATAGCTAATGAGACGAAGCCCGAGAAATCAATGGCCCCCTACATACCCATCCCTGCTAATCCCACCACCGCCGCGCAGCCACACGTCCGTTACTGCTCAAGATGGCCAGCACCTCGGCCGCACACGTTCGCACGCCCCATATACGTTCGACAGGCTCGGAAATGGACATCCAGTCCAGACCCCGGACGTCGCAGAGATTCAGCACCACTTTGACGAGCCAGGGCGAGTACATGGCATAGCGGGTGTCCTGGTACAGGAAGGGCGATGCCTGGGGATTTACCGGTCGATCATCGTTGGGCACTAACGATAAGTTTGTGCAAAGTTCCATGTGCGACTCGGACTCTGGAGGCGAACTCGCGGTTGAGGAGGCTGTGCTCGATAAGGTGGAAAGTATGGATAGATTGCTCATTCTGGTGTGTAGGGTGAGTAGTGCGCCGACAGAGGAAATTTCGCCGCTGTGCTTGGCTCCTTTTCTGGAGTGGAAGGGGTTTGTAGCGATGGAGTCTATGGGTTTTGAAAATGGCGATTGGTCAATGGGGGTACGAGAGGATGGCGAGTCGAACGACTGCGACCGTATGCGTACCTTGGGCGACGGCGTTCGTAGCGGTGCGGTCGTTGTCGCCATCTGAGGGCGACCAAGGATTAGTAGGGACAACTTGATTGACAAGCACAAAGGAAGTAAAAGGAAGTAATGTGAGCCATGGAATGGCTCGAGGGAAATGAGAGTTTGTATCAAGATG
>Ga0182211_1000381_pt1 | contig 14236 bp, 17 predicted proteins | sample G5R1MG_20_FD_129660 | JGI IMG/M metagenome (GOLD analysis project Ga0182211, IMG submission 129660) | Switchgrass phyllosphere microbial communities from Michigan, USA - G5R2_MAIN_03OCT2016_LD1 MG | ecosystem: Host-associated > Plants > Phyllosphere > Phylloplane/Leaf | place: USA: Michigan... | reverse complement strand
CATCATCCGCCTCGTCAGCGCCGTCCTGCTCGAGCAGAATGACGAATACCAGCTCCAGCACCGCTACATGCAGATCAAGGGCATGGCCGCCCTTGCCACACCAATGATCGCGGAGGCACAGCCGCTACAGATTACACCCAAGGCCGCCTGAAAATGCAGCCCAGTGGCCACACCCGATTTTACACCACATTCACGGACACGACCATCGTGGGCGCTGATCGCGGCTGCCGGGAAGAACACTTACAGCGTGGGATCAAGCTCAGCGAGGTGAATTGGTTTAATGTTGGAAGCAGCGCGACCAAGCTACCGTTGCCGGCGCTGCGTCGAGCACGACGTCGGTCGGCTTGACCTGGGCTAGCAGCACGACAAGCCCGGCGAGATCGAGCGGCGTCGAGAACTGCTGATAGCGGATCTGGTCCTCGCTACGCACGGTCTGCGTCGGGAGGGCATTCACGATCGCGGGAAAGCGGTGGGATCGTGGTCGTGTCTATGATGCGGGGCAGCGCGAGTGCGTGCCGCGTAAGACCTTGCTCGAGCAGCTCGAAGCTGTCGTGCTGAGTCCACCGGCCATCGGGGTTCGATCCGCCGGAAAGGATGGAAGCTGCGACATTAGGCGACTCGCGGTTGATGGTGCCGGCGGCGATCTGTGTGGCAATGCTATCGATCGCGACGTTGCGCGCGTTATCCTGGTGGGTGAAGAGGTCCGTCACTGTGAGCTCCTGATGCTGACCATTGCAGCACTAGGTCTCCCCCTCCTCTTTATTGCTTCAGGTTCGCCTCGGTCCAATCCTCGAAGGGTCGCGGTGTCCTGCGTGTCAGCTTCAGCCCATCGCGTCGATATGTGGCTCAGGCTCTCCGCGCTCCCGCCCTGCCCGCGGCGTTGTCCTCCTCGGCGATGATGAGCTCGGTGATGTCACCGGGCAGCGCGACAAGCGAAAGTCGCTTGATACCGAGTGACGCCCAGCACACGAATTCGTGCATGGCGGTGAACGCGGCAGCATCCTCCAGGCCCCCTGCCCTGGCCTGCCAAGCATTACCTTCTCGGTGCGATAACCCGTCTCAGGGTCGAGGAAGATCCGCTGGATCGCCGTCAGCTGCATTCGAACTCGCGCGGCGGCCAGCAGCGCCGGCTTGAGCTCGGTATGCGGCTTAAGCTTATGCGGGCAACGCGGGTGAAACCGCAAATCCTCCAGATCAATCGGAAGCTTGCGGAGGCGGAGATATCGCGCCGCCAGGGTTTCGGCGATCTTGATCGCACTGCTCCCCAATCCGGGTCACATTGCTGGTGCCGACCGACTGACGGTACTCCGGCATCGGCTCACCACGCGAAGGTTTAGCACGTCAAAGCTTGCGCAGGATGTCGACGGGTTGGCAACCGGCGAAGCGGTGAACGATGATCTCCCGATCACCTTGTCGGAGCGAAAGGCTGGGTTCTCCATCTGCGTATGGCGCACAGAGGCATATTGCGTAACTGCCGTGCCATCTGCCGCGCAGACCGGCTACAATGTCGACGAGTTCCCGGGATGGTCTGTTGGCCTTGAGCGTCATGGTCGTTCCTTTCCGACCAAGCTCTCCCCCTCCACTCCAAACAAAACTCGACTGTGCAATTCCATCTGTAGAACCAGCAGAACTGCATTTTCGGCAAAGGTTCGGCGTGGACACCCGGGCGTGGCTGGGGCGCGCTTCGGTGCCTCAAGTGCAAAACGGCTCGAAGATCATCGGTCAGCCGGGTCCCTGCTTCACGCGTCGCTCCGCATACTTGATCACGAATGCTTCCCAGACCCTAAGCCACTCCGCTTCCGGGCGCAGGCGGCTAAAATCGGGGCAGCCCTTGCGAAACGCGTCTGCCATGTCGTCAACCGACCAAGGTGACCCTCGATTTAGGCCTATCCTGCGAAAGGCTGCTTCGCGCGAGCCGTAGCTTAGTGATCCTTCGGGAAAGGCGAGTAGTGGCTCTGCAACGCCCACCACGGTAACCTGATCTTGTCCCCCTAAACGAACCGATGATCTCGGTGCCTTTTTGGGCTCGGTGCCGACTAGCCTTAGGTGTGGGCCCACCAACTTGCGTTCCATCGGCGCCGGTGACGGATGAAGGACCACCTTGCGTCCGGTCAGGTCTACATTGGCGTTTGGATAAACAGCGGAAACGAGTTGCATTGTCTCGCGTACAGTCTGGCGAAAACGCTTGCTATCCGCATCGTTGCCTAAGTGCTTAGCAAGCTGATCCCACGAGATTATCTGCCCTTTGCTAGAACCGATTCGCGGGAGTCGATAAGCAAGGTAAGTATACAAGTCGAGGGCAGTCGGCGTACCCTTGAGCTCTCGGATCGCGACTTCGTTAAGGGGTACTGCATGCTCGATGAGGTGGGTATAGAAAACCTCAGACATCCTGATTTCGCGGGCAAACGAGCCGTTCTTATTGAGTGACCCCGCATACTCATTCGATATCTTAACATCTCTGACCGCGAACGCGCTGTCGTCGGCCTCTGTCCCGTCCCAGCGAATTTGCCATTCGCAGGCTAAAAGCCGATCGACCTGCTCCCGCATTAAATTTGCCGTTCCACGAGGGCCATAAGACACGGTCTGGTAACCTAGGCGCCGCATCCACTCGGTGAAGTTGCGGCCGAGGTAAACGTCGCGCGAACGCTTCATAACGGCTTGCGACAATAGGTAGATCAGTGCGACACGCGGATATGCGCCATACGGAACGCCAAGGCTCCGCATTACCGGCTTTCCGTCGATGTTCTGGAGTACGGGTCGCGGGTTTATCGCAAGCGCGTACTTCCCATCCTCCCGGACAATCGGCAAAGTTTCGTCCTTCGGCCGCTTCGTCGGAAGTGACATCGCACAGAGTGCCGAATGTAGAAATGCGGGGACGGGTTCCTCGTCCTGTACCCGTAAGAAAGCTTCAAGCGTGAGCTGCGACCCGGCCGACTGCGCAACTTTGCGAACTTTCTCCTGCCCTCCATCTAGCAAGGCAAGTGCATACTGGTGCCCGATTGGCTTATGCTGATCTCCGGTCATGCCCTGCCCTTCCCTCCGAATCTGCCGAAGGTTCTCAGAGCATTTCTCAACAGGTTTGGGCCCCAAAATCAACCCTGTTGGAAGTTCCATCTCCGACATTGCCATTCAGACCTGCAAAATGACCGATGATCTCGGTGCCCTCACACCAAACGACCGATTATCTCGGTGATCTCACACCACCCCGCCGTTCTGCTGTCGCCCTCCACCTTCCCGCTTTTTAGCTTTCAAATACCGATTGGCCGGTATCGGGAATCTACAGGAAGATTCTAGCTATAGGTATGGGCTCCGTGATCATCGGTCATCGTGGCACCGAGATCATCTGAGATCTGCACCTAGATCATCCGTCCGCACCGAGATCATCGCCGTCTATCCACAATCGGCCTCGTCGAGGGAAAGGGATCTGCAGCGCCAAGGGCAATCATCCAGTTCGGCTCGGAGATCATCGGTAGCCTAACGGTGTTTGCCTGGTTTAGATCCGCCCGATTGGACATTGGCTCGGAGATCATCGGTCGGTTTGGAAGGTTCGACGGTCAATTGTTGCCTGAAAGTGCCAACATAGCTAAAGGTTTAGCTGAGACTAACAAAAGCGATGAAAATGGTGGATGTGGCGACGATAGTATCGGGAGACGAGCTGTTGGAAAGTGGCTTGGATGTTCTTCATCGAAAGGCTCTTACGATCTTGAAGCGGATCCGGGACAGTGCGCTCGACCCAGATACTGGACAAAAAAAGGGACCTACCTTCCCGATTTCGAAAGCCGCGGCGCTGGTTGGCCGAACCGCATCCGCTGTTCGTGAGGCAGAGCGGGACGGTCGTTTGCCGGAACGGGATCGAACGGGTTCTGGTCATCGCGTGCAGTACTCGCTCGAGGAGCTTGACCACATGCGTGGGGTGTTTGGCACCCGGCCTTGGCGAGAGCCGACAGACACGCCGGCTATTATTTCGGTTTGTAACTTCAAGGGTGGTGTGGGGAAGTCAACGATCGCATTGCACCTTGCACAGCACTTCGCGATCAAAGGTTATCGCGTGCTGTTCATCGATTGCGATAGCCAGGCTTCTTCCACGATGATGTTTGGCTACAGACCGGACGTCGATCTGGAGGAAGAGGATACCCTTTATGGCCATTTTCATAATCCGGAGCTTCTGGGCGTCCGCAAGATCATCCGCAGAACGCATTTCCACAACCTAGATCTAATCCCTTCCAATCTCCGACTTTACAACCTTGAGTACGAGATTGCCGGGTACATGGCTAAGAACCAGAACATGGAGATCATCGACCTTATCGCCGAGGCCATTGATAGCGTGGTGGACGATTATGATGTCGTGATCATGGATCCTCCTCCGGCTCTCGGCATGGTCTCGATGGCCGTATTGCAAGCAGCCAACTGCATGGTAATACCGGTGCCGCCAAGCCTCGTGGACTTCGCGTCGACTGTATCCTTCATCGACATGACCCGCACGACGATGAAACAGCTGGAACAGCTCGCTGGTCGGGGACGGCCAGCGTACAATTTCATTCGCTTGGTTGGAAGCCGGGTCGACGAGAGTAAATCGATGCACCGGGAGATATTGTCGATGATGCGGCAGGTCTTCGGCGGATCCATGACGCAGTCGGTGATGGTGACCAGCGCGGAAATCGATAATGCTAGCTCTCGAATGAAGACGGTGTTCGAGCTTGAGAAGCCTGTGACGTCGCACGAAGTCTACAACAGGTGTATGAGGCACCTCAATGAGGTCTGTCGAGATATCGAGCAGGACGTTCTACGAACCTGGGCGAGCCGGGCGAGGCAAGGCCTCTGACATGAAGTTGCCACGTGGCAACACCTCGAAAGATCCCGATATTGTAAGGGCTTATGATTGAGGTCGGCTTGCCTTCCTAATCGAGTAGGCCGATTAAACCTGACTAGCACACTATGAGTTGCCACGTGGCAACTCCACGCAACCATGAGACAGCCAAGTAGAGGCTGAAAAGGAATGGAGCCTATGAGCAAGGGCAACAAGGGCTTTGGGTCGCAATTTACAGAAGGTCTCGACGATGAGATCAACCTGGATCGTGCGACACCGGCTGACGGCATTATTGCTAGCCGAAGTCAGACCCTGGCGCGCCTCGCGACGGGCAAGGCTGTTGCTGATCGGACCGAGTGGGTCGATCCTGCCAAGTGCCGACCTTGGCGAATGCATAATCGAGATCTCGATCATCTAAATGAAGACTCATGCCGAGACCTCATTGACTCTTTCTTGTCCGCGAAAAAGCAGCGCATCCCTGCCATTGTGCGCAGATTGAAGGGCGACCCCGAGTTCGAGTTCGAAATAGTCGCCGGGGTAAGGCGTTGGTGGACGGTGAAATGGCTCCGGACGCACCATCACCCTGAGTTTGACTACCTTGTCACGATCCAAAGTGTAACCGATGAGGAAGCGTTTCGCATTTCTGATGTCGAGAACCGATCCCGGAAGGACATTTCGGATTGGGAGCGTGCCAAGGAGTACGCCATCGCCCTTGCAGAGTTCTACGATAGTTCTCAAACTCAGATGGCATTTCACCTGAATCTGTCCAAGTCATGGCTAAGCCGCTTGCTAGATGTCGCTCGGCTGCCTGATGAGCTTGTGGCAGCCTTCTCGGACACGCATGACATTACCGTGCGAGTGGCGCGGGACATTAAGCCACTAGTTGGTGATCCAGATGGATTGGCCAAGATGAAAGAGGAGGCAAAGCGTCTCATTGAAGCGCGGCAGAAGGAGGGGCTCAAGTTGAGTGGCCCCGAAGTTGCCAAGCGCCTCGTAACGGCTACTCTCGCACCAACCATCAAGAGCACATTTGAGAACGAGCTGAGAAGCAAGAGCGGAGAAGTTCTTCTACGTTACACGAAGGGCCGGGGCGGAGCGCTCACAATTAAGTTGCCGGGCAAGGCAGGCGCAGGGCGCGCCGAGCTGCTGAAGGCCATCGAGAGCCTGTTGCCCTAGCTGCTGCTGGCGATAGAGGCACTGGAACGTTGTTGCGTGAGGAGATGTCTCCTAGCTGCCTCATCTCAGCACGGATCGCGTCATGGGCTGGATCGAGTGCTACAACGGGCTGCGCCGGCGCCTTTGGCCGTCCACGCGATCGCTTTTGGAACCCGAACGCGCGGGCAAGATCGCTGATGATGTCGGTTTGCCAGGCCTGCCGACCGGTGAACTCCACCAGCCTCGCCTCTGCCGCCCGGGCCATTAGGTTCCCGGCGCCCGAGATGGTGATGCCCGATTGCAAAGCCAACGGCATTGGGCTGGTCACCAGCCGACGCTGAACCAGCCCTATAAGTGTCACAGGATGCCCGGGTAGGCGCGGCTTGCAGCACCGCCGCCTATTGCAAGCGGTGCACCTCCGTTGCGGTCAGACGCTGTAGCCCGGCTTCGGCCGTGCGGGTCAGGTCGCGAAGATACCGCGGCTAGAACCATGGGTTCGCACACAAGCATGCGCAGACCCCGGCCAACGGGCGCCAGGCAAATGGACGTAATGTCCATCCATCGCAACAGCTTGGGAAAGGTTAGCCTCGGTTCGCTCGACCCGTCTGCGTGCGCGTGTCGCGGCAGGATCTCAAGCGTGCGGAGCAGGGCAGGGCGCTTGTCCCAGGTGTTGGATGTAGCGCTGGCGAAGGCGGTGCTGTCTCGCCATTGCCAAGCCACAGGATGGCGCAACTGCGCTAGCCAGCGCTGCACATCCTAGGGATCATCGTAGTAGATGGCCGGATCGTTCGGCCCGGCTCGCCGATCCCACAGCTGCGAGCAAGAATGTCGATTTCGTCGAGCTTGGTGCCTTAGCCTTGGGGAGCGGCGACGTAACCAGTCCAGCTTGCCCGATCGCGCGAGGCGTTTGCCATAGACCTGACGGAAACCTTCGTATCGAGGCTAGTGACGGCCCGCACGCAGCGTTTAAGATATATCCGCCAACTTTGCCTCCTGTCTATGAAGGCGCGGCGCCAATGAAATGGACATGCGATAATTGCAGTTATCGATTAAGCCTAGTTGACGCCTCCTTTTAAGGAGGGCTACAGCACGCTGAAGGCGGGAAGGGGCGATCGCGGGTGGGAGAGACGGTTTTCTGGTCTTGGCAGAGCGATCTCGACGGCCGCGTCACCCGCGAGCTGGTAAGCTCCGCGCTCGATCAGGCTATTGGGATGATCTCGGCCGACCTCGACGAAGCGGATCGTCCGAGTCTCACATCCGACACGCAAGGCGTCGCCGGTTCGCCGGACATTGTCGCCACCATCCTGCGCAAGATCGACGAGGCGGCGGTTTTCGTGGGCGATGTCACCCCAATCGCCGTCTCGGCCGACGGTAAGGCATGCGCCAATCCGAACGTGCTGATCGAATTGGGCTACGCCCACCGCACGCTCGGCGAAAATCGAGTGCTGCAGGTCTGGAACACGGCGTTCGATGGGGCAACCCTCGACAAGCTGCCGTTCGACATGCGCGGGCGCCGCGGACCGATCGCTTTTGCACCTGCCTATCGGTGCTGATCGTGAAGAGCTGCGCCGCGTTCGAGGGGATCTTGCGACGCGCTTGGCAGAGTATCTTGGTTTGGCGCCGGCCCAGCTGCCTGCTCCGCTTCCCGAGGTGGTTCATTGCCGGCCGCATTTTGCTGGTGATCCAGATGGCTATGCCGCGGTCGAAGATTCCTACGAGTACGACGCCACGCTGACCTCGATCGCGCCAGAAGAGCTTCAGCGCATAGCGGTAGAAGCGTTTGACGGCCTTGCCGCTGCCTATGGCGTTGAGCCGTTTACTTACGAGCGGATTGTCAAGGAATCGAGGCTCTGAACGTGGACATTTTGCCCGGGCCTTCGCCCGAAGCCTCATCTCCTCCTGGCTCCGGGGTTGATCTCGCTTGGGAGGTGACCAAGCTGAGCGCTCGGCAGACGATTGCCGTGAACGCGGTTCTAATTGCAGCCTATCAAGCTGCCAGCTCGCCGCACTCGATCCGCGCGCTGAAATCCGACCTCGAGGCGTTCGATCTCTGGTGCCGACGCACAAAGCGGATAGCGCTGCCGGCGACCCCAGAGATCGTCGCCGACTACCTCGACGCTCGGGCGGGGCAGGGGGCTAAGCCCGCTTCGCTCGGCCGCTACAAGGCGTCAATCGCCAAGATTCACCAGCTGCTCGACCTGAAAGATCCGACGCAAGCCGAGCTGGTGAAACTTCGGCTTCGCGCGATCCGCTGCGAGAGGGGTACCGCGCAGGCCCGGGCGCGCCCTCTGCGCTTCAAGGGGCCGGTAAAGGACGTTGAGCGTGACAACCCCCGCGGGATCAACGTCAGGGCGCTTCTGGAGGCCTGTACGGACGAATTGCCGGGTTTGCGGGACCGGGCCTTGCTCTCGGTAGCCTATGACACAGGGCTGCGCGCGTCTGAACTCGTGGCCGTCGAGGTCGACCATGTGCTTGATGCACCGGATCCGGAGGCGCGACTGCTCGCTATTCATCGCTCCAAGGGTGATCCCAAAGGGGAGGGTGCGACCGCCTACCTTTCGCCCCGCTCGGTGCGGGCGATCGCGGCTTGGACCGAGGCCGCCGGGATCGCGGACGGGCCGCTCTTCCGGCGGGTGCAGGTACGGCGCTACAAAGCGCGGCCCGCTGTGAAGGGGCGGCGGACCGACAGCATCTCCAGTCGTGAGAAATGGGATCTTCGCAAGACGCTGCCAAAGCCGGCCGTGCCGGCGAGGGTGGAGTACGATGTCGGTACTGCGGCGCTGCATCCGGGATCGATCGGCGCAATCTGGCGGGCGATCATCCAGCGGGCGTTCAATCGCGGTGCGCTGGCGGACCTGACGAAGGACGATGTGGCCCGCCTGCTCAAGGGGGTCAGCGCCCATTCGACGCGGGTCGGTCTCAACCAGGACCTCTTTGCCAGCGGCGAGGACCTTGCCGGGATCATGGACGCCCTGCGCTGGAAGAGCCCCCGCATGCCGCTCACTTACAACCGAAATCTGGCGGCCGAAGCCGGCGCCGTGGGCCGCTTAATGGAGAGATTGAAATGACCGCACCAGCCATCGACACCTGTTCACTTGTGCCACTGTAGGTCGAAGCTTTCTTTGGCGGCCAGCTTCTCGGTGGCGCAACGGCCTTCCCATGGCTGCGCTTCGATGGACGCCTGTCGCTAGTGACGAACTGGCACGTCGTCCCGGGGCGGAACAACGAGACCAACGAAGTCACGCATAAGCAGGGAGGCATACCAGACCACCTTCGTGTCTACGTCCCTTTGAATGATCGCGATCACCCTCCCACGGTCGTCAAGGTCGCGACCGTGAACGCGGATGGCGAGCCGCTTTGGGTTGAGCATCCCGAGCACGGGCGGGCCATCGACATTGCTGCATTGGACGTGGACCTGCCGCCCACTCCCCCGGCGAAGAGTCGGTGACGCCAATGAATGTGATCGGCAGCGTGGCACTCAAACAGCGGATCGGGATGCAAATTTTTATTCTCGGATATCCCTTTGGCCGCTTGGGGACCGGACTTCCGGATTGGAAGCAAGCCAGCATCGTGGACGTAGGTCGCAGCCGTTGCATGCCGTCTCGCGGGCACGATATCTGTAAAGGCCGTCAACCGGAGGTTGCTCCTTGGCGGCACGGCGCTCTTGCGAGTAGCGCCGCAGCTGCTCTCCCGCCGGGTAGGCGTAGACGTCGTGGTCGATGTCATAACTGCCGCTCATGGAAGGTAACATCGTCGGCGCTTGTAGGCCGTCCGTTTAGGCTTCTGTGCGGGCATGCCTTATGATGAGTGGTTTCTAACTAGCTGCGACAGCCGTGCGCGTTCTGCGGGCGCTCCCTTCCTGATCTTTCAGCAGAAGCTTGCTAAGTCATCGTTCTCTTGGCGGTTTGAACAAAATCGATATATCCTTAGTAGATAACGATCAACCTGCTGACGGGAGCATGGATTTGACGAGATGTGGCACACGTATTGGCGGCTGCCTCGCGATGATTGCGATGTCGCTGGCTGCACACGCGGGAGTCAAAGCGCAGGATCGCCTTCGCACTTACGTCAACCCGATCGACTTGCCCTATCGTTTCCAAGCGCCCTCCATGCCGTTCAAGAGGCCTCGGGTACCCTTTCGCGAGGCAGCTGACCCCACGGTAGTGTTCTTCAAGGGCGAATACTGGCTCTTCGCCTCACACTCGCTTGGCTATTGGCATTCCAAGACGCTCGATAACTGGCAGTTCGTCAAGCCGAGCGGCTATGCGGTTGAAAAGTTCGCCCCGACGGCAGTTGAGATGGATGGCAAGCTCTACCTGGCCGTGAGCGAGGGCGTTCGAAAGATCTGGGTTTCCGACGATCCGGCGTCGGGCAAGTGGAGCGTCGCTGCGGACATCCCGGAGGGTTACCAGGATCCTTGCCTGTTCCTCGACACTGATGGCCGCCTCTACATGTACGACGGGCTCGCGCCGTCCGGGCCGCTGCATGTCGCCGAGCTCGACCGGAAGACGTTCCTTCCCTTGCGAAGGGCGGACATTCCGCAATCGCGGGATAAGCAGCATCGCGGTTGGGAGGTGCCCGGCGACTTCAACCAACTGATCAAAAATTTGTCCTTTGTGGAAGGGACATGGATGATCAAGCATGCCAACCGCTATTACCTTGAATATTCGGCGCCAGGAACTGAGTTCAAGACCTATGCCAATGGCCTTCTGACGGCCGACAACCCCATGGGGCCGTTTACCTACCAGCCTTATAGCCCGTTCGCCTTCAAACCGACCGGATTCATTGCCGGCGCCGGTCATGGCAGTACGTTTCGCGGGTCGCGCGGGGACTGGTGGCATGTCGGCACGATGACGATCTCTGTCCGTCACAATTTCGAACGCCGCCTTGGCCTGTTTCCTACGCGGTTCACGGAGTCGGGCGAACTCGTCGCCGACACCTATCTGGGTGACTACCCGCATTATTACGGCGGGTCGCGCGGGCTGACCGGATGGATGCTGCTCTCGCGCGGAAAGGCGGCGACCGCGTCTTCCTTCGTTGACGGTCTCGCGCCGGACCGCGCCGCCGACGAGGACGTCCGAACGTGGTGGTCGGCGAAGACGGGCAATCCAGGCGAATGGTTCCAGCTCGATCTGGGGGGACGCAAAACGATCCAGGCGTTGCAGGTCAACCTCGCCGACCAGGATGCCGTCACCGTCGGCGAGAGTGACGGCGGCTTTCGCTACGAGATCGAAGCTTCCACGAACGGACAGGCCTGGCGCGCCATCGTCCCGGCCGATGCGACCGGGCGGGACGCGCCGCACGCCTACCATGTGCTGGCCCGACCTGAGCAGGCCCGCTTCGTGCGCATTCGCAATCTGCACAGCCCTAACGGCGCAAAGTTTTCGCTGTACGATCTGCGGGTGTTCGGGACCGCGCCGATCCCGCTGCCGTCCGTCGTAGCCGGTGGGTCTGCACAACGCGACCCGGCAGATCCTCGACACACCCGCCTGGAATGGAAGGCGGTGAAGGGCGCCGAGTTCTACATTGTCCGGCTCGGCACGCGCGCCGACCTCATGACCCAGAACTATCAGGTATACGACAAGACGGCGCTCGACGTTCGAAGCTTGGACGCCGGCGTGCCTTATGTTTTCACCGTGGATGCGGTGAACGAACGCGGGATCGCTAAGGGTAGGTTCGTCGCGGAGATACGCTGAAAAGGCTCCGCTCGTGGCAGAAAAGAAGGCAGTAGGGCAGCGATCGTAGCGGGTTGCGACGCGGTGCCAGTCCTTGAGATGACCGAATATGATCTCGATGCGGCTTCGTCGCCGATAGCGCCGCTTGTCCTATCTGACCGGCTCGTTTCGCCAGTTTAGGATGTAGGGCTGGATGCCTTGGCATGCAGAGCGTCCCTTAACGAGGCGGCGTCATAGCCGCGATCGCCGAGCAGCCATTGCCCCTCGGGCATGTCGTCGAGCATCGCTGCCGCTCCAGTGTAGTCGCTGACCTGGCCAGCGGTCATGAAGAAGCTCAACCGCCGGCCGTTGGCTTCGGCGACCGCGTGGCGCTTGGTGTTCATGCCGCCTTTGGTGCACCCCGATCAGGCGGCCGACATCTCCTCACATGGGGATATTTTAGTCAAGCGCCTGTGTACCTACAGCATGCGTAGTCTCCCGGTTATCGGATCCACGGTCTGAGCCTGCTACATCAAGCGTCCCGGCAACCGGTCCGCTACGACCTCACATCCAGTCGCCGCTCGTAAACGGTTGCAGCACAATCCCGCTTGCGCCGGGTCTGGCCTAGGGAGACGGGACCAACCTGTTTGTCGGCGGTCTAAGCCAATGGGGACCGACGGTCCGTCTGGCTGGATCCGGCAGGGCTGCGCCCTGCGGAAACTCGTCTATGAGTGCTCTGGTCAGCCGGCCTTGAGGAAGGCCGCCCTTTGGCACGACACCCGCCGAACTGAACTGCCAGAGCACGATCAGCAGCTTGCGGGCAAGCGCGACGATCATCACCCGACGGACGCGTCCAACGTTCGTTTGTACTCGCTCTTCGAACCAGCGGGTCAGTTCCGATGATGGCTGATGCCGCAGCCAAGCAACCTGGATCATCGTCGCGCGCAACCTCTTGTTACCGGCCTTCGATACGCCCTGTTCGCGGCCCATGGCGCCGCGTTGCCATGGCGACGGCGCCAGTCCGGCATAGCAGGCGACCTGCCGTCGATTGCTAAAGCTGCGGAAGAACGCCTCACCATGAAGTACGCCGGCGAACTCGGCGCCGATGCCGCGCAGCTGGAGCAGACAGGCGCTCGATAGCTCGGGCGCCTCCTCACTCGCTGTCTCCAGCATCGCGTCCCTCTCGCGCTCGTTCTCCCTGATCTGGCGCATGACCAGTTCAAGCCAGTCCAGCTCGCGCTCGATCTCGCGCTTCACATGGATAAGCAGCGGCCGACCGTCGCCGGTAATCAGCTCCTCCGGGCGCGCCCGGCGGTTCGTCCATAGCGGCTCGTACTCGCCGACCCCTTGTGCAAAGAGCAGGCCCTTTATCCGGGTTATATCCCGGATTCGTTCGACCACCAGCGACCGCCGCTCGCGGCAAATCCGACGGCGGTCTTCGTCCTCGATGCTGGGCACAGTCACCATTGCAAAGACCCGCGGCTCTCCGCGCTTGTAGGCAAGTAGCGTGCGGACCAGCGCCTGGCCGTCAAGCTTGTCCGTCTTCGCGCGCCCGCTGCGCCGTGAGGCCGCGATAGAGGCGGCATCAACGACGTGGCTCTCGACGCCCTCACGCACGAGGCATCGGTGTATCCAGAAGCCGTCCAGGCGCGCCTCTTGAATGACGACCAGCGGATACAGCTCGCCCGCCGGCTCCCCCACCTTTGCCTGCAGCTGTGCAAGCCGGTTGAGTAGAGCCGGTACGTCGCCGCCTTTGACCTGATGTCGAGAGATGCGCTCACCCCGGCCTGGGGACAGCGAGGTTACTAACCAAGTGGAACGGCTAAGCTCCAACGACACGAAGATCGCGTTCAACTGCGTGCTGACGGCGGCATGAGACGAAACAGACACGAGCAACCTCCTGCACGACAATGCGGGAAGGTCAGTATGCCTCTACCAGCGCCACCCGCGCCCATAGAACCTTTTTTAACCCGCAGGCTTAAGTCCGTGCGGTGCGCCTTCAGGTAGGTCGCGTCGATCATGACCGTTTTCGGCTCGGTCCGTACCGCCGCCAGCCCCTCCATCATGCGCGTGAACACGCCTGCCTCACCCCAGCGCTCCACCGATTGTAGAGCGTCTTATGCGGAGCGTAAGCGGTGGGTGCATCTCGCCAGCGCCCGTTCTTGTTGACGAACACGATGCCGCTCAGCACCCACCGATCATCCACCCGCGGCTTGCAGTGGCTGCTGGGAAAGAACGGTCGCAGCCGCTCCATCTGCTCACCAGTCAGCCAAAACAGGGGCTCATTCCACTCTCCTTGCGGAGCCTGAATAACACCGTGACGCTTACATCAATGGGTCCTAACCCTACATCCATGGTCCGAGTTACGGCCGCCTATACGCCGCGCGCAGAGCATGCGCTGACGCGTCTCTAACAGTAAGACCTAGCAGCTGAAGATAATTATAAATCCTGACCCGTCCATCGTCGTCGTCGCAGTGGTGACAAGGGCTCCTTACTGTTCAGCGGATCGGCCAAAGCGAGCGCGGAGTTGGACGCCATAGGTGCGGGGATCGCCGTAGAGGTAGGTTGTGGTGCCAAGTTGCGATGCGATGAGATTGCCGTTGCCGATCTTGAACGTCTT
>Ga0182211_1000380_pt1 | contig 14246 bp, 21 predicted proteins | sample G5R1MG_20_FD_129660 | JGI IMG/M metagenome (GOLD analysis project Ga0182211, IMG submission 129660) | Switchgrass phyllosphere microbial communities from Michigan, USA - G5R2_MAIN_03OCT2016_LD1 MG | ecosystem: Host-associated > Plants > Phyllosphere > Phylloplane/Leaf | place: USA: Michigan... | reverse complement strand
TTGATGTCTGTTGAGGCTAAGAAGCCCTACCATCTTCCTGACACAGAACGTACCGAGGCGGAGTTGAAGGAACACTTTGACAAAGTCATCAACCATAATCGGGTGGTCATTTGGGACCATTTCGGTTCTAATGATATCGACGCTGTTCTCGCTAAGATTCGACATATGGCCGCACTCGGTTGTAGCTTTATTGTGTTGGATCACCTTAGCATCGTCGTGTCAGATCATAGTGGAGACGAACGCAAACAACTCGACGAAATTAGCACGAAGCTGAAGATGCTGTGCATGAACCTGAACATTTGGGTTGGTGCCGTCATTCACGTCAATCGTGCTGGTGAAATTCGAGGGTCTGCTGGACCGGAACAAATCGCCAACATTGTGGTTAAGTTGCATCGTGACAAGACGGACCCTGATCCGTGGCGTCGTAACGTAACCAGCCTTGTAGTCGAGAAGAACCGCTTCTGTGGGCGTACCGGACCTGCCTGCTACCTTTGGTACAACGAGATTACCGGAGTGCTGGAAGAGCTGTCTAAGGAGCTTGGAGACGTGTTTGAGAAGGGCGGGTCTCCTGCTGGAAACGAATTTGAAATGTTCGGAAAGGGTACATAATGGAACGAGTGTTAGTTGGTGATATAAGGAACGCAGATCGCTGGGACTTGTACGACAACAACGGAGAATACTTTGGTTGCATCTGCCTTCCTAAGACATTCAATAATCGGGAAGTCAATAAGCTGATTCGTAATGGAATGGGCGCAACGGCTGTTCGCCGGGAGATTTAAATGTTTTTGCTTCTAACATTGCTTACAGTTAAGCACTTCATCTTCGACTTCTGGTATCAACCTCCTTATCAGTGGAAGAACAAGGGAACTTATCTGCATCTCGGTGGCATTGTTCATGCAGGACAACACGCCTTAGCAAGCCTGTTCATTCTATTCTTCTTCACTAATACGGCAACTGCTTTGGGTGTAGCAGGTATTGAATTTCTAATCCATTACCATATGGACTGGTTCAAGATGAAGTACAACGCAGCAAAAGGGTGGACGGCTACAACTCACAATGAGTTCTGGGTGTTGTTGGGCGTTGACCAGTTGGTTCATTCTCTAACCTACATCTTGATGGCTTATCTTGTAATTTAAGGAAACTAAATGTATCTTGACTGGGAAAGCAGACCAGAAGACGTTTACGCAATCGACATTGAAACAGACGACCTTAACGCCAATGTGGTGTGGGTCATGTGCTGGGAAAATGTTAAGACTGGTGAAACAGGAACCTGTACGACGTTAGAAGAAATTCGTGAGTTCTTTGAACGTACTCGTGGGTCTTTTTACGTAGGACACAACGCTCTCAAGTTCGACGCTCCCACTCTCAATCGTCTAGCAGGAGTAGGCATCACAGTAGGACGGGTAATCGACACCCTAATTCTGTGTATGCTTTATCATCCGTCCATGCCGGGGGGTCACAGCCTTGACGCTTGGGGTGAGCGTATCGGCATCAAGAAAGGCAGCTTCAACGACTGGACTCACCTTTCGTCGGAGATGATTTCCTACTGTCAACAGGACGTGAAGGTTACTGCGGAGCTTCTTCGTAGGATCACCAACACACTGGTTCGTATAGGTTTCAGCGAGCTTACCTGTTACATACAACATCAGATTACCAGCGTCCTACATCGTCAGCAGGTTAACGGGTTTTACTTTGACGGACCCCGAGCGTTGGTGTTTTATCAACAGTTGCGTAAGCGTGAAGAGGAGTTGCAAGATGAAATTAGACGAGCCTTCCCCCCCGAAAGGGTACTGGTACGAGAGGCGAACCTGTTTACAAAAGGTGGATCAGTTACGGCACTCTACCAACGCGACGCTGAGCGATATTTTGTTGAGCGGGGGCAGTCAGGAGAAACGTACCGAGCGTTTGAAGACGTTCAGTTCAACATTGGATCGTCTAAGCAACGAGCTGAAAAACTTCTCGCACTCGGATGGAAGCCTGACGAACTAACCCCCGGAGGCCAGCCTAAGGTAACGGAGAAGAGTCTTCTAAAGTTCGCTGAAGACAGTGGCATTCCTGAGGTGGCCCTGATTACCAAGTGGATGTCAGTCAACGGTCGGGCTAACATGATTAACACTTGGTTGGAGAACTGGAATGAAGCCGACTCCTGTATTCACGGTAAGCTGTTCGTGGCAGACACCCTCAGGTTCCGCCATCAGGCTCCGAACACTGCCAATATCCCTGCGGTCCGAGTTGCTAAGGATGGAGCAGTTTTACGAGGTGAAGATGGATACTACACGTACGAAGCTAGAGATTTGTGGTGTTCTAGACCCGGTAGAGTTCTTGTCGGGACTGACGCGGCTGGGCTTGAACTCCGAATGCTTGCCCACTTTCTTAATCGCCCCGAGTTTACAGAGCAAGTCGTAAATGGTGATCCTCACCAGTACAATGCGGACTTGGTTGGAGTTACTCGACCTAATGCCAAAACCCTCATATATGCTGCGCTTTACGGAGCGGGTGGACCTAAAGTCGCTAAGACACTCAAGGTCAGTAACAAAGAAGGAAGCCGAATAAGGCAGCTATTTCTTGACCGTCTCGGTGTTCAGGACTTGATGGAGGAGTGTCAAAGTGAACACGAAAAAGGACGAGTTTGGCTGGTGGATGGCGCAGGGGTTATCTGTCCAAGTCCACATGCTGCCCTCAACTACAAACTACAAGGTTCGGGTGCCCGCGTCATGGCACTTGCCTCTATTTTGTTGAACAAACACATCATCAGAAAAGGCTTAGACAGTATTAAAGTCGGTGACATTCACGACGAGTTCCAGTTTGACGTTGCCCCGAATGATGCTGATGAACATGGTAAACTTGCAGTTCAAAGTATCAAGGAAGCGGGTGAACAACTGAACCTCAATGTCCCGCTTTGGGGTGAATCTAAAAAAGGAAGAACGTGGAGCGAAACTCACTAGAGATAGTTAATCGAGAAACAAGACAGGTCCGTAATAAAAGAGTTAGAGATTGGCACCGAGACAATCCACAACGTAGTTATGTTTTGGCAGCTAAGAAAAGAGCAAGGATCGCAGGTCTTCCCTTTAATCTTGAAGATTGTGACATAGTTTTTCCTGATTTGTGTCCGGCTTTAGGTATTCCTATCTACCTTGAACACACAGACGGGCCTCGAAGGAGAACGGACAACACTCCTTCCTTAGACCGCCTAGTACCCGACAAAGGATACGTAAGAGGAAACGTAAGGATTATCTCTTGGCGTGCTAATCGTCTGAAGAACGATGCAACTTTAGAGGAGTTAAAATTGTTGGTTAATTATGTAGAAAATAGTAGTTGACATTCAGATTATTTCCTGTATAATGTTCGGTATAGGGTAAGGGGATTGGAGAAGCACACTGCTTATGGCTCCGTTAAAAAACGAACCCCTTTTCTTGTTGTTTGCCTACGTGCCCAAAGCATTAAGGGGCGATGCACCGGTCTCCAAAACCGGATAGCTAGGTTCGAGTCCTAGTGGGTATGCCACTTTTAAGAAAAGCTTTTCAGAAAAAGGTTAATTGAAAACACATGCCAGCAGTAAATAAAGCAACCGTATTTCTTTCCGGCAAGGTCCACTGGCCCAAGGTCACTGGCGAGCCCCGTCCTAACTACGGTGGAGACGCACGAGAGTGGACGTTTGAGTTCGAGCCGGACGCTGAGGCGGTTAAGGTCCTCAAGCAGCACAAGCTTACTGACCGTTTGAAGGACAAGGAAAAGCCGGACCGCAAGATTCTGGTCCTGCGTAAGCCTGAGTTTAACAAGGACGGCAATCCCAACCCTAAGATTCGCCTCTACAACAGCGACGACGAGGAGTGGGACGACAACACGCTGATCGGAAACGGTTCGGGTGCTGACGTAAAGCTTGACATTCGAGACTACGGACCGGGTAAGAAGAAGGGCGTTTATCCTGTTGCTCTTCGCATTACTGACCACGTTGCGTACCAGTCTTCGGAGTTTGGTGCGATGGGCCGCAGTGGCGGCGAGGGCGATGCTAAGGGTAAGTCGACCAAGGCTAAGGAAGTGCACAAGGACCCGCGAGGCGACTTCGGACTTCCGGCTGACGACGACCTTGACGAAGAAGTTCCCTTCTAATTGACCTTACTTCCCACACTGTCCTAGAGAAAAAGGGACTGAACGCCAAGATAAGCTCTGTAATCTCAGGGGTGGGCTTGGCCTTTTATTTTATAAGGTCCCGTTCTAAGGAACGGCTCAAGGGGCGCTTGGGTGCAACAGAGGAAGTTCTGTTTGTTTGCGTCTAGAGAGGTTGCTAGCGCCTCCCGGTGGGTGGAAGGCCCGCACATTACATAGGTAAACAGTCATGAGTACAAGTAAGAACTATAATGTTGTAGCGAAGGTTGACCAGATAGTCACCAAGGAGGTTCATCTTGTAATTTCAGCAGGGTCAGAGGAAGAGGCCGAGGCAATTTCTCGCCAAGCCTTGAACGTTTATCCTTCTAAGTTAGAGTTTGAAGATCACAACAAAGTAAAGAACATTCTTACTGTTAAATCAACTTCTTGGATTCCCAAGAGCATCGACTTCAAGTCTGTTAAAGAAGTAAACCAAAAAGGAAGTAATGAGAATGGCTAATAACAACAACCGCAATCGTGTCAATCAAACCGAGAACCGTCAGGTGACTCCCAGCGCCAAGGACAACATCGCCCCGTCAGTGCCCCAGCAGACCCCTCAGGACATTAACAGCCCGACCGTGACCGGCTTCACCGCCGAGGACACTGGGCTTGTTAACGCCAAGGAAGCTAACGGCCTGCGTACTATCGACATGGACGAGGCAACCAATCTTCGTCAGGCGTTGTCCAACATCATCGGCTATCAGACTGGTTCCACTTACCGTCACGATTTTGAGTCTGGCGTAGAAACCCTTCGTTCGTTTGGCTTCGGTTACAACACTGATCGTGCTGACGCTGACGCTACTCGTGTTCAGGAAGAGACGATGGCTAATGAGCGTGGCGAGCTGGACCCGGAACAGAACAAGGACGAGACGAACAAGGCCGACGCTCCGGCTGAGAAGACTGACACCGACGCTAAGTAATTAAGTGTGGGGTCGAGAAGACGGTAAAGGCCGGTTAAGGGAAGTCCCATACTAACCTCCCGGTTACCTCTCACTTTCTAAGGACACTGTATGCCAGCAATTGAAACGCTGGTCGAGGACATTCACGGACTCTTCAGACAAGGGGCACAGGCAGGAGACGACGCAGATCGTGCTGCTGAGTTGCTTCTTTTCCGGGAGTTCGGTGACAACTTACACGACGTAATGGAGGCACGGTTCCACGTCAAGCGCGACACTGGAACCCGCCTTCGTATGTCAAATGTGGGCCGTCCTGACCGACAACTTTGGTACGACATTAACGGAAAAGGCGAGAAGGAAGTCCTTCAGCCCCAGACGCTCATCAAGTTTTCTTACGGCGACGTGATTGAGCAGATGATGCTTCTTTACGCCAAGATGGCAGGACATGAGGTTACACATGAACAAGCTGAAGTCGAGTGTGAAGGCATTAAGGGTCACATTGACGCGATTATTGACGGGGTTGTCGTTGACGTTAAGTCAGCTTCCTCGTTCAGTTTCCAAAAGTTTGAGTCGGGTGCACTATTCCAAGACGGCAACGACCCATTTGGATATACCGCGCAGCTCTGTGGGTACATCACAGCCCTCGGCCTAGAACGTGGCGGCTTCCTTGCTGTTGACAAGACCTTAGGAAAGATTTGTTTCTGTGAAATTCCGCAGCATGTAATCGAGGCTTACAATGTCCGAGAACGCATCAAGCATATCAAGCAAGTGGTTGCTTCAGATGTTCTTCCGAATCGTTGTTATGACGATGTTCCTGACGGTAAGTCTGGTAATCGGAAGCTTGCTACTGGTTGCTCTTACTGTCCTCATAAGTTCGGTTGTTGGGCAGACGTAAATGGTGGTGAAGGACTGAAGACGTACTACTACAGCACAGGACCACGTTACCTCACCCGAGTTGTCAGAGAACCTAAGGTAAGTTTTGAAGACGCATGACCATGAATTTTAGGAGTAAGTTCGAGGAGACCGTTTACAACGACGCAGTTTCTAACGGCATCACTGTTGAGTTTGAACCTTTCAAACTTGAGTACACAATCTTTGGTCGTTACCTGCCAGACTTTGTGCTTCCGAACAACATCATCATTGAAGCAAAGGGTTACTTTGACGTAAAAGCAAGAGCTAAGATGGCGGCAGTGAAGAGGTGTCACCCTGACCTTGACATTAGATTTGTGTTCATGGACGCAAACAAGAAGTTGTCAAAGGGAAGCAAGAACACTTATGCAGACTGGGCCCGGAAGTACGGGTTCTTATTTGCGGAAGGCACTATTCCCGCCAAGTGGATAAACGAGAAACCAAAAGAGTTCAAGAAGTATGAAGGCTAATAACACACCGGGAAAGGTGCTGGTTCTTGACATTGAGTGGCGACCCGCTCTTGCCTACGTGTGGCGAATGTGGGACGAGAACATTGGACCCGACCAGCTAATTGACCACGGGGGAATGCTTTGTTTCTGTGCTCATTGGGAAGGGTCAAAGGACTTTGAGTTCTATGCAGAGTGGACGGACGGACGTAAAGGGATGGCCGAGGCGGCGCTCCGTTTGCTGGAAGAGGCAGACGCAGTTGTCACCTACAACGGAGACAAGTACGACCTTCCTAAAATCACTGGTGAGATTCTACTGGCCGGTCTTAATCCTCCTCCTGTTGTTACAAGCATTGACTGTATCAAGGCCGTAAAGAAGTTTGGGTTCAACATGAACCGTCTCGCTTACATTGGTCCGTTGCTCAAGGTTGGAGGCAAGGTTAAACACCAAGGCTTCAATCTGTGGAAGGACGTTATGGCAGGAGACGCCAAGGCCCAAGCCACGATGAAGAAGTACTGCATTCAAGACGTTCGTTTGTTGGCTAACCTTTATCGCAAGATCAAGCCTTTCATTCGTAATCACCCACACATGGGTAAGGACAAGCACGAATGCGGGGCCTGTGGTTCCAATCACATGCACAGTCGAGGAATGCGACGAACAAAGGCATTTAAGATTCAGCGTCTTCAGTGTGTTAACTGCGGAAGCTGGTCTGACGGGCAAAGAACGAAAGCATGACCAATGCAACTACATCCCGGTAATATAAACGAAATCTATTTTGCAATAGAAACAGTAAGAGACTACTGGGGTGACACTAGCTGCTCAGACCCAGATTGCTGCGGAGGTCCTTTAGTTTCAAAAGAAGCCTACGAGGAAGCTCTTGACGTTCTTTTGTCTTACGACATTGACAGTAATTTTTAACATGGAAAAGTGAATGCTCACGAAGTTTGAGCGGCAAGTTGCGGAAGACCGACTCGAAGGGTGGGAACTGGTGGAGTTTCTTCAGATTCCAATTGAGTTGGTTCTTCAGGCCGCAGAAGAAGGCGACTGGATTAACGAAGACAACTACGAAGACGTTCAAGAGTTTCTAGGAGTTAAACGATGACAGAAGAAGAGAATCTACGTTATCAATGTTTGACGTTAGCTGTAAATGGTTATCACGATGGTGATCCCGTTCAGAAAGCTCAAGATTATTTTGAGTTTGTTGCTAACCGAGACAAGAAAGAGCTTCGCACTGGCGAAGTTGAAAGTACTAAGTCTCTGACAATTCCTTATCACTTTTGGTGCGGGAGCCAATCTGTTGGACGTTAACGCAACCGGAACTTACGGTGATAACTACACCACAGACGACCCAAGCAAGATCGGAACCGGAGCCGTCAAGTACGACGGTGGCAAGCCTTCTGTGTGGCGAGGTGTTATCAACTACTTCCCACGAGCCCTCTGGGCAGTTGCTGAAATCTCAACCTTCGGTGCAAAGAAGTACGCTTGGAACGGATGGGAAGGAGTCGAAGAAGGATACGAACGTTACAAGGACGCCCAACTTCGTCACATGTTGCTGAACTCAATGGGTGAAGAGCTTGACTCCGACAGTGAGTACGAACACCTTGCTCACGAGGCTTGGGGTGCACTAGCTGCATTAGAACTTCATATCCGACGTAAGGCTGAGAAGAAGAATGCAGTAGAAGGCGCTTCTAAGGCGGTACGAGCTTGGTTAGAAAATGCAGCTAAGTAAGTGGGACGAGCGGTTTCTTCGCTTAGCAAACGAAGCAGCCACTTGGTCTAAGGACCCGTCCACTAAGGTTGGTGCTGTTATTGCCCAAGGCAAGCACGTTGTAAGTCTTGGGTTTAACGGTTTTCCAGCAGGAATGAGAGATGAACCTCACCTCTATAACGACCGTGAAGTCAAGTACGAACGAGTCATTCACGCAGAAGTCAATGCGATTCTTAACGCACGTCAACCCGTGGTTGGTTCTACAATCTATGTCAATCGCCCTCCTTGTTGCAACTGTAGTCTTTACATTGTCCAAGCAGGGGTGCAGCGTGTAGTGTGTGAAGTGGACTCGTCAGAGGAGTTCATGAATCGGTGGCGTGCAAGTATGCAGAAGACCAAGGCTTTCTTTGAGGAGGCCAACATCGAATACGTAGAAGTATTCCAATAAACAGAAACGGAACTAAATTGAACGACAACGAAAAGATTGCAATTGAAAACCTTGACACTCAGGAGCGCCTCAAGCTCTTTCTTCAGCTAATTGAAAGTGGTGTCGAAGTAAATACTGCGTTCATTAAGGACGAACAGACTGACGTTTTCACTCATCAAATCCTCAAGATTTCCTGTGGTGACTACGCAACGCTAAGCCAGCCAGAGGTACTTGCAACTCCTCTGCGTCCCGCTACTGGTGGCGAACTCGGACAGACGGTGAATTGAACATGACCCACGAACAGCAAAATCTCAACCTTCCGTACATCATCCTCCCTTCTGACGCTGAGCCCGGTGACTTTGAGTTGCTGGTAAGCGCCCCGGACGGAACGATCCTTGACTTTGACATTAGCCCCGAACTTGCTGAAACTCTTCCCGAAGTGCTGAGTCATGCAGGTTTCTGGCGGTCTGTGTTTGAATCGCTGATTCAGTCTGCCGCACGAGCTGACCTGTCTGATGGCTGATCTAAAGATTCTTGTCCAAATGTACATTGCGTGGCCTTTGATTCGCATTGGTCACGTAGGAAATAAGATTTGGGACTGGACTCTTAGTGAAAGCAAGTAACAAACTTTACCTGATCGGATCGCTTCGTAATGAGGCGGTCCCCCAGCTTGCGGCTCGACTCCGTAAGTCAGCTCCTCAGTTTGAAGTCTTCGACGACTGGTACTCTGCTGGTCCTGAGGCTGACGACTACTGGAAGAAGTACGAAAAAGACAGAGGGCACAACTACCAACAGGCTCTCAGCGGTTATGCCGCAAAGCATGTGTTTGAGTTTGACAAGCACCATCTTGACACCTCGTCTCATGCCGTCCTCGTACTTCCCGCTGGTAAGTCAGGCCACATGGAGATAACTTATGCTAAGTGGGGTGCTGGTTGCAAGACTGCCATACTACTTGAACCAAACGCTGATGTTCGATTTGACGTGATGTACCAGTTTATTGATATTGTTCTGGAAGACGAAACCGAATTAAATCAATGGCTTGCACAAAGCTAACAGAAGGAAAACATATGAGCATTTTTAAGAAGATTGACTTCAAGAAGCTGATTGCCGGTCTGGCCCCAGTCCTTATCACGGTTGTTCCTGTTGTGAAGCAGATCGTGAAGGACAGCAAGAAGACCCCAACCACTAAGGTTCCGACTAATGGTTGAGGGTTGGACTGATTAAGTAACACAGACACAAAAAAGGGGCCCTCGGCAAAACGCTGAGAGGCCCCTTTTCTTTTATCCGTCCTTTACAGGAATTGCATTATCGTCCGTGTTAGTCACCTCCACTTTCTTAGCTACGTCTTGGCTCTTATGACTGGCTGAACCAATAAAGTAACCCCACGCCGCAGAGAACGCAGCAATGATCGCACCGTTCAGAGTTCCGTCGTCAGGATGCTTTAGGTAAGCAACCGAAAACAGAATGACCAGCATGAGGGAAATAACAAACTGAGGTGTTGCAAAACGGTCAACAACCTTAGCTAACATACATCAGCCTTTCAGCTTCCCGCCTCGTGGTCAAACCCTTCAGCACCTTGCCACCTGCCTTGTTCCAACGAACGAACTGGTCAGCAGCTTCCTTGAACTTGCCAGCCTTATGAAGCTTGAGCAGAGTCGAAGACTTGAAGTTGCCGATTCCGAGATTGTACGTGAAGTCAACAAAGGCGTCGAACTGAGACTGGTTTGTCTTAGCTCCGCCTAGTGCTTCTCGAACTTGGTCAGCAACCATTTCTACGTGCTTGAGCAAACGATTCTCACAGGTGGAAACAGGCCAGACAGTTCCCTTTGCAACGTCAGGTCCAGTCGTTCCCCAACCAATCGTGGGCACCTTCCAGCCGTGGGCAGGGTCAGGGTAAGCCTCAACGAGACCGTCCTTACGAACCTTGGCCAGACTTTCGGAAAGCTTGATTAGACCGACGGCACGACCCGAAGCCTTTAGCTCAGTCGATTCAGTTTTCATTTAGTTACCTCTTGTCCTTGCAGAAAAGCTTCTGCGTTGAGAGTGTCAGGGATGTCAGTTGAACTTGGTGCTTCCTCCTTAACAGGTTCAGCAGACGGTGCTGCGGCCCCAGACATGAAAGTTTTACGGTCAACAGGTGCGTCAAACGTTTGAACACCAACACCAAAGATGCCCGGACTAATCTTGATTGCTCCCTTGAGTCCTTCGTCCTGAGTCACCTCAGCGAGGTCCTGCCAGAACAGAGGAAGCATTCGTTGCACAGCCGCTTGACGTGCTTCAAAGGGTTCACCAATGGCGTTCTTTCCTCGAAGGTAGTCAGTGATGTACGAAGCAACAGGGCTTTCTTTGTTAGTGGCGAAGCGGATCACAGCGTCAAGCCGAGTAGCACTTCCGTACCGTTTGCCCATCGTCTGAATTTCACCCTTCATGTTCTTGGTTTCGTTGGTTGAAAGTCGTGCACCAAGAGTAAGGTACTGGCCGAAACCACCAAGAATGTCGTACCGAGTTTTGCCGTTGCGAATCTTAGCGAAGTCAGAAGACCTAGGGTCAACCTCAACGTCAAGACCGGAAGACGCAGCAAGACCTGCAACCGTGCTGGCAATTCCTCCGAAAGCAATCAGAGACTTAACCGCCTCCTTACGAACCACCGGACTGAGAGTTGCGTAGTACGCCGGGTTAAGCATGGTCACACGACTTGCCATAAGACGAGGACTAAAGAACAGACCGTTGAGAACTGGACCAGCCTGAGACAGAGGACCGAGCGACCCACGCCCAGTGGCGTTGTTAACAAAGGAAGCAATGTCCTTTAGCGCTTTGGGATCGTCAATGAAGTTAACGCCCGCAGCCTTGCTCTGCTCAAGGATCGAGTTAAACGTGTCAGCCCGCAGCTTGTTAAGAAAGCCGGAGTAAGCACGTTCAGAAGCCTTGACCCCTTTGCCGATCACTGGAATCTTTTCCGCCCACTGAGACATGTAAGCTTCTTCACGGTGAGACAGAGAAGTGCCAATGTCAGTCAGCCCAAGTTTAGCTTCTTCCATCCAAGGATAGTTAGGATGATTGCGGATGCTGTCCATTACACCTTGGTAAGCTTTTTCGCTTCCAAACTGTTTGAACATTCCCGCAAAGCCGTTCCAGAACTCCTTACGTCCAACAAGAAACACACCCTGCCGAAGCGGAGCGGACAAGTCAAACGTGGACATAAGAGAACGAGGAAGGTTAAGAGCGTTACCCGCGAAGTCCAGAACCTTGGAAGTGTTGGACCTATTCTTAACAGCCGCTTTCACAAACTCAGGAGGAAAGGTCCGGTCAAGAAGTTTGATTTCACTCTTGGTTGGCACCTGTCCGTCAAGCAGTTTGGCGAGCCCGCCTCGTGCGTTGATCTGGTCGTAAATGGACAAAGAAGGATGATTGGTCAGATGATTAAACAGACCGTCAACTTCTTCTTGGCTAAACTGGGAGCGAACACCTTCAAACTCAGCCTTGGGAAGTTCACCCTTCAGCTGAGAAAGCTCAGCCCGAAGACCAGCCTCACCACCGGGTCCTGCTCGCCTTGCTTCGATAACACCCTTCAGCCGTTCAGACCTTGCAACAGAGTACAACCGACGTTGCACCTTTGCGTTGACCTTGGCTGCGTTGTTGAGTGCGTCAGTGAGACGAGTGATTACTTCACCAGTCGGGGCAACAGGGTCAGGAAGCCCCTCAGCGGTCCGTACAGGGGCTTGAATGTTGTCCGGTACAATGGCCGTCTTAGCTGTAGGAACCGCAGGAAGGGCCGACTCTGCCGTCTGCTGGGCCTTAAAAGCGTTGGCCTCGGCCTTGAGACTCTTCTCCCATTGAGACGTGGTTTGCTTTTCAGGCGGAACTAGTTCAGACTTAAACAAAGCGTCAGCGTCGGACTTGCTTAAAGCCCCTGCCACTTCTTCGTTAACCACGAGGTCACCCGTGACCGGGTTCGGTACAGCTTCTTCAGACTTGGCAACGGGAGCCCCAAGCTTCTGCCCCCAAACTTCTGCGTCCGCTGCTTGACTTGCTTCGGTTGGAAATACGTCAGTAGGCTTAGGTTCAGGGGTTGCTTTGAAAGCTTCCGCTTCTTGTGCCAGAGCCCTAGTGTCGCCCACAGCTTGCAAGGTTTCGTCCAGCTTGACCGGAGCGTTAGGGTCCTTTGCCTTAGCTGCGTCTCTGGCCTGAATGGCTTCGTCGAAGTCGTCCCCGTAAGGAGCCAGCCCTCGGTCTTTAGCCCAAGCGTTCATCTGTTCCTTAGTCGCACCGTTCTCGAACAGCGCCCCAGCTTCTTTGTTTAACTGGGCACGGAGTTCGGGACTGATGTTGTCGACAGCAGAAGGAGTACGGAACGTGGTGTGAGGGACTAAGCCAGCTTCAAGACCGCCAGCAGGAAACGCCTCCATCAGCGCAAGGGCGCCTTCACCGGGGTGAAAGTCATTGCCAAGGTACTTACGAACTACGTCATTAAGACCAGTCGAGTCAATAACATCATCAACAGTCTTAGCCGTGCCCTCAATGCCAACCTGAAGACCCTGAAGTGCACGAGCACCAACGTCAGCAATGTTGGCAGGAAGGTTGCGGATTACGTTGCCCGAGTTGTCGCCTCCCAGTGCAGCTCTCGTTTCGTCACTGATGCCAAAGCCACCAATACGATCAACTGCTTCAGTAAACCGATTGCCTTTGTTCTGTTGAGCAAGATGCTGCTGACGAGCAACAGTGGCAAGGTACTGGTCAGCCTTCTTGGGGTCAGTGGGGGTGTCCGCCAGAGGAACGTCACTGTTCTTCAGCTCTTGGTAAATCGAGTACCACGGAGCCTTACGGTACGGAGACGTGTCAGCAGGAGCTTCAGCACCCGCCAAGAAGTCTTCAGCACTGATAACGTCACCTGCCACTTTAAGCTTTTCCTTTGTTAACTAACACGCACAGCTTTGCCGCCGCGCCATTCATAAGTCGTGCCGTTGATAATTCGACGCATTCCTTCAGCGGGTTTGGCCGCCCCACCGCCTCGCCCAGTTGGCCGGACCTTGGCTTGCGACTGCCGTTCGCTTCCGTCAGACATAATAACACGGTACTTTCCGTCTTCTCCGACATATCGTCCCAGTGCTTTGGCACGACCCCCGGAAGCAGCCGACCGAGCCGCACTTGCAGCACGACTAGCAACACGGTCACTGTGAGAAATGTCCTGACCACGCATGGTTACTGCACGTCCCGCAGCCTTGTCAGTGGAAACAATGTCCTGCCCTCGACGGGTAGTGGTATCTCGCATGACCGCTTGCTTGTCTTGATTCTCGATCCGGTCCTTGGTCAGACGCTGATTACGTTGAGTGCCAACAGGAACCGCTCCGTCAATGAAAGCGTCCAAGCTGCTGGGGTCAAAGCTTTCAGGCAACTCTTCACTCAGATCAAGCCCCTGACGTTGTGCCGCAGTAAGAACCTGCTGACGCATCTGAGGATAAAACTGAGCCCGCTTGGCGTCGTCCCAAGTTGCCATCGAACCAAGCATTGAAGCGGCGTACCCCCTCGTGCGTTGGTCCACGGCCTGTTTGCCAGCCGCAATTCGTGCAGCCTTCTCTTCAGCAGTAGCCGCCTGAGACGCAGCCAACCTCTGATTGTCAATGTACTGGTCACGAAGCTTGGCACCCACAGCGTAGTCAATGCCACTGACTTTAGCAATCGTTCCGGTAGGGTCCTGATCGAAACCTTGCATCGC
>Ga0182211_1000379_pt1 | contig 14249 bp, 20 predicted proteins | sample G5R1MG_20_FD_129660 | JGI IMG/M metagenome (GOLD analysis project Ga0182211, IMG submission 129660) | Switchgrass phyllosphere microbial communities from Michigan, USA - G5R2_MAIN_03OCT2016_LD1 MG | ecosystem: Host-associated > Plants > Phyllosphere > Phylloplane/Leaf | place: USA: Michigan... | reverse complement strand
GTTTGTGTAAATTCCGCCTTCGACTCGAAACAATGCTCATCTCCTATAGAGTTTCTCGAGCATTAAATCCTGTTTGATGGCTTTTTCAACATCCTCGGCTTCAAGCCACTCTTTTACTTTGAGGGCGATAGCTGCTGCGATGACCTGTTTGGGTTCCATGTCAATGGAACCAGCAAGCTCTTTGATTTCCTCATCAAGTTCTTTGGGTAAGCCGATCGCCATTCCAAGGGTTGGAGCAATGCCGCCCATCCAAGATGTGTTGGGCATTGGTGTTCTGCAATGAATGCAGATGCCGTTACTGGCACGCAATTGGTTGCGAGTATTCTGCATCTTGCAGCCAGAACACCCATAACGCGGATTACTTTTCGCCATCAGCCTTGACAGTAACGCTGATGCCCTTGAGTTTGGCGGGAACGTACTGATCGTCTCGGTATCCACCATATGTGGAATCCTGGATGTCGACCTTAAGCTGTTCGGGGGTTACCTCTACCTGGTGCTCTCGCTTCAAGTAGTCGACGATAAGATCGAGGACGTTTTCCTGAGAGAACGTGAACGTCTTGTCCACCTTGATATCTACCATTGACTTTTCCTTTGGTGCTTCGTGTCCAAAGTCTCTACTGGTATGGACCCAGTCTAGTGGCACGCTCATCGGTCGTTACTTGTTTGCTTCAGTGCAATAATCACGCCAGTCTTGAGTTCCAGGCCTGATCTCACCAAGCGGGATAACTGCCATTGGCTGAGTGAGCGAGCGTGATTTCACCGAGCCAATGGCAAAGGTCTTCATTTGGCCTCGATAGTCACCGACCAAATAGACATCACCATGTTGGGCCTGGTAAGCTTCCAACTCAGAAATCACTTCACTGATACGACGCATCACAGTTCTCCCTCAAACAAACACCGGGGCATCTTTCATGCCCTCGCTGCCAAAGATCTCACGATAGCGCTGGACTTCCTCTTCGGGTCCAGTGGCCTTGGTCATTTGACACCCCATGAAAGTTTGAATAACAAAGCAATATCTCTTTCAAATTGGGAGAATATAAAACCAGGATCGTAACCGTCACGCAAGTCAACGACTTTCCAGTGTCCATGGCTGACATTACCTAAGGTTTCATGCAGACCAAAATTAGACAGCCACATTTTTACTTGCGGCTGCACTCTATCACTAGCGCAACTTTTTAAGGTGTGAATACTATGTATGTAGACATCTTTACAATTCAAACAAATTGGTATGTGCAGGGTTTCACTAAATAGGTGTACTGGTCGCGATGCGTCAACATCCACCAGCTCTACATCCTTTAGGGAGGACCGCAGCATGTCTAATTATCTACCTTATACCTATCTGATTGGCTGGTCAAAACAAGACCTCTGGTACTATGGCTGCCAGTATGGTTGTTCTGCCCATCCATCTAATTTGTGGACTTCTTATTTTACTTCGTCTAAAACTCTTCATCAGCTTAGAGCTACATTAGGGGAGCCTGATGTAATTCAAGTTAGAAGAACTTTCACTACCGCTCTAGCGGCTTTGGAGTGGGAGTCAAGAGTTCTAAAAAGAATGAACGCTACTTTTAGTCCTAGATGGATCAATAAACATAATGGAAATACTCAATTCAATGTTCTAGATTCTGATCGATGGGCAACTCAGAAGTCCCGCGAAGATCAATCAACTCTAATGAGTTCTTTATGGCAGGATCCTGCATTCAGAGAAGCATGGTCAACAAAACAAAACGAGCGATGGAATTCAACGGATCGCGTGGTTGATGCTGAAGAAAAACGTGATCGCTTAGCACGGGAATCACATTCATCAGCTATAAAAAAGGGTATGATGCCTTTTGGTCGGATCCGGAAAATAAGAAGAAGCATAGTGATAAGCTACGAGAACGCCATCGCAAGAATAGGGAAAAATATCCTATTCTCGCAGATGGTCGTTCCTTTAAATCAAAACATGAATGTGCTGATTTTTATGACAGGTCGGTAAAGTGGGTCCGTAAACGTATCCAAACTGGTGAATTCCAAATTATACCAGTGGAGTCGGACCCTCAATAGTTCCTTCCGAACCAAAGATCCTTACATACCGGGCCACCTCTTCTGCTGGCCCGGTAGCCTTTGCCTGGTTATCGCTAAGCTTGACAGCCGCGTGACCGTCAGCTTTGAGGACCTTGCAGACTAGTGAAAGTGGATCCAAGGTGTGCTCGCCGCGAGGGTGACAACCCCGGAAATCGTTGGTCAAGTTGGTTCCCCAACCAAAGCCGACCTGCACAATGCCGTTCCACCTGTTCCAGATACGAACGATTTCATCAGCATCCAGACCATCGCTGTAGAGAACCAGCTTGGTCTTGGGATCAACACCCATCTTTTCCCACCAAGCAATCAGCTCTTCGGTTGCAACATCAGGAGCCTTGCTATCAGGGCGGAAGCCCCTCCAGTTGCTCAGGTACTGCGGTGCGTCCTTCAAGAACTGAGTAGTGCCAAAGGTATCAGGAAGCGCCACTAGGACGTTGCCCTTGTACTCATTCTGCCAACCCTTGAGCACATCATATTGCGTCTCGCGGATCTCTTCATCAGTGGCACCTTGGCTTGCCTTGATCGCAGCCAGTGCCATGGGCAGTTCGTGCGCGTTGGTACCGATAGCGTCGTAGCCATACTTCATAGCCAAGTAGGCATTGCTAGTGCCGATGAAGCCTTCACCCAAGACATCAGCGGCTGCGTTGACAGCCCACTCTTGGAAGAGGAAGCTGTGGCGCCGACGAGTGCCCATGTCCGAAAGACCACGAACACCAGCGTTCTTGATCTTGTTGAGATTGCCCCAAAGCTTGCTCTTTGCGCAAGCGTAGGTTACGTCGAGTTCAAACTTGCTGAGCTCCTTGAGAGCATGCCGTGTCTTGAGCTCGCTCACGATTGTGAGGGCGTAGATCTCCCAGAAGGTGACTTCCATCCACGGACCAGTGAAGGTGAGAACTAAGTCACCTTCTACAGTGCTATCAACTTCGTATTCGGGAAGCTTGAGTCCACGCAGGAAGTCAATGTAGCCGGGCTTGAAGATCCGCTCCTGGCCGTAGAAAGTGTTACCAGCGAGCCAGATCAGTTCCTGATTGGTAAAGCGAAGACTGCGCACATGATTCAATTGTGCGAACAGTTCCTGCGTATCGATGATGCCATCGCCGTAAAGCTTTACGGACTTGGTGCGGTTTTTGAGACCAAAAGTCACCTGGTGCATAGGATAGCGTTCCCAGATGAACTGCCCCATCATCAACTTGTAAAAGTCGGTGTCGAGAAGCGAGCGCACAATGGGATCCATGCGCCAGTTGTGGTTATGAGCGCGTAGTGCTAGATCTACCATAGTTGCCTCCTATTGTTACAACTGGAGCGATAGCAGGTTTCCCCACTATCGCAACCAGAATGTGATCAGACTTGTGCCGAAATTACAGGCTCGGTACCAAAGAGGCTCTTGGGAACAAAGAACGTGTTGTCGATGTTGCTCAGCGCTGAGTAGCGGTCATGCAGCTTGTTCTGCAAGTTTACTGGGTTCATACGCTTGAACCACGTGCCGCCTAGACGCTTGACGACTGCATCGAACACTTGGTTCGCACGCTCATCAAGGTCCAGTGCTTCGCGTAGATGTTCAACATTAAGATCGCGCCTACGAAGCGAGGGCTTGTCGAGATTGTCGGTGATTGCGTTGACCATGATATCCCACTCTAGGTAGCTACCGCCCAGCTGGGCTTCGTCACCGTTGCTGATGCCCAGACCATCAGTTGGAGTCGCGCGCCACGTGCTCTCAGGAACGCCCATGATCTTAGCCAAGTATGGAACTTCCCAGCTCTTGAGAAGCGACTGAATGGGCGAGAGATCGCCAACGTCACCGTGCAGGGTCCAGAAGCCAGCGGCCAGTTCCGAGAAGTTATCAGTCGAAGCAACCAAGCCGCCGTTCATAGCAGCGAGATTGTAGAGTGTGATCATGCGCAGTCGGGCACGGACGTTACCGCGACGGATCCTTACAGTCGAAGGGGCATCCGGGAAGTCATAGGACAGATCGTTGTCCAGCACCGACTCTGTCTGGAGAGTCATATCGTAGAGAGTCGACAGGTCGATATGCTTGTGCTTGATGCCCAGTGCTTGACAGGCTTCAACGCCTCGTTCAGTTTCTGCAGGGTTCTGATGAATTGGCATCGTGACGCCAATCACTTCCCAGCCGGCTTCCTTGAACAGTGCGGCCGTGAGGGCCGAATCAACACCGCCGCTCATACCGAGCACCACGGTTGCAACGCCGGTTTCCTCGCGGTATGAAACAAGACGGGCAACCAAGTCCTTGGACAGGTCAGTCAGTGCTTCTTCACTGGGAAAGTGCGGCGTGTTGCCAGTAGCCTCAAGCGGATAACGCATCTGGCGATCGAGTTCTGCGTCGAACCATGGGGTGAGTTCGCCAATATTGTTCTGGCGCGAGAGGTCGAGAATTGTTTCCTTGAGATTCATCTTCATGTTCCTTACCTTCCGATAGGATTGTGGTCCAGCAGCAGCGCAACCGTGTGATTCGCTTTTGCTATACCGCTATTTATACAACCGAAGATTGCTCTTCGTCAAGATTAGTCTCAACAAAATTTTTGATGTCGAGGCTGACGACCTTGATATCGCTGTCTAAGCGCAAGCGCATCTGCATTGCGTGCTGTTTTGATTTGAACGCAAGTGCGAGACCACGACTGTTGGCCTTTCGGTAATCAGTGCCCATCTTGAGTTTCAGATTTTTGATTTCAGCCAAAACGTGCTGTTCCCATATGGCCGACTTGCCATATGTAAGCGGGATGATAAGCAACCATTGCCAATCATCCTGTTGGCCATCCTTTTCGATCCTTGTGATAAGATCGGAAAAGCTGCTTCCATATTGGACGTGGAGTTCGTTATAACGTCGTTGCTGTGAGATGTAGTCCACCAGAGGGGTGGTGTTACCTATTGTCTCTTGTACCACAATCTCAATGATCACGATATCACTTGATACCACTGAAGAGCTACCAGGGCGAAAATACCCCTGCGTGCCGAGACTGCTCTTGAGATGACCGAGGTTGTTCCAAGTCTTGCCAGCTTTGGACCATCCACCGCCGGCTGTACGATACAAGCCGGTCTTGAGATCCTTTACCTTGTAAACTTTGACCACGTCGCCCATTCAAAACTCCTTTGTCTCTCCATAACGGAGTAGACTCGGAAGTCAAGCGTATTTGGTTTTGATGTAGGTGGCAATGCTGCCGAGGTTGAGCGCCTTGATGTCACGGTCGTTTAGTTTGTTCAAAGCAATGCGCTGACGAGCTTCTTTGAGTAGATCACTATCTGTCAGTAGATCTTTGGATTCAATTCGAATCATGAGTTTCACCAACTCACATTCCATGTTGCTATAGTATTCTTGGAATACGATGAACAAATTGACTTGATCCTCGACCGACAGCTCGCTGATGTCATCTGCTTCTTCTCGCTCGTAAGCAACGCCAAAGGACCAGGATAGGTCCTCGCCGAAGTCAACAGCATTTTTGATATAAACGTAATCACCGTCGACATCCATATAGCGGATAGTTGTAATGGTGTCTTCGTGAACCTTGCTGCTCATAAACATTGCCCTTTCGTCTGCACCTGTTTAGTTAGAACGGCACGAAAGGGTCAATATAGATGTTTGGACTGAGTGGAATACGGTGCGCTGTGTGTGGTATGGCGCTGGAAAACGACAAATATACCAAAGACATCGATGGCGAGAGCATCTACTGGGCAAACCCTAAACTGACTCCACATACCGATGTGGTACTGAACTTTTGCGGTGCAATCCACTCCTATGAGTGGTACAAGAGTAAGGTTGAGGCCAGCATGAACGTTACACCGGTAAGCGATCAGTCTGCTGATTAGGCCCGGCTAGGTGTTCAAAAGTGCCGCGCTGACCTCGCCCTATCAGAGAAAGACTCGCCAGTATCCTGGCATGTAATCCCCCGCGATTGCATCAACCCACATTTCGCCAGTCCAACGAAGCTGCTTTGCAGAGCGAGCATTGAGGACCACAAATTTGTTGGTAGTGGTACTTGCGTCAAAGCTGATTACCCATGAAGCATTCTTAAATTCAATAATATCATTCATTGAAGCCTGCAAGTTGTTCCATTCAGGAACCGCTTCCAAATCACTAGCTAGAAGATAGCGCTGACCTTCCTGCGCCTCGGGTACTGCACCTCGGCCCGGAGCATGGCCCACGTTGGGATCAATCATACCGTCGATAGTCTCAAGTGTGTTACGTGGTAGCGTTTCACTGTCGGGAGTCCACCACAGCTTGTTTGGCTGCGAGGCATCGAATCCAAAGATGCCCACGATATCACTGTCGTGATCGTCCATGTCCTCAGTAGTCTTGAGACGGAACTGACTCACTCCTGGACGAAATGCACCATAACGTTCAATCAACGGCTTCCAGTTCAGAATGGCCCCCTGTTCGTCATGCTCACTTCCACGAGCAGTCAGCAGAGTGGCAACAAATTGTAGACCATCCGGGCCACGTTCAACTTCCATTCGAGCTTGGTGGTTGCTTGGCGTAACGATCACGCGAGTGTGATCATCTTTGTTGGAAAAGTTGTAACCACCGGCCTGCTCTGCAGTATAGTTGTCGGCATTGTCCATCATACCAATATTGGTAATGATTTGATGGATGATGTTCTGACGTTTGACTTTTGCTGGAGGGCTGAGCCAAATAGGAACCTTAAAGCTTAGTGTGGAAACTTCAATATCGTCATCACCGCCAATGGGCATCTCTCGATTGGTCCACTGGATTTCATCTCCCAATAGTTCAACAATGCCAAGACTGGTCCAGTCCACTGCATTGTTGTTGGTCTGAAGATCAATGCTGGGGTTGAAGAGGATCAAAACCTGTTCCATAAACTGATGCTTCTGCATCTCATTGGAAGTCCAGATGTTCACCCTCATCGTGATATCATAGGGAATGGCCATGTAGGTTTCCACAGAGTACGTGGAGCCGAGCTCACCGGTGTACTTTTGTGTTGCCTCATCGATGGCGCGTTCCCATACGTTGACGGTACGGACGTGATTTGGAGTTTGTCGGCGTTCGGCCGACTGACGAATGGAAGTCATTTCACAACTGATCTGAGGAGTACTCATCACGGTGTTTTCACTGCCATTTCGCACGATGTGGCCAATCTGACGATCTTTGCTGGCAAGCTTTACGGGAAAGTATCGACGGGTGCGGACACCATTTGCGTCTAACCCGCTTTCGTACTGAAAGCCTTCAAAGATACGACAGAATTGCATCCAGTAGCGGCGCAACTGGCCATCATACCAAAACTCCAAATCTTGCGACATGGTTTCTCCTTAGAACTTGATCTGACCAGTGGAGAATAGAACACCCTCACTGGTACGACGGGCAGTAAGACCGGCGAGTACGCGACCATCACCCCTGTTCCAGCGTAGCATCTGTGCAGGAACCGCGTGGTATTGTCCCTGATTCAAAAGTGAAAGCAATGTAGAACTGGTGAAATTGCCTGGTCCAATATTATAGACAAATGCAACCAAGGCATCGAACTGTTCTTGGGTCAGTGGAACTTTGACCAAATTGTTGATGCACTTTTCAAACTTTGCCACATCGCGCATCAAAAACTCATCAGCCTTAGCCTGTGTAATGGTCTGACCTTTCTTGACGTTCGTGGTGGTACCATAGCCAATGGTCCATACGCCTGCTGGGCAAAGGTATGCCTGGGTCCTAAAGCCTTCAAAATGCTTGATAACGTCGAGACCCTTCTTTCCGATCTTCATAGTCATAATTTTCTCCTTAAAAGTCCGCTCTGGGTTTGGCGACCTTGGAAAGCATTTGCTTTTCTTGGACTTCCTTGCCGCCGATGATGTTGGAGTTCTGATTGTTGACAAAGCTCTGTAGGATACGATGTGCCGCAGAGTACTTTTTGCTAAAGTCTACTTCACGACGTTGCCAAACGGCACCACCACCAGTTTCTTGTCCGAAGACATCGGTTTTTGCACCCTCAAACTGGTAAAGTACGTTGGGCTCCATGCCAGTGTGAAGAAACCAGTCGCCATCCTTGGCCTCTTCGGGAAAGGAAGTACCAGTTGCAGCTAGCTTTGCACCATTTGGTGGAACGCCATCACCGGCAAAAATCCAGGGGTACTGTTTTCCCTTTTCATCACCAGGCACAACGTAGAAATGCTGAGTCTGGAAGTTGCGCATTGGCACGTCGCGTTCCGCTTGTTCAACAAGTGCGTCGCTGATGTCTTTGTTGAACGGAAGATCACTGATCAGACTGCGGAGATCAAATCCACTGTCATCAACTTCAGCATCCAAGATCTGCTTGTATTCTTGGCTGTCGGTAAGCGGTTTGACCTTAACGCGAAAAATGTGTGGGCGCCATACCTGGCTCCAACCACCGGCGGCACGAGCAACATCCTGCACCACGTAGTATTTGTTAACCGCGGGCATGTCCTCATCAAGAAGAGCGTCATCGCGAAGGTGTGGGAACTCCAGCACGTCTCCCGACATCAGCTTGCGGGCAATCTTTTCCAACACTTCATTTATGTGGAATTCCAGGTAGATGGTATCAGCTTCCAAGAAGAGACCAAACTGTCTGATATCGAACTCAGTGTCCTGCATGTTGTAAGCAGCACGGAGTTCGTAGACATTGGGATCGTAGGCGCGATCGCGATTCTCCAGAAGGAAAAGATCCTGAATCTGACGAATGCCCTTCTTTTTGCTCTTGGCATTGCTGGGCTGCGTGGCATCACCCTGCTCACCTTGATCAATGATGCCGGTGTATTTGTGAAGAAGGACTTCAACACCGCCGATGCGGAACATCTCGCGAATCTGCTCGTCGATGAAGTAGTAGTCGTCGTTCTTACGACGATCCCACATTTGCATATTGGCCATATCGATCCTCCTGTTCTTTACTTATTCATTTCTGAGGTAAATAACCAACAGTTATTGGAGGATCGGCAAATGCAAACCCAGCGTGAGCTCCTAGTTAAAGAAGTGTTTCGCCGTCTCGGTGGTGGAATGGTGAAGATCGAATTGACTCCAGAGCACTACGAAGATGCTCTAGATTTTGCACTCGCAACATATCGCCAGCGTTCCGCAAACAGCGTTGAAGAGCGCTTTGGATTTCTCGAACTCCAGCCTGATCAGAATGAGTACATTCTACCCAACGAGGTACAGGAAGTCCGTCAAGTCATGCGTGCTGGCATTGGCGGCGTGTCTGGCATTGGATCAGATTTTGAACCTTTTGGTGCAGCAATTGTCAACAACACACTGTTGGGCAGTGGCACTTCAGGCGGTAGCGGTGGTCTTGTGACTTATGAGCTGTTTGCTGGATATCAGGAACTGGTTGGTAAGATGTTTGGCTTTCACATCATGTTCAACTGGCATCCAACTCGTCATCGTCTGGATATTCAACGAAAGCCAGTGACCAAGGAAAACATCATGCTGTGGATGTATTGCACTCGTCCAGATGAGCTGATCCTTTCGGACACATACGCTCGTCCATGGTTGGTTCGTTTTACCACAGCTCAGGCAAAGGTGATGTTGGGTGAAGCCCGTAGTCGCTTTGGTACATTTGTTGGTCCACAGGGCGGCACTACGTTGAATGGTGATGCTCTGAAGTCCGAAGGACAAATGGAGATGGACAACTTGCTCCTAGAGCTATCCAATCAGGTGGAACAGAACCTAGGATATGGCTTCGTTATCGGTTAAGGCTTTGACCCATATAATGAGCTACACCTAGGTGCTACTTGGATACTAGATATTGCACGATATTTCGGAATAGCCCCTTCCAGCGGGCTGAACCGGAATAGCATGGAAATACCCAGAATTCAAATAACAACTAAGTGGCGCGACGTCCTCCCATTCCATTCACAGGACGTCTTTTGAAATTTTGGTTGAGTGAGGGACGGGCCGGCGCAGGTTGACATGCGCCGATCCTGTGCTACATCTGCTCTGGAAAGGAGCACTTGTGGCTAAAAAGGTCTATCCTGAACGACGGATGCGATACGAGCATCCTTTTAATATCTGGAGGACCCTGACCCGCCTCAAGGTCATGACAAAGCTACAAGGCTCGGAAGATCTTTACTTCAGCCCTTCTGATATCGCCAACGTTCTGTATGATAATTGGCAAGAGCTCGAACCTTCTACGCAAGCGCTGGTTCTTTCTGCGAAACTTCATTTTCCCCTGCGATTTCTATCTCGTGAGTATTACGCCATCGAAGAAACTAGCGGTCTTCCCAAGTTCGACTATGTAACAGGCCAGGTTGAAGCACCCAAGCACCTAGATCGATGGTGTGTTCGACCGCCCCTAACAGAATCCACTAAGATCACGTTAGGCGATGACTACTATGCTAGTGTTCATCGCATTATGGATGACCGTTGGGGCAAGTGGATTGGTCGAAAGGAATTCGACTACGCCAAATATATGGACAAGTATGTGAAGTGTGACAATGGCTGAAGCACAAGATTTCAAAAAGATCCACAGCAAAAGTTACCAAGTTTGGAGGATCCTTCAAGCACCAGGTGTTTGGGGTCAAGCATACCGGGAACGTGTGACTTTTCTCACAGGCTATCGTAGCGCGATTATCTTCCCGGAACAGCTTCTAGGATTAAACCAATCACAACTCTTTATAGCCAATCTCGATGGCACGTCTTCTAGGCGATCGGCTACGATCAATACGTTGGACGAGCCGCATCTAATTTTTGCTGGACAGATCATCAACTCCTTTCAGGAGATCTATGATCTTGAAAGTGAAAATTACGAAATGGGTGATTTGGCTTCAATGCGGGTTGGAAAAAGCGATACCACGACTTCTCCAAATTTCCACAACCTCAATCTATTTTCAAACAAAAAAGATGCAGTGATGATGGCATGTAGGTACCTCGAGAAGTTCTAAGTGGTTGACACATTGGTGCCAGATGCTAAGACACCTGTGTGAACAACAGCTAGGAGGCTTCATGAAGGATCTTTACGCATACTGTCTGGTCCGGACGGATCTCCCCAGCCTGGGTGCGGGCAAGGCGATCGCTCACGCGATGCACGCTGGCAATCAGATGACTTGGCGTGAAGTGGTTGAGCCGATGAGCAAGGGCGAAAAGCCCAACGAGGATGTCATGGAGTGGCATCGGATGGCCGGTGGTTTCGGTACCACGATCGCGCTTGGCGACAAGAACCAGCTGGACTTCAAGACCATTGGCGCAGTAGTTGATGCCGCCAAGCTGCTGGGCTTCGTTGCCGACTTGGTAGTTGATCCCACTTACCCGTATCTAGTGGACAAGGAGCTTGTGCAGTTCATGGACAAGACTGTCCACACGATGGATCCTGTCTATGGCCCTCCGGGCAAGATGGTTTGCTTCCGCAAGGAAGTCACCACTGCTTATGTGTTCGGCGACAAGGCCGCGCTGTCGGTACTGCTGTCGCGGTTTGGTCTCTATCCCAACGACTGAATACTGACAACCTACAACCTGGTTTGTTAGGCTCACCAAAAATAATGGTGAGGCTATATGACTCAGGTTGTAGGAATCCTTGGCTTCAAGGGTTCAGGTAAAGATACAGCGGGCGAGTATCTCGTTCGTGAGCACGGATTTGTGGTTGAGAGTTTTGCAAATCCGCTAAAGGATCTGCTCGCAGCGGTATTTGGTTGGGACCGCGCCCTCTTGGAGGGAAACACCACCGACAGTCGTACCTGGCGGGAAACTCCCGATGCGTGGTGGGAAGCCAAGCTTGACTGGACCAATTCTCCGCACAGTTACTTGGGACGTTTCACCCCAAGGGTGGCAATGCAGATTATTGGAACTGATACCATGCGGCGTCACTTCGATGATAGCATTTGGATCAAGAGTCTCGAAGCTCGCCTCCGCGACAAGGACAAGGTGGTCATCACTGATTGTCGCTTTCCCAACGAATGCAAGCTGGTAACTCAGAACAATGGATTGCTCTTCCGGGTAAAGCGCGGGCCAGAACCCGAGTGGTTTACCATGGCCAAAGGTGCAGCAATGGGCGGAAATTATCATGTCTGCAACATGGCAAATCTTTATCCGCGGGTTCATATCTCCGAATGGGCATGGCTTTCCGAACAAGCAGCTCTTATTGAAAATGACAGTTCGATTTCGGATCTATATGGAAAAGTTGAATGTCTTCTGACCAACCATTTTCCGAAGTCCTAAAAGGCAACATCTGTCTAAGTGGCGGTGCTAAAGGATCAGACGCCCAGTGGGGTATGAATGCTGGCCGTGATGGGCAAAGTGTTATCCACTGGTCGTTTGAAAACCACAAGCATCACGTTGCTGAGCAAGAGATTGTACGCCTCACTCAGGAACAGCTTGAGGTGGCCGATGAGCACCTCAAGCTAGCAAGTAAGACACTGAAGCGCCCTTGGCCCGGAAAGCGCTCGTTGACTGTTTCCTCGCTTCTAAGACGCAATTGGTACCAAGTTGCTTGGTGTGAATCCGTTTACGTGGTGAGCACGATCAACGAAAAGAACTTAGTCGATGGTGGTACTGGTTGGGCAGTCCAGATGTATTTGGACCGTATGTCCAAATTGGCAGAATTTGAGCCTCTTCCAATCTACGTGTTCGATCAAAAGAAGGAACAATGGTTCCAGTGGATCGCTGGTTGGAAAGCTATTGAAAGTCCTCCCAAGCCAACGGGCATCTGGGCTGGAATTGGCACTCGTGACTTGAACGAAGCAGGCAAGTGGGCCATTAGAAATCTCTTTGGATGGATGAAAGAACAGTAGTCAAAATAAAGGTTTGATTCACCTAGCACATAACCCGCCCGCCCTAAGCACTTGTTGGATAAATACTGGCAACGAATCCACCAATTTGCGAAGGGGCTGGAACATGACTTATCCGCTAGTGTCGCCCGGTACATCAGTTACCGTTACCGACGAATCCTACTACGCATCGGCTGGTGAAGGCACTGTTCCGCTGATCATCATCGGCACCCACGAATACAAGGCGCTTCCTTCGGGTGGCGGCGTGGCAGAAGGCACTTTGCCTGAGAACGCAAACAAGCTCTACCCAATTACGAGCCAGCGCGAACTCCTCCAGACCTTTGGCAACCCAATCTTCTACACCAAGAACGGTTCCTCCGTTCACGGCTACGAACTCAACGAGTTCGGTCTCCATGCTGCTTATCAGTATCTTGGAGTTGCAAACCGCGCGTTTGTCATTCGCGCAGCGATCGACTACGCCCAGTTGATGCCCAAGGCAACTGCTCCAAGGGCAGAAGCTACTCACGGAACTAACTGGCTTGACACTTCCAACAACACTTGGGGCGTGTATGAGTACAGTGGCTCTGAGTGGGTTGAGCGTGACCTCTATATCCTAGATAGCACCAACGATCTCAACGCTCCTGTTGAAGGCGTTTATACCCCACTGTCCTCGGTTGGTCTCAATGGCGACATGGCGATGGTTGTTGTTTCTGGGAAGAAGTACCTTTACCAGAAGGTTTCGGGTACTTGGTCGCTAGTTGGCGGCACCGCGTGGAGAACAGCAAAGTCGGCAAACTTGATCTACAACACCTTCCGTCCAGAAACTGCTGGCGTTGGTGACGTTTTGGTTCTTGAGACTCCAAGTGTTGTGACCTCGATCTCCAGCGCTGCAACCTGGATTCTAAAGACTTTCAACGTGTCCACTGGGGCATGGGATGAAACTCTGGTTCCAATCTATAACAGAAGCAACGAAGGCAACCTTTCCAAGACTGCCGGCGCAGTTTACCTGAGCCACGATGCAACTACTGCGGTGTTTGAATTCCGTAAGTTTGATGGCAACACTTGGGTTTCGCTTGGTGAGCAAGCTAGCGCTGCTGAACCAACCAGCGATCCTGTTGAAGGCACTCTGTGGTACAACAATTCCAACCTGTCGGTCAACGTCAAGGTTGCAAGCAACGGTAGCTGGGTAGCTTACCGCTCGGCTTACCCTGAGACTGATGTCAACGGCGTTATCCTCGCAGCAAGCGCCCCAAACACTCAGAGCACTGGCGCTCCTCTAGTCAACTACGACCTCTGGGTTGATACTTCGGATCTTGAGAACTATCCCAAGATGTATCGTCGTATCCAAGGTGTTTGGAAGGCTATCAACACCGAGAACAACGTCGATCCAATCGACGGCATTGCTTTTGGTGAGGCGGACAACACCGCAGCTATCAACTACGCAAACGGCATGAAGCTGTTCGATCTTGCAGAATCGACCAACGACGTAAAGCAGTATGTTGGCGGCGCATGGACGAACGTGTCGG
>Ga0182211_1000378_pt1 | contig 14255 bp, 17 predicted proteins | sample G5R1MG_20_FD_129660 | JGI IMG/M metagenome (GOLD analysis project Ga0182211, IMG submission 129660) | Switchgrass phyllosphere microbial communities from Michigan, USA - G5R2_MAIN_03OCT2016_LD1 MG | ecosystem: Host-associated > Plants > Phyllosphere > Phylloplane/Leaf | place: USA: Michigan... | reverse complement strand
TTGAGGTCTCGACTAATGGTCTCGACTGCGTGGTCCAGCTTGTGCCGCGACTCGACTATGGCCTCAACGAGGATACCAACGCTGCCAACGACAACAAGCGCAAGCGTGGCTTCTTTGGCCGACAGACCGAACGCCCACCTGCGAAGCTATTCAACGAGGCCGAGGCAAAGAAGCGCCACATGAAGCATCTTAGTATGACTGGGTCAGGCAATCAGCGAGCATACACATACAAGGGTGAGGACTACGAAAACGGTTTCCTCATCAAGGAGGTCAAAGTCAACTGGGTTAGTACAGACAAGGTCAACCCAAGGATGGAAGAGCTGCAGTTCTTCTCGGTTCAGAACGCCGACGGCACTGAAACTATGGATCTCGTGGCGGTCCAGGCTGCGCAAAAGGCTGCTGACTCTGGTGCTGCTTTCGCGGCGGGTGACAACGTTGAGATCTACACTGGCGAGCAAAAGGGTATTCGCGGCTCAACAGTCACAGTCATTGGAGACATCGTCACACTTCGAGTCAGCGAAGGCGAGTTACGAGGCAGGCGAATCGATGCGCCCGTCAAGACACTCCGAAAACTTTTCCGTGAGGGTGACCACGTCAAAGTCATTGGTGGCAGCAAGTACGTCGACGAGGTCGGTCTTGTCACTAAGATAAAAGATGATAAGATCACTTTGCTTTGCGACTCAACGCAGTCCGAAATTACAGTCTTTAGCAAAGATTTAAAGCGCGCTGCAGATTCGGCCAACCTCGGTGCTGATTCTAACTTTGATCTCTACGATTTGGTTCAGATTGAGTAGGTTGCTCCACTCGGGACGGTGACCAAAGGCTAACAATGGACAGCGCTTCCACCATTGGTTGTGTCGTTAGGGTTGACCGCGAAGTCCTGCGTGTTGTCGACCAGCAGGGTGATGTCCGTACACTGCTCCAGACTCAGGTCTCGCAAGTCGTAGGTATTAACAAACACGCCGTGGCTACCGATCGCGATGGCTCCGAGATCAGACACGAAGATGACGTCAAAGAGTTTGCCGGCGAAGGACGACAAGGAAAAGTAATCTTCATCCATCGCGGTACTCTGTTCGTTCGTAACCGCGAGCTCGTTGAAAACCAAGGAATTTTTGTGGTCCGCAGCACCAATGTCGTCACGATGGCGGCGAAGAGCGGTCGTGCCCAGGCTCAAGGCCCTGATCTCAGTGGCTTGAACCCAGCTCTCAACGCCGGTGCAGGTACTAGTGGCGCTGCTATGCCCCCTCCTCGCAGCTTCGGCCGTGATAAACTAATTGGGAAGACTGTTGTGATACGAAAGGGTGCTTATAAGGGACTATTGGGTATCGTCAAGGACACTATGAATGACGAAGCACGTATTGAGCTGCACACCAAGAACAAGCAAATCTCGGTCAAGAAGGAACTCCTCACAGTCAAAGACCCGATTACTGGAAACAGCATGGACTTTTCCGGGGGCAAGTTCCCCAACCGCTCTCGCGGAGGCGGCAGCACCAGCTACGGCGGTGCTAGTGCCAGCGGAGGACGCACCCCCGGCTGGGGGGGCTCCAGTGCACGTGGTCCATCATGGGGCAGCGGAAACGCCCCAGCGGGTGGTCGCACACCTGGATGGGGCGGTGGCGGTGGACGTACACCCGGTTGGGGTGGAAACGACGGTAACCGAACTGCTTACGGTAATGATGGTTCTAGGACTGCCTATGGCGGAGATGGGAGCCGAACAGCATACGGAGGCGCAACGGCCTACGGCGGCGCAACATCCTACGGCGGCGCAACATCCTACGGCGGCGCAACATCCTACGGCGGCGGAACATCCTACGGTGGCGCAACGTCATATGGCAACAACGACGGAAACCGCACTGCGTATGGCGGTTTTAATTCCAACTCAGGGTCTCGCACACCAGCCTGGGGCGGTCCATCCAGTGGGATCGCATCGAAACCAAGCTTGGCCCCTACACCAGGAGCCTATAGCGCGCCCTCACCTGGTGGTTACGGGGCATCCACGCCCGGCGGATACGGGGCGTACTCGGCACCTACGCCTGGTGGGCCGCCTGCAGATGCCCCTACACCGGGAAACTACATGGCAGCTACGCCTGGAGACCCGAAGTATGGAAACACGCCAGCGGCACCGCCTACGCCAGGCGGATGGGATGTTGCTACACCAGCGCCGAGTGGAGAGGACCCGAGGTATGATTAGGAATAGATTGATCCGGTGGAGAGAGCATGCAGTCATTGTTTTAGTCACAAGGAGACAGGTTGAATTGAGGGCCGAATTATGGACATTCAAAAGGCTCTTGGCTTGGGGGTAGCCTAGGTTTTTCTTGCTCCCGAGGTTACTTCCAGTTAGTATGGGTCGCTGCATTACTGGCGTTATAAAAATGAGGCCAGAGGCGATAGACAATTTTACTATTTCCCTTTTTGGCGATGACGCTCGATCTGGAGGAGTGTACTTTTAAGAGCAGTGCAGGTGTGGTTATTGATACCCTCATTATTGGTATCGCTTATTGTAGGAACTGGTATACATAGCCGCCAAATCTAAGAGAGATTGTTCTGGCAGAAGGCAAGAATTGCTATATATTGTCACGTCACGCCTAACATCATTACTACAATATATACTGATGTTTAAAGCTACTAGAGTTGTGTATTGTAGTAAGGGGACAAAATGAGGGACTATGTGGCTGATGGGACATGGCGTTCCTGATGCTATGCTGTACCGGTGCATATCCAGAGGGAAACAGCACAAAAGGCCTTCGAACCACGGGGGGCCAGCCAGTGTACAGGAAACTTGAGATGTATTTTGTTCTTGACGTAGTAAATATAGACTGCTATTTTCGATAAAGGTGCCTTCGCTGCCGAAAAGAAGATGTGTGCAGTCATGGCTTCAAGCCCATAGGTACGCCCCAACTAATGCCATTTGACATTTTGCAACAAAGTTAACGCCGGCCCAATGCATATAACATGACAAGCAGCTCCCTCATCTCCAACGCACAATTGCTCCATGTCACGCACTAGGTTTTCGAGACTTGCTGTCGTTTGCGCGTTGCTTCCTCTCGTTCCTCCGGATCCTCTCTTTGCGCTCCCGCCGGCTGTCGGCGCGCTGATCATGGGCCTCGGCCGTCTGCTGCTCCTTCTTCTCGTCAACCTCGACCAGCCACTGATTATCACCGTCCTTGTTCTTTCCCTTGTAACCCCACTTGGGAACCCACTCGCCCTTTTCGTCATCGTAGACCAGTTTGCCGTCGCGCTTCTTATCCTTGATGCCCTTCTTGGCAGCAAAGCGCTCCCACTTGGTCGGCTCCTTGGCGGCGGGTATGGGCTTTTCGCGGGGTAGGGCCGTCGAGGGTGCTGGGAGGACCAGGTGGACGCCCTCGGTGGTGGACTTGATTTCGCACGTGGAGAGCAGCTGGTTGATGAGAGCCTGGGCGGCATCGCGGGCGGTAGCGGCGAGGGCGGCCTCATCGGCGGTGGCGGGGACGGGATTGGGGTCGTTTGCGAGGAGGTTGCCGAGATCAAAGGTAAAAGGCGTGGGCTTATTGACAGTGATAGGGCTGCAGGGTGGGAGTTAGCCAGGTAGGCAAACACGGGCAGCTAGCACGTACAGTCTGCTGGTGACCGTCGACTCGGCCAAGGAGGCAGCGCCGTTTGCGCGGGAGACGTCCATTGCGCCGCCGTTGATTTTGTCGGCAAGCTGCGAGTGTGTGGGCGACGCCAATGCGATACCGCCGTCCATCTCCGTGTCTGACATGATGGGCGTGTTAGGTGCGATAGATCGGGCGTGGCTTGGAAACCGCATTGTCGCTTGGGCAGAATAATTTTTGGCCAAGACTTCGCGCTAGGCAGCGGACCTCCGATAGGAGCTTTTCGAGGCATCCAGTGCGGTACAATACGACCAGCCGCCGCACGACGCAATGCCGCCCGTGAGCTGCCTGCGCAGCCTGGCCCAGCTATCCCTCGACGTCGCTACACATGCTACAGTTGCACCGCGCCTGCTGCGGCCCCACGCCGCCACCTTTTCCACATCGGCCGCCCGCCATGCCCCGGTAGTGAAGAAGAAGTCGGGGCAGACCGTCGCCCCGAAAAAGGGCACCAAGACGTTGCGAATTGGCAAGAAGAGGCCGGCCGCAGACATGGCTAAGCGGCCCGCACAGGGAGAGCGCAAGGCCCTACGCAAGCGCATCGTCTTGAGCAACAACAACGCCCTCGAGGTGCCGCTGACGGACCTGGACAAGGAAAACGTGCTGAATCAGGCTATCGAGGGCCGTGTTATGGGCCTACCTGCTGAGGATGTTGTCGATAAGCTACGGGCGGTAGATGCCTTCAAGACGAGCCAAGGATGGGGTCTGTTCCGGCGACCCGCCGTCCTCATGCGGAGGGAGGCTATCCAGCTGGCGAGTCTGTTTAAGGAGGTCGAAGACATCGGCAAACACGCGGTAGAAGGGCCCGGGTCACAGAAGAAGACCATACGGAGGATCCTGTCGGGCGAACGCATGAGTGGCAAGAGCACACTACTTCTCCAGTCACTTGCCATCGGCTTCCTCAGAGACTGGTTCGTCATTAACATTCCAGAAGGTATGGTACGCCATCTAGAGCCAAACGTGGCTGCCTTGCTGACCGCTCCTCAGCCCAGGACGTTGTCAATGCCCACACCGACTACGCGCCCCTCGAAAAGTCAGACCCGCTACAGTATACACAGGACGACTACACCGCTGCCCTTCTCCTGAAGATTCTCAACTCCAATCAAAAGTTTCTTGAGTCGACAGCACTCAGCGCAACCCCCAACTTGCCTCTCCCGCTCCCTGCCCAGGCGTCGCTTAAGGACCTTGTGACCCTCGGAGCCACGACGCCTGAAATCTCATGGCCCGTCTTCGTCGCTCTCTGGGCTGAACTTTCACTCCCAGGCCGTCCCCCGGTTCTCCTCGCCATCGACGGACTATCTCACATCATGCGCAACTCGAATTACTTGTCTGCCGACGTCCAGCCCATCCACGCACACGACCTAACCCTAGTTCGCCATTTTATCGACCACCTCTCGGGCGCAAAGAACCTCCCCAACGGTGGCATCGTACTCGGCGCCACCTCAAAGTCAAACTCGCCCATGTCTCCTGCCCTTGACTTCTCCATCGACGTTGCGGAGCTCCGACAGAAATCGCCAGACGCTGTGCTCCCCGAGTGGAACGCGTACAAGAAGGTCGACGTGCGTGTAATGGAGGTGCTCAAGCATGTTCGTACGGGCTCCGAGAATTCGGATGTCATTGCAGTAGGCGGGCTGAGCAAGGAGGAGGCGAGGAGTGTGATCGAGTATTATGCCGAGAGCGGCCTGCTGAGACATCAAGTAAATGATGGTTTCGTCGGCGAGCGGTGGAGTTTGGCAGGCATGGGCAACATTGGGGAATTGGAGCGCGCGAGCGTTAGGTTGAGAGTATGAAGACGGCGAAAAGTGTCTTGTCTTGCGTGGTATAGTGTGACGTGGTGTATCGTATTCCCAGCATTGCACTGCCGGGCGGTGTGATTGTAGAACTATGTAACCAACAACCTCTCCCTCACGCTTCCCCTACGTTTCCCCTACGTTTCCCCTCGACTCATCAACACCCCCGGAACACACAACCCAACACACCCCCCCACAGCCCCCATCCACAACACCAAATACTCGTCCCCACACAACCCTTGCGCCCTCCCCCTATCCATCACCTCGTTCATTACCCCTGCCGTCCGACACGGATGCACGAAAAACCCCGGCCTCCCCGTCACAGGATGCTCGCACACCGTCACGCCACCCAGCACCCCTACACGTTCCGTTTGAGCCCGGTAGTGTGGTGGCATGAGATGCGTGTACAGCGTTGTCATGGTGGGTGGGTAGCGGTAGCATGGATCGGAGATGTGGATATGGAGGGTGGGGAGGCGGTAGGTGGGGGAGAGGAGGATGGTGTAGACTATTTCCGCATTTTCCGAGGCGGGGGCTGTTAATGATGGGGAGGAGACGAGGAGTTCCTGGGAGGGTGGTTGGTTATGGATTTTTGGTCTTGGGGGGAACAGGATTGGGGGCGTACGGTGTCGTGTTCTGAGAGTTCGAGGAGGTCCTCATCGCTGTCTCCGCCGTTATCCTCGTCGTCATTACGACTATCATCATCGTGGTCGCTGCGCAGTTTGTGCTTCAGAGGCCTGGTGATGCGTAGATACTGTGTAGAGCGTTGATGGACGACGGAGACAGATGTCCAATCACGTTGTTCGTGTCGATGCCTTTGAAAGCGCTGGGAGAGGAGGGTACAAGCTTCGGTAAATTCAGACTCGGTCAAGTGAGGGAATGTGGCGAGCATGTGAATAGGCTGCTGGAAATCTCCCTGACTCGTCCTGCCTCGATGTCGACCTTGGTCTACCTATTATGCAGTAAGTACCCAAGTCCTCGATAGCCTCCACCCGACGAGGCCACGGCAATCGGGCCGAAAGACCGTCCAGCTTCCCCGGAAGGCACCCGTGGATCCCACCAATCCCCCTCACAGTCTAGCGTGACATTTCCACGCCGCTCAACTCTCGTCCGGCGCCTTGCAACACCACGCCGCCGACGCTCGACTGCCTGGAACACTGGCCGCACTGATCCTCTCCCGCCTTGACCGCATCGCCTGCTATCGCCATAATGACCGCCCAACCCGAGCAGAGTCAGCTGAAGCGAGCCCGTGTATGTTGCACATTATTTGTCGCTTGTTCGGCACCATCGGCAAGATGCGCACGTGCTAACACGACCATTGGACGCAGCATTCCCAAGGTGATGAAGCCGAGCCAAAGCGGACTCGCCATTCGCGCTTATCGCCCGTTCCTGGCAGCCGCATCAAGCAGGGACAACTGCCTTCGCCCATCACCAACAAGGAGTCGACATCAGGCGCTTACAAGGAGCGCACCGCCACGCCGCCCAGCCATCGCCCCAGCCAGCCAGTCCGTAGTCCGCGCGGTCCAGGCGGGTTGTCGTCGCCGCCGTCCGACACACAGCCGTTCTCGCAATTCTCGTATCCAACGCAGCACCGGACGTATGCGATTGATGATGAAGAAGGCGAAGAAGTGTGGGGCTACCTAGTGCCCATGGATGGATTCGAGGGACATGTCATGGTACTGCGGCGTCGGGCAGGATGCCCTGTTCCTAGCACCAGAGTCGGGCAGGTGAAAAGTGGCAAGCAGCCGAACGACGAGTACAAGAACCAGGAGGTGAGCTATGAGAAAGACAAGGCTGACAAGGGCGTCCCAGCGGGCGGATACCTCATTGGCCGTCATCGGGAGTGCGGTGAGTTTTGCAAGAGTACGATCGCAATGGCCTCTTATCTGACCAGTGTCTAGATCGTGTTATTGAGTCACCCACTGTTTCAAATCGACATTGCCTTTTGTTCGCTGAGAACAAGGGTGGAGAGACAATTGCTGTACTGGAAGACCTGTCTGGAAACGGAACATTTGTCAACGAAGCCTTCGTCGGACGCAACAAACGGCGAGAGCTGCGCGAAGACGACGAGATTGCTATCCTCAATGAGGCCCGCTATGTCTTCAAGTACCCCAAAAAGCGCAACACGCATCGCTTCAAACAACAGTACATCATACAAGAGCAGCTCGGCAAGGGCCATTTTGCTTCCGTCTATCTATGCGTAGAGAAAAACTCCGGAGTCCGGTATGCGGTCAAGAAGTTCGAGAAGAAATCTGGTCCTGGTGAGAAATCAAGGGTAGACGGCTTGCAACAAGAAATTGCGGTTCTCATGGGCGTCAGTCATCCAGCATTGTTGTGTCTGAAGGATACGTTTGACGAGGATGATGGCGTCTACCTGGTTCTTGAGTTGGCGACCGAGGGCGAGCTTTTCAATTGGATCGTCATGAAGCAGAAACTGACAGAGTCGGAGACGCGGAAGGTCTTTGTACAATTGTTCCAAGCAGTCAAGTACCTAGTACGTACCCCTGATTTTTGTGTGGCGGATGCTGCTAATCAATCATAGCATGAGCGTAATATTGTTCATCGTGATATCAAGCCGGAAAACATCCTGCTGACTGACAAAGACCTTTCCATTAAGCTGGCAGATTTTGGCCTCGCCAAGATTATTGGGGAAGAGTCGTTTACAACCACTCTGTGCGGCACGCCTTCCTGTACGTCAGCCCTCGAATGATTCTTCCCATACACTAACCACTCACTAGATGTTGCCCCTGAAATTCTTGAAAACTCCAATCACCGTCGCTATACGCGTGCAGTCGACGTCTGGTCACTGGGTGTAGTGCTGTATATTTGCCTGTGTGGCTTTCCTCCCTTCTCAGACGAGCTCTACAGCCCCGAGAACCCGTTTACATTGTCCCAACAGATCAAGGCGGGTCGTTTTGACTACCCATCGCCTTACTGGGATTCCGTGGGTGACCCAGCACTCGACTTAATCGACCGCATGCTCACGGTAGACGTGGAGTCGCGGATATCGATAGATGAATGTCTTGAGCACCCATGGACAACAGCCAACAACACTATCAACGTCAACGACAGCACAGACGGTTTGACCGGCGCTATTCAGAAACTCGACTTTTCCAAGCGCAAAATTCAGCGCGAACGTACTCTACTCAGCAGCATCAACGACGTTAAGGTCGCTCGTGTAATCAAGGGAGTGGAGGGCCAAAAAGCCGTCAAAGTGTACGAGAAGAATGGGGTCACAAGCGGCACGAAGACGAGCAACCAGGGCCAGGACGGCGGCAAAGAGCCGCATCCGGATAGCAAGCGGGATCCCAAAGAGTTCATGGAGATGGGCGGCAAAGGAGACCAGACGCTCTATTCGGAAGAGGAAGATGGCTCCCGATACCCTACCGAGAAGCGCCTTTTGGCGCAGGGAAAGCGTGTGTAGACGGGGCGGTGTGCATGTTGGGGGTTGGGGTCGTAGGGGAATACGGTTGCAGTATCGGGACACGGCCAGGTCGGGAGATTTATCTGCCAAACGTCTTCTGTCGATTGTGTTTATCCAGGCAATAGTTAATATGGAGGCTGGATGCTAATCATGGTCGTCCGTTAGTGGTTCGAGTTCTCTCCTTACGAGTGGATCGCTGCCACTAGCCGTCCCTGCCAAGCCTCCACTCACAGGCGGCTCTATACGATTGATGTGCCTAGGATGATTGCGTGGCCCGAGCGCCCAACTTTTGGAAAGTCATTAACTAAGCACGCGACTGCCCCTTCAAGGTCTCAACAGGTCACGCTCGCTTGCTCTCTCGCCCCGTCTCTCCTTCTCTCTTGCCAGCACCCATGGGTTTCCTCGCTGTCATATCCGGCCCATTGGCCGACTTCACCGCCAAATCCTCGTATCCTATCCTTGCCGTGTCAGGCTTGACCTCCTTTATTTTGATCGCGGTTGTGCTCAACGTGCTGAAGCAGCTGCTCCTCAAGAAGCCCAATGAGCCGCCTGTTGTGTTCCACTGGCTTCCTATTATTGGAAGCACCGTCACCTATGGCATGGACCCGTATGCCTTCTTCTTCCGCAACCAGAAGAAGTATGGCAATGTCTTCACCTTTATCCTGCTCGGGCGCAAGATGACGGTGTGTCTGGATACCGCGGGCAACAACTTCATTCTCAACGGCAAGATAAAGGACGTGAATGCTGAAGAGATTTACTCCCCGCTTACGACACCGGTATTTGGCAAGGATGTCGTCTATGATTGCCCCAATGCAAAGCTCATGGAGCAGAAGAAGGTAGGCCTTGGTGTCTCTGCCTTCCGAAAAAAAAAACTTAACATTTGCCACAGTTTGTCAAATTCGGCCTTACGCAGGAGGCACTCCGCTCCTACGTCGACATCATCACCCAAGAAACCGAAGACTTCCTCAAGCGTCACAAGTCGCTCAAGGGACAGAAGGGCACATTCGAAGTCACAAAGGTCATGGCTGAGCTCACAATCTACACTGCGTCGCGCGCCCTTCAGGGCGAGGAGATCCGCCGATCCTTTGATTCCAAGTTCGCCGAGCTGTACCACGACCTTGACATGGGCTTCTCTCCCGTCAACTTCATGCTGTCTTGGGCGCCCCTCCCACACAACCGCGCACGCGACAACGCACGGGAGACTATGATCAAGCTCTACTCCGACCTGGTCCGCAAGCGTCGAGCAGGTGCAGCGAAGAAGGATTCACACGATATGATCTGGCATCTTATGGATTGCAAGTACAAAGACGGCACCCCAGTCCCTGAGCACGAAATCGCCGGCATTATGATTGCGCTCCTGATGGCGGGTCAGCACTCCTCTTCCTCTACCATCGCCTGGATTCTGCTCCGCCTTGCGCAATACCCGCACATCGTCGAAGAGCTCCTTGAGGAGCAGAAAACAGTTCTCGGAGCCGACCTCCCCCCCCTCGGCTATGATGACCTACAGAAACTTCCCCTTCATGCCCAGGTTGTCAAGGAAACCCTTCGCATCCACGCCCCGATCCACTCCATCATGCGCAAGGTCAAACAGCCTCTGATCGTCGACGGCACAAATTATCAAGTTCCCACTTCGCACACACTCATGTCCTCTCCTGGATTTTCCGCCCAGCTCTCTAGTCACTTTCCCAACCCCTCGCTCTGGGACCCACACCGATGGGACGCTGGCAACGCGCAGTACGACGAGGAGGCCGATGAAAAGGATTCGGAGAAGATAGACTATGGCTGGGGAGTCGTTTCCAAAGGCACAAACTCGCCCTACCTACCTTTTGGAGCCGGCAGACATCGATGTATTGGCGAACAATTTGCCAACCTACAGCTGCAGACTATCCTTGTGGCGTTTGTGCGCGAGTTCAAGCTGAGAAACGTGGGTGGTAGCAAGGAGATTGTTGGTACGGATTATTCGAGTTTGTTCAGTCGGCCGCTTGCACCCGGTGTGGTGGAGTGGGAGAGGAGGGAGAAAGTCGATTAGGACTTCGCGGGGCTTAGAAGGTCAAAGGGGGGGATAATGAGTATGATTATGGTGGTTATATGGAGCGTTTTTTATTCATAGGAACAGTGGCAGGACATCGCATTGGAATGAAGAGGTGACTACGAGCATACTGCTTAGAGTTTACAGGGTTCAATTTAATAATAAATTTTCAAGCTACTTGATGTGCTTTGCCCAAGACCTACTCCTACAGATTATGTCACATCTACCAGAGCCAATCGATAAACTCTTTCCCCGACACCAGCACGCCGACTGGTCAATCCTTTTTGAAGTTTTATGGAGGTTGCGCGGTACAGATTGGGCGGCTATGTATCATGCCAGAGGCGTGATTAATAGGAGCTACATGGATAGATAGGGCTGCAGGTACGGCAGATTCTGAGAACAGGTGATTATATGAAGAGCTCAAAAAGGAAGATAAGGGGTGGAGAGTTCATGCCAGGCGGGCGACGTATGCAGTTAGTTGGGGAGCGATTTGTAAGTGAGGTCAAGCGGGCGGGGGACATCGCTGGGGAGGCAAGGGAAGGTAATGGTAAAAAGCTGGTTGCTTGCGAGTAGTACGAAATTGAGAGCTACACTCAAATATTGACCCATTATTGGATAGTGTATCCTACTGCTAATTTTCTGATACTGCACGGATAGTGGACGCGGTATCTATAGGTGAAGTCGACTCAGACTCGGTAGTAGTCATATATGAATCGATAGTCATGACGGACGGCTGACGGGTTGGTGTGCTTGATCGCTGCTCTTCCTCAACCCTGCTCTCTTCACTCATTTCTTCATCTTCATCGTTTTCAACGTTCTGCTCAGCACTTACCGCCTCCACTTCGAGGGCTGCCATACGGTTGACAAATTCTTTCTGTAACTCCCTCAGCCACGCAGCGAGAACTTGACCCTCAAGAACTCCGTTATGGGCTTGCACAAGATGCTCCTTTAGATTCAGGATGAGCTTTCTGCGTTTTTCCCTAATCACAGTTGCGGAAGCGTTCTTCCTCTGTCGCATCTGACGCTCGAGCTTATGTGCTACTTGAGTTGCTCGCGTGATGACTCCAGGAGGAAGTGGAACCACATGAGCAAGTGCTAGACCGTAGTGCTCTTCTTTCACAATGCCTTGAGTCGCCTTATAAAGCATGGTCATGCGGTGCTCGTTCTCGACCTGTTGCTTTATGTCAATCAAGACTCGTAAGAAAAATTGGTAAGAATGTAGCACCTCAACGGCCAGGTGCAAATTCTGGACACCAGCACGCTCACTCATGATTGCCGCAAGATCTTCGAAGTGCGTTGCGAACCAAACAAGAGCCTTCCTGTTTTCAGCTAAATCCACTAATATGCAATTCCACTTACCCTACTGGAGACAAGAGCCTCTGCAATGGCCAAGGCGATAGCGAGACCGTCTCTGGTGCTTGTTCCACGACCTAGTTCATCCACAATGACTCTGTCAAGGTCAGTTATTATGTTTGGGATCTACACCATTGGGACTAACAAGCTACGACGGTCCACATTACGCAGAATGAAAGCGATCTCTCTCATCTCTGCAGCGAAGGTAGAAACATTAGTTTCGATGTTGTCATCCATGCCTAGCCTCGCGAAAAGCTGGTTCAGTATCGGAAACGACGCGTACGTGGCCGGGACACTGAATATAGTCAGTCGGACTGAGCTTACAAGGTCGATTACGGGCTCATCGTACTAAGAGCCGATTTGAGCCATGATCGCCATCAAAGCTACAGAACGGATGTAGGTGCTTTTGCCGCTCATGTTGCAGCCTGTGATTATTTGGAACCGTGTTTGCTGTGTAGCATAAACATCGTTTGGGATGAATTTAAACTGCATTATTTTTTCCTTGATCGGATGACGCCCAGCCTGTATACCAAGTGTTTCGGTGAGCTGAGGTTGAGCTGGAATGGTAAGTATGAGCATGTGTACGCGAGAGAGGTTCTTACTGTAATTATTCACTGTAACGAGATGCGCGAATGCTGAGATCTTGAAGTAATTAGCAACTGGTCAAGTAGCGTTGAGTAGCTCTCACCATATCTAAGAGCGCAACGGCCTCGCAAATTTTGAACATGACGGACACATGACTCCGTACTCCTTCAATCAAAGACTCTATCGCTTCATCACCTAAACAAGATCAGCCAGACTGTAAACAAGGTCGCTTGCATCGTGTGAAATACTCATTAAAATAACTTCCTGGTGAGAAACTTTGATCTAGGCGTGGTCAGAGACGCTGTTGCACAAACGAATGATTTCTTTACTTTTTGATTACGCTTCATTAACTCGACTGTCTGGCACTCAATATACTTCTTGCGGTGAATCACATTCGTGAAGATAGGAGGAAGTGTCTTCTCTTCGAGCTCAGATAGCGATATCCTGATATAGAACTGGCGGGCGGTTTCGTACTTGAGATCTAGTTGAATGCCGTACTCAACTTAAAATTGTCAGTGTTTTTAGCTAACTATTATCGGGTGAGTATCCTACCGCCGAGTTCAGTGGAGTGTTGGTATACGTCTTCGGTAGCCTCTTTGTACGTAGTCCGGGCGACATCAAGTAAGCCATTGATACCTGACTTGACTGCATAGACGCGCTGATTTCGCAGTTCTAGTGGTTGCTTGGCGTAGGTAGTGTCCGCATTGATTACGCTGTCGATAAGCTCTTGTATAGACGCAACATTCTCGGGGGCACAGAGCTGCATGGAGTCAATTGAAGAAACGTCGGATCATAAAATGTCAAACCTCGCGGATATTATTTAGCATAGTGGATGCTGTCCCTGTGAGAGCTTCGTAGACAGGGTGCACGGTACTAACGAACTGCTTCAGCATAATCATCTGATTGATAGCTTGCTCTGTTGTGTGCAAGGTCGGTTTAGTCGGTGTAACAATCAGCTGTGCACATTAGTCTATCTGACTTCGTAGTAAATCGAAAATCGCGTACCGCAGTGAGCAAACGGTCAGCATCAATAAAACTCTTGAGTGCTACTGCAAGTTAGCTTATAGTATACCCTGACCTAGAGCGTGACACCAACCCGCCCTGGTTGCGAAGAAAAGCTCTTCCTTCTTCGTTAGGTCGTCTACGGCAGCGTAACGAGTGTTGAGTACATCTACGTCAGTGAGTGGCTGCAGAATGTTGTTCTGAAGTAGGCGCGCTCCCATTGGAGTTAGAGTCTCATTAAGAAGTCCGAATAAGCAGTCCTTGGACCTGGCGTTTTGTAAGTTCTGAATAAGTTCGAGTGAGTAGATGGTGGAAACATCGATCATCATAGAACCTTCTGACGGCTCATAACGCATTCTGAGTGAGTGGTAAGAGAAGACCATTCCCAGTCCCAGATCAATGTATTTGAGCGTCTGCAGTAGTTAGATGGGAGTTGTGTTAAAGGA
>Ga0182211_1000377_pt1 | contig 14256 bp, 15 predicted proteins | sample G5R1MG_20_FD_129660 | JGI IMG/M metagenome (GOLD analysis project Ga0182211, IMG submission 129660) | Switchgrass phyllosphere microbial communities from Michigan, USA - G5R2_MAIN_03OCT2016_LD1 MG | ecosystem: Host-associated > Plants > Phyllosphere > Phylloplane/Leaf | place: USA: Michigan... | reverse complement strand
GTCCAGCGCCCAATCGTGAGTCTTGGCCCAAGGCCGTCCTGTTCCCGTGTCCGTTCGGCGTCCTGACCACCCCCGCCCGCCAGTCGTTCGTCCAAGGCCGGTCTCGCGTTCCCCGTCGGCCGTGTCCACCGCCTGCTCCGCAAGGGCAACTACGCCCAGCGTGTCGGTGCCGGCGCGCCCGTCTACCTCGCCGCCGTGCTGGAGTACCTGGCCGCCGAGATCCTTGAGTTGGCCGGTAACGCGGCTCGCGACAACAAGAAGACGCGCATCATCCCACGCCACCTCCAGCTCGCCATCCGAAACGACGAGGAGCTGAACAAGCTGCTGGGCCACGTCACCATTGCCCAGGGTGGTGTTCTGCCCAACATCCACCAGAGTGCGTTTTCCACTCGGCCCGCCCTTCCGCTTGCCTCTTACTGACGCCTTGCAGACTTGCTACCCAAGAAGACAGCCAAGCCTGGCAAGGGTCCTTCGCAGGAGCTCTAAGCGCACTCTGCTTTCGACTTGTTTCTTCACGGTGTTTCATGGGTCTTTTCATCATGCAATGATAATGGGAGTCGGTCTGGGTTTGGGTCTTCGGCTTTTCACGGGGTTTATACCAGAGCTGTATAGTAGCGCGTCACTTGGATGACAGCAGGCTCATGAGCTAAATCAAGCATATCACTTCACTTTTGGCGCGCATGATGGTGCATGGTGTGGCGGTTTGGTGTGCATGGGCGTGGCTGGCCTGGGCGTGGCGTTGGACTGGCTCGCCACGAAACACGCAGCTCGAGTGTGGTCGGTCGCATGTACGGCTGGAGGGAGCCCACTTCGTCGCGGAGACGGCGCTCTCTGCATGCGCATGGTCAGAGAGAAGAACCAGCGCCATGTTTCGGTTCGTGCTTGGTTGGTGGCTTTGGGTGGAATTCACTGCTAGGCGATCGCGCTCCCGTAGAAGAAAGTTCGGCAGCTTCGAAGACCATCGGATCCATGGCTACTCGGCCCAAGATTCTGATAGATGCATATATATATATCTCTCTATTCGCGTGCATAAGTGCACCTATTCGATCGAATATCGTGCCCGTCGATCATGTACCAAAATCAACCCGTGTTGTGCGTAGGAGGGGAAGATTGAACCGCTACGTTCTGTTCCAAGGTTCTCTCGTATGCATGTAGATATCGATATATATGATAGGCTTGTGATATGTTCGATCCTATTCTCCTTGTGACCATCTGCCCGCTGAATGTATTTTACAGCGTCGAGTTGTTGTTGTCCGTTTTCCAACCCCGTGGCCCAATATTTTGTCCTACTCCAACATCAAATACTACAAGGAAAAAAAACATTGTCGCACCGCACAACTAGTCCTACACCTTAGGACTTCCGTACCGACGAACATGGACACGGGAAAAAAAAAAATGGACGGATTGAATTTCACAAAACAAGGGCGACTACACCGCATGGTCATAGATCACTGCACATCGAGTGCGCAAAAACCAGCCAAACGTATTCGACACATCGTTGAATGCCACCATCCCAGCATAGATAGAAAACATCACTCCACATATGTACAGAGTCACAAGCGGCCAAAGAAGAGAACCGAACACCCAAAGACGGTACGCAGTACTCCTTCCTGCAGCCATCATATACCTGCCATGCCAACTGCATGATGCAAATGTACCAAGAAATGCAGAAGAGTCCCGTGTGCCTACAAGAGCATTTTTCTGGGGTCCTCAATGTACTCTTTGATCTTGACCAGGAAGGTAACAGCCTCCCGGCCATCCAACAGTCGGTGATCGTAGGTGAGCGCCAAGTACATCATCTGCGATCTGGTCAGCACGCAATCACCCTCCCACAACCCCACAACATCTACTGACCGGCCGGATCTCCACCTTCCCATGAACCGCAACCGGCTTGTCCTTGATCGCATGCAGGCCCAAAACAGCCGTCTGAGGAAGATTAATAATCGGCGTGCCCATCAAGCTGCCGAAAACGCCGCCGTTGGAAATGGTAAAGGTACCGCCCGCCATGTCCTCAATCGTGAGCTTGTTGTCGCGCGCCTTCTTTCCCAGCTCTGCAATCGCCTTCTCAATACCCACCATGTCCAGGCTTTCCGCATTCCTCACCACCGGGGTAACAAGGCCCTTTTCCGTGGCCACGGCAACCGAGACGTCGACATAGTCACGGTAGACAATGGTATCCCCGCCATTGGGGCCCTCAATGGATGCGTTGACCGCCGGTACGTCACGCATGGCAAGAATGCAGGCGCGCGAAAAGGCGGACATGAAGCCCAGCTTGACACCCTTGTTCTTGAGGATCTCGTCTTTGTAGAGCTTGCGGAATTCCATGATGGAGGACATGTCGACCTCGTTAAAGGTAGTGAGCGCTGCGGCCGTGTTCTGCGATTGCTTCAGCCGCTCGGCGATGCGCAGGCGCATGCGATTCATCTTGACCTGTGGCAGAGATTAGCATGCATGCGACGACGGGTGGGCCGTACCCGTCAGTCCACCTACCCGGCGCTCGTCACGGCTGCCCGGCCGAGCCGGCTTGGGCTCATCCCCGGACGCGGATTTCGAGTCGTGCTTGGTTGACTGGGGCTTGGAGTCGTGCTTGGGCGGCTGGGGCTTGGCTTCCTGCCTGGGAGCGTCTGGCGCTGCCTCGTGCCCGCGGCTCTCCTCCACGGGCTTGGCCTGCTCCTGTTCCCCCGACGGCTGTGAGGAAGTCACCTGCTGACTTGATGCGGGCGCCTTGGGCTCGCTGCCAGCCTCCTGCTTGCCTCCGCCAGCAGGCTCGCCGCCAAGCTCCAGCCTGACCAGGTCCTGTCCAACCGTGACTGTGGCTTCTTCGCTGACCAGAAACTCGGTGATTGTGCCGGCATGAGGCGAGTTGACGGAGACGTCGATCTTGTCCGTTTCAATGGTGGCAATCTCCTCGTCCTGCTCCACGTAGTCGCCGACCTCTGTGTACCATTAGCGTGGGCTGGCTGGGTGCGGCAACGGGCAGGCGGCACCCACGTTTGGACCACTGCTTCAGGGTGCCCTCCGTGATGGACTCGGCCATTTCGGGCACCTTGACAACAGTGGCGTCGGCTATAGGTTACGTCAGCATCCCATGCCGGCGGGGAGGAGGGGAGGGGCAGCGCACCATAGTTGCGCGTGTGCCCGAGACGCCCCAGGCGAGGCAAACCGCATCCCGGGCGTGTGGCAGTGGTCGAGGACGGGGCCAGGAGCGCTGTGGCCGCGGCGCGGGCAAGGGCCGCGTAGGTGCGGGTGGGTGGTGCGGAGAGACGAGGGGCTGCGCAGACGCCTGGGCGAAGGCGCAGGGCGGGCCCTGAGCGCAGGCGCGCGGGCAGGCGGCGCAGACAATTTTGGCCAGACATCGGGGGCAGCAGTAAGCGGAGGCGGGAGCAATGGGCGATGGGCAGGAAGGCGATGGGGCAGGCAATGCGATGCGCGATTTGTCCTCGAGGCCCTCGGCGCACCAACGTGCCAAGCACCGCACCGCCGCATCCATCCTCGCGGGCTCCTCGTCGTCGACGACACCGCACACCACACGCCGCACGCCCACGCCGCACGCCCACGCCCACGCCCACGCCCACGCCCACCCTCGCCCGCCATGAGCTCCCGCGCTCACGTCCTGTGCGTCCCCGAATCTGCCTCTCGCTGGCTGCTCGCCCTGGCTGACCCGCCCGCAGACGCCTCTACCGGCGGTCCCTCAAGCTCGCGCTCGACTGGAGCGTCCACCGCTACCTCTGGCGCGGACAGGCCATGTACCTGCGCGAGCTGTTTGAGCGTAACAAGCACATCACCGAGCGCCGCCTGCAACGGGTGCGTTGCCTGCCCGGACTGCCCTGGCACGCCTCGCGCCTGCGCTGATACCACTGGGCAGGACCTTATCCGCGAGACGGAAGACTTGCTCGAGAAGTGGAAGCACCCCGATCCATACCGGCCTCCCACGGCTCCCGGAGGTTCGCTCCCGCCTCTCTGTTTCCGCCGCATCGCCCGCCGACAGGGCGGTACTGACACGCCACAGGCTCCAAGCACGAGCGCAATCTGCCATGCCCGATCCTGGACCGTGAGTGGGCCGCCATCGTTGCCCACGCACCAGTACTAACACGCTGCAGCTCCTCCTAAGATGAGCTTGTAGGAGCCAGGGACATGCAATCGGCCCCACGGCCGTCACGTTGTCTTGGTGCCAAGCGCTCACTTCATTATACAATGGTCTTGGACATTGCCGTCTCCAGTCCCCCTTTACGTCTGGAACTTGCGTACTCGCCGCACTGTATTCAAATAGCCCATTCTCTCAACAGATGCCTTCCTCATTACCCACGGTGGCTGACCTGTGTCCTGTGCCGACACCTCTGCGTTTCCCTCGTGTGCTGCGCGGTCCTTTGCATACCCGTCCTCCACAAACGCCCACTCGGGCGTGTTGCAGCAGCCACTCACAAGTATAGTCCGCTCGGGGGCGACCAGGTACAGGAGCGGCTCCACCACGGTCGGAACCAAAAGTTGCACCACCCTCCTTTCCAGGTCGAAACCACGGATCATGGCTGTGCACACCAGAGTTGACGTGCGCGGATCAAGAGGTTGCACCGTAGCTGTCTGCTCGTTGCATCGAAAATAGGGTATTTGGTACTTTGCCGTCCTTGGCAGGCCCGTGTAGGGATTGGGAAGGACGGCAGACGTAGACTGCACTATGTGAACAATCGATCCATTCAGCGCATGTACCAGTGATCTCGCCTCGATAGGCTCAGCATACACGCTAAAGCCAACAAAGTCTTGTCTTCGGCCTGCTGTTTGTTGATACGTCATCTCCCACGGTTTCATGTGCGAAAGCGGCTCTGCCGTCCAACAGAGCGTCGACAGTCGGCCCAACTTCTTCCTGCTGTCCCTGGCGTGGAAGTAGGACTGCATCTGCATCATTGCTAGCTCGTCCTGACTTCTGATGGTTGCCGAAGGAGGTGCCTGAGCCGAGATGACATGTACGGTACTTCTGTACTGGGAAGCTGTCGTGTATAGCATGTTTAGTATCGATGCTTGCTCGCCATCTGCGGCTTCAACGTCTCCAAGGTGGACAATGTTGTGGGGTCTGAGGCGTGCGATGAGCCTGGCGAGGACATCCGACACTGACGCAGCCAAGAAGCCCGGAGTATCGACAACAAGCGACAGAGTCGGATCCCGAGACTGCAGGTGCTGAAAGGCAACGAAGAGGTCGTCGATACACGACTGGTAGTATTCCATGTAGTTGGCCAGGTCTGCCGGGATGGGATGCGCACGTATCATCTCGTTGCCGTCAGGATTGCTCCCCACAGGTCTTGTGGATGGGTGAGTGAAGCTTGGGCATAAGTTCAACTCTCTAAGCATCACAAGCGAGATCTGGCCGTGAGGCGCATACTCTTGCTTGGCGGGATTCAGGTCCAGGTAGCAAGTCGCTGCGGCCGGCGGAACCGTCTTGCCAAGACCCGTCAGTAATCGATTGCCAAGTCGCTTTGCGAAGACGCTCTTCCCTGAAGCTGGGGATCCTGTGACGACGGTGACAGCCGGAGGGCTGCTGCAATGCTCGCTGGCACGCAGCCAGTCCTCTGTACTCACATCGGGAATCAACGGCCGTGAGAGTGCATCTTGGGCAGAGTCTGTGACCTGAGAACGGAAACAAACATGATCAGCATCCATCCTCGGGAGGCTTTGCGCTGTGGGTGCTGGAGAAAGTGAGGGCCATGGTGACTTACAATGGCGAAGGATCGTTGCGGCTGATGTGCAGATCGAATGTGCCACAAGTCGTCGAACAGCGGACTGATTCGCGCGAAGACGGTCGGCTCCTGGCAGCTGACGAACTGAACATGGTTGGTAGCATCGAGTCCACGCATCTTCAAGACCGGATGTGCAGCTGACGCATACACGCGATGGAGCTTGTTTTTCTGCCCTGCATGATCCACAGCACCGATGTTGGCGCCGTTGATGTGGACAGCGCCTCGAAGAAGCTTGAACTGGAAGCATCCAATCAGTGCAACCGTTGCATGCTTGCTCAGATTGATGCAAAGTTCGGACTCGGTCTCTGTCAGGACGTTGGCAGGGTCATTGCGCCAGCTGCACAGTCTGGGGCAACGCGTGGCTGGTCTCTTGTCTTCTTTGTCTTGCTTGCTCTCGGATGTGTCTGTCCCAGGCCATGGAGGTGTTGATGGCCATGGCAAGGCGCTCGGTGCCACGTCGACTTCTGCAGCGGCTGTGCATTTGACGGCAGCCTCTGCTCGCGCGCGCGCGGCGGCAATGGCACTGAGTGGTGTTTCGACAGCCCCTACCCCCTCCTCGATTTTCCTTCTCTTGCCCGGCATGCTGACGGTTGGTAGTGATTAGGTAGTGATGATGATTCCCGCATTCTGGTCTCGGATTACCAGGTACGAGGTATCAAGTACTACCTACAATTACCTACCCCAAGTGAAGGACAAGAAGCAGCGGTGTTTTGCTTTAGCGTGCACCAAAGCGGACTAGCGGCATGCAGCCCGCTCAAAAGTTCCCAAGCAATCCGTCCATCATCCGCTTGACGTTCGCCCGTCGCATTCAGCATAGAGATAGATAGTCGTCCGCCCCGCATGAAAGAAATCGTCCGAACGCCCGTCCCGCTGCCGGTTCCCAGGCCGAGACCAAAGCCCAAGGAGCCGCCTGCCCGGCCACAACTAAGCCAGGAGATTGTCGACAGTGACGAGGATTCGTCCCATGAAAGCGCAGCCAAAGTCAAACCACCAACCAAGCTCCAGACCACCATAGCAATCCACACCCCAAATGGTGCCGCTCGCAGGCCAAAAGAAAAGCCCAAGGGCAAGTCATTTGCGCAGGAGAAACCCGCGGGAAAATCTGCATCCCAATCCAAACACGCGCCCAAAAACGCGGCGCCCGAGCCGGCCGCCCTATCGTCCAGCGCTGAGCCAAGCGAAGACAGTGATGCATCTCGGGCAGGCGAACGGACAAACCCGGCGGGCAGCGCGAAGAGCAGCGACATCATAAACGACAGCGATAGTGGCAGTAGCTCAGAAGATGGCTCTGGCGACGAGTTTGAAGTGGAGACTGCGCCACAGGCTGCTACGGCAGATGGGCAAAAGTACGTCGTGGACTCGCATGCTGCCCAACTGGACATGATGCTGATGAACGTGTAGGATTGTCGATCGGCAAATGCCACGACCACAATCCCACGCAATCGACTTCCAGCCTTCACAGCCTTACATACCACCCAAAGGGTTCAACCGCGTGCCGCTCGATGACCGGACCATAGCTAACACGGCGCGCATATTCGAAAACCTCGGTAACAAACAGATATGGCATATCACAGCTCCGGCTGGGATCTCGCTCAAGGAAATGCGCCAACTCGCCATGGATAAGGTGTTGGATGGCCAGGCTCTCCTGACGTACAAGGGCATCGACTATGGATTCTCACCAACCGTCCAAAGCGAAGACTTGGCGCAAGAAGTACTCGTACCCGGAAAGACGGTCTACAAGGCTGGTGAGCCACGATGAAGCCATCTCTGTAGACGTCTCACTCACTTCCTTGACTAGTGCCAGCACGTATATCTCAGACTCTTCATTTACAGGCAGTGGTGCGATTGCCGGAGCTGAGTCATCAACAAGCCGACGTAGACTCGAGCTCTGCAGCTGCGGCGTCGATTACAAGATCGACCATCCGTACTCCGCGGGCCCAAGTCAAAGGCCTCAAAATGCGGTTCTTACCCAGTGGTTTTGGTGGTGATGCAGCAGGAACTATGGGCAACTCGGACGACGAGACGAACGCGGCCACCAAAACCACTAAGCTTGGGATGTCAGTTGGCCTGAAGCTTCCCTCGAGACAAAAGGAGAAGAGAAAGCACGCGGATTTGACTGGCCCAGAAAGCGTCGAGGCGCCGGCAAAGCGAAGCAAACAGCAGCATCAATCGGCCGAGGACTTGAAGAGGAAGGCAGAGAGACGGGCGAAGAAGGAGAAGAGACGAGCACACGAGGCATCTTCGACAAAGCCCTGAGGTGGAGATGCAGTGGACTTGATCGCGAAGGCGTTGGCGCACGCGTGAAGGGAGGGCGCGGGCGTGCCTTGTGGACGCATCGCAGCAGCCGGCCGACGGCGTGAGGGGGGTGGTAGATGTGATGTGTGGGGTTGGATGGATGCCGGGTTGGATGGATGCCGCTGTGCAGCCAGCGATGACGGAGGTTGATAGGGTGATCATGGCCAACTCGGCATCCCACAAATTCCATTCCATCCAGGCGGACAGGACCAAACAAGCGTTGCAGTAGCCACGGGCGGTCTCTAGGGGCCGTTGGGGTGGCCGGGCGGGCGCTTGGCCGCAAAGTTCAAACACAACCCTTGATCCGCTAGCGTGGTCGCCTGCGACTCTGACGACCTAGCGGCGTGCTCACCTTCGGTAGCACTACACAGCGTTGGTAGGTAGACTGGCCAAGCAGCCTTGATGGTGTCAACATGGTGATGGGCAGCACTCGCCGCTCTCTTACACAACCCGACCGTCCCCATTGCTGCGCGCGCGCCCCTCCTCCATGGCCACCGCAACCAACGCTCCTGCCGCTGCGGCTGCCTCGCCAACACACGACCACGACGCCGCCACGGCTACACCACCTCGGGCCCCATCGACGCCTGCTCCTGAAATGGCAGGGCCGGATCACACCCCATCTTCCGTGCTGTCCGACTCGCATCTCCTTCCACCGCTGCCGGCTGACGTCGACGACGACCACGACGACCACGACGACCACGGCGACGGCGACGGCGACGGCGACGGCGACGATGACGACAGCTTCCTGCGCCAGAACTTCAACGAGGAGCCCGAAGGAAGCATTTTCATGGACCGCGAGATGAAGCGTCAGCTGATGGACATGGAGTCCAGCTTCATCCCTGAAGGTCCTGCGCAGGCAGCACCCGCACCCGCGTCCACAGGCCCAGACGACACCTACTTGTTCGGGGGCTCCCCCGGCAACACACATCCACGGTCGCCTGCCGTAGAGGGCGACACACGCCGCCAGAGGGTCATGGCAACTCTAGAGGAGCTGACCAAGCCGAAGCAGCAGCAGCAGCAGAAGCAGCAGCAGCAGCAGCAGCCGCCAAAGCAGCGCGAGGCCCGCCACGGAGACATGCTTAGCAAGCCGCAAGCCGAGTCATCCTTCTTACCAGAAGAGGCTCCAACATCGGCTGAAACCCACAAGACCCCGGCAGCGCGCCAGCTCAACTTCGACGGGGACACTTCCCTGGACGCCACCGTCTCCACACCAGAGGTGGCGCCTTCTTCGCCATCCGCAGCAGCAGCCTGTCGCAGTCAGTCAAGGTCCACCGCAAACAACACTGCCCAGGCGAGTGCGGAGCAGCCATATACGACACCAGACGAGAGCTTTTCCGGCATGGAAGCCCAGGAGATTGACTGCTCGCAGCAACGGCCGACATCCAGCGCCTCCACCGTGAAAGCGCCTGACTTCACGCAGATGGAGGAGGGCTTGCCACTCCCAACCAGCCCCGAAACGAGAACCGAAAGTGCAGCAGAACGATCAAGTTCCACTGCAACCACTTCTTCGACACTCGGCGAGCGACCCGCTCATCGTCAACACCGCCATTCAAGCCAACGATCGTCCGTGTCCTCCCTCACGAATCGCTCAGACGTATCAGGCGATGGAACAAGTACCGAAAGCTTGGGTGCAGACTACGCTCTACAGACTGGAGGAGCGATACCGCGCTCCAGCGGACCCAACAGACAGAGCCTTGGCCTGTCAAGGCTCCCAAGCCTCGGAAGCATTGCATCTTCCATGTCAGCGTATAGTGATGTCAATCCTTGGGAAAAAAGTCGGAGCATTAGTGCGAATTCATTGACAGGCTATTTGCAACTAGACGGTAGCTTGGGTCCTCTGGAGGAGGAGGTCGCAAGTAACGACAATCCTGAAACGCCACGCGCTCCCAGTATCCAGCTATCTGCCCCCACGGATACAGTGATTGCTAGACACGTTCAAGACATTCACGTGCCTGACACCATCGCGCGTGAGTTCAGGGCAAAACACTCGCGATCACCAGACAAACGATATACGACGGCGCCCTTTACCCGGAGCAAGCACAATCTTACACTCAAAGAGCAAAACAGCAAAATAGACAAGCTCAGTAAGGAGAATTTTGACCTCAAGCTCAAGATACATTTTCTCGACCAGGCCCTACAGAACAGATCTGATGAGGGAGTCAAGGACATGATTTCAAAAAACGTACAGCTACAGACCGACCTGGCCACGGAGAAGAAGGACAACCAGTCGTTGCGGAAAAAGTTGAAGGACCTGGAGCGGAGACTGAAGGCTCAAGAAGATGGCCGCGCTGCTAGCAAAGACGTCGGTAGTGGATCGGATGATGCCAAGAGTGACCACTCTTTCCGACAAGTCGAACTGGAGGAAGAGATCGAGTTTCTGCGCGAGCGTCTGGAAAGTACAGAGTCTATTGTCGAGCAATGGCAACAGGAAGCCTTGCAAAAGGAGGCTGACAACAGACGAATGGCGGACTATATCAAGACCATGAGAGAAAAGAGCTCTAATGGCGATTCTGCTGGGCTTGATGAAGCTATTATCATGTGGAAGGAAGATCTTGAGGACGAACGCGCTCGAAGGGAGCAGATCGAGACGCGTTGTCAAGAAACCGAAGCGGATAGTGAGAAGCTCCGTGAGGAGATTCAGCACTTGCGAGAGCAAATCCAGCAGCTGCAACAAAATGCTACGGCGAACCATTATATCCACAAGTCGCATAGCACACGACGTTTACATCAGTCTTTCGCTACCCGATCAAACACTGGCTCGGATGCTAATGAACAAGCTGGGCCCATGTCCACTGGTGGAACGAGTAGCACTCTGGTCGACCAGCTGCACAGTGACAACGACAAATTACAACGAGACCTCCATGCGCAAGCGTCTATGCTCACATCAAGAAATCGCGAGAATCTGCGGTTAAGGGAAGAAAATGAAGGACTCAAGCTCACCATCCGAAGAGGTGATGCAGCTTCCACCACCGGTGACAGTATCCTGGAACGCTCTATCTCTCGTAATCACATGAGATCTGTGTCAAGGGCTAGTGGCGGGACGCGGATGACTCAAATCAGCGATCCTGAGCGGGAAGATTTGGAGAGTAAGCATGCTGCTTTACGGGATGAACTTTCGCAATTGAAGTTATCCTACAAGGAGCTTGACGATCAACTCAACGGCCATCTCGACTTGCTGGAAACCGCTGAGATCAAGATAGGGGAGTGCGAGAAGGAAATTGAAGCGCAAAACGAAGATCTCCAGGCGCTGTCTCACGAGCGTAACGAAGCACTTGAAATCCTGCAAGACAAGGAACACGAATGTGAGGAACTTAGGCAAGAAGCCCTGGACACGGTACAGAGACTCGAAACACAGCTTGAGCAGATGCAGAATGAGCGCGATCGCGTCTTCAACGACCTTGAAAACACCACCGAGGACTTCAACGCCCTGCAACATGAAATGAAGAGTGTAAGCGAGAGCCTTGTGCAACTCGAGGACGATAGAGACGCCAGTCTGCGTAGGATTCAGAATCTGGAGTCTGAGCTTAGTGATGCTAATCAGGAGTTAAGTCGACAGGACAAGCTTCTAAGCGAGGAGAAATCAAAGAATGAGAGGCTCGATATCCAGCTGGAATCCAGTCAAGGCGAGATTGACTTTTTGCGCGAGGAGCAGGAAGGCGACAAGATCAAAATAGGAGAATTGGAGTCAGCCCTCAACAACACACAGATTCAACTGCAAGACGAGAAGGAGCGCTTCCGAGATCTGGACCAGCGCATTACCGAGGAGAGGCAACAGCGTGATGCTATCATGACCCAGGAGAAACAGGAGGTTGAGAAGATCATGAACGACCTCAACACCCAGTTGTCCAAGCTGAAAGATGATGGGAGGAGGCTGCGCAAAAGTCTCTCTAGCAAAGAGGTCGAGGCTTCGACGTGGAAACAGCGATATGAGGAGCTTGAGAAACACCTTCGCGATGCCCTCGGCAATCCCGATGGTACTAGATCAAGTTTATTCAAGGTAAGCGGCACATGCTCGCCTGGCGTTTAGGGGCTAACGGTGGCTCCTCAGGATATTGCCAAACTTCAACGGGATCTAGAAGCGACGGGACACGAGCTTAGCGCTACCAAAACAGATCTTGCGGAGAAGGATCGCCTTTTGCGTAACCGGGACACGCTTCTGGAGAGCACTGGTATGGAGAGCCGTCGGTTGGCAGACCTCCTTGAGCGCGAGCGTCAAGCTCGGCGACAAGACCAGACTGCATTCGAATCCGCCAAACGTGGTCATCAATCCATTACCAGAACGATACACCAACACGAAACCAGAGTCCTGGAACTGGAAACACTGCGCAGCCAGGATCGTCAACGACTCCATGGACTAGAGAAGCAGTATAAGGAGCAGTTGCTCGAGCGGAACAACCTACTCTACGCGCTATGGAACCGACTGTCCACTCTTTGTGGGGCCGAATGGTGCCGCAACAATGCGCTCATCAATGGCGAGCTTACCTCCATGGAGCTCATCTCGAAGAACATCCAGGGCTTCAACCGGAACATCATCCTCGCCGTCAAAACCGTGGAGGGCATTATTGGCGGCTTCAAACAACGGATTCGAGCGACGGAGAAGGATCTGGTGCGCGACTATCAAACACTGGAGCATTCGCTTGATGTCCGCGTAAAGCGGCTCGACCAGCTCGAAAAGCTTTTGTTGGCACAGCGCCAGTCCATTGGGAGGCCAAGCACGGTGCGCGGCGGCCTGGTTGATGTCAACTCGACCGAGGTGACCAAGCTTCGATCGGAAAACAAAACCTTGCGGACTGAAGTTCAGACCCTACGTGCCATCACTTCGACGACACAGTCTGGCAACGAGGTAATCGTCAGTCGCTCACCCTCACGAGCCGGGTCACCCACCTCTTCCAAACGTGCTTCCATGGCGCAGACGTTGCTGCGTGCACCGTCCGCATCGGTCGTGGACCAGGCTCAACACAACACAGTCGGCCATCCGTACCCAGCCTCTGTACCACTGCAGCCCAGCGAGCAGAAATGGATTCATCGTCTGAAGGAGCTGGAACGACGGCTGAAGGCCGAACGAGAAGCGCGACTTTTGGATCGGAGCGGTGCACGGAAGAGACTCGAGCAGAAGGTGGAAGAGAATGCTGATCTACGAGCTGCGCTGGAGAAGGAACGAGACCGTCGGGAAGAGGATGATGCTGAAGGCGGGGTGATGAGTAGCCGTGTGTCGGTGAGCGGCAGTCGTGGCGCAAGAAGCGCCCGCCTGAGCGTAGCCGACGGCGGATAGACGTCGAGCGGCATGGGCAGGAACGAGGACATGTAGTAGTGTTGCAACGTGTACACTGATTCGATTCAGATTCAGTTCTGGCCATGTCTAAGAGCTTCTTGGTATGCGTGTATCCTGCCTGGGCTGCTTACCTGCGCCGGTGGGAGGCATCGTGTGCACTTCACAGCGTGCCGAATGTCCTGCCTTGGGCAGACCGACGAACGGGTGAGTAGGTACGTACAGCAACGACTCACCGCCGAAGCGTATGCAACCCTTGACGAGCCTGGGGTAGGTACTCGTAAGAGGATCGGTGGCACGTGTCGATGGGCAGACACTATCGCGGATGCTCGGCGGTTTGCAACGCGTGCCTTCTCCCTCTCACTTTCGTGACGCTATCACCACTTCCGCCCGATGGCTGGGGGCTGCGTGTTGTATTTGCAGGTCAACATGTCTGCCAGGTCCTCGCCCTCGATACGACGACGACGACGACTCTCACCCTCACCCATCGACTCATCGACCTCAATTGTGTTGTCTTGGCCGCCGCCGTCGCCTTCACACCAACCGATTGAACCTGACCTCTTTGCCGGTCTGCTGCTGAACCGCGGGCAAGTCTACGGAAACTACGCAACCCATTCCATGAAGCCAGAAGATCTCGGCTCACAACCATACCTCGCCCATTTCCACTCCATGGTCGCAGCGGCTTTCAGTCACCGGAGGCCGCCAGGGCGAGCAGCAAAGCAAGGCTTGAAAAGGCCAGAAGCGCCAGGGAAGCCAAGATGTACCCCGACTACATCGACACGCAACGATGCAAAGAGAAGGAAGACGCACGGGAACCGTTGTCAGGAATTGCATCGAGAAGAACAAACGGAAGATGAAGACGGAGGCGATGCAATGGCGCCTGCCAACGTAGCGAGGAAGGACATGTCCAGCGACGAAAGTGACGACGACGACGACGACGACGACGACGACGACGACGTCGTCGTC
>Ga0182211_1000376_pt1 | contig 14288 bp, 14 predicted proteins | sample G5R1MG_20_FD_129660 | JGI IMG/M metagenome (GOLD analysis project Ga0182211, IMG submission 129660) | Switchgrass phyllosphere microbial communities from Michigan, USA - G5R2_MAIN_03OCT2016_LD1 MG | ecosystem: Host-associated > Plants > Phyllosphere > Phylloplane/Leaf | place: USA: Michigan... | reverse complement strand
TCTAGGCTACTATGTTGAATATACGACTAGATTATCTCGAGCAAAAATGAGCTCCTAACCCGTCTAAAGTACCCCTTGGGAAGTCACAATACGGACGTTATATGACCCACCTGCCAGCGCTTGCACGATGCTCAATGAGTACCTTGAGGGCGTATGACTCATACTAAGACATTTTGGCAAGATCTAATGCAGGGATATACACTTCTCCACATGAGAAATAAAAGGACAGTCAAATAGTTAAGCTATCTGGTACCCTGCGCCCCGTGTGGCACCCCTGCCCTCCGCCTCGCCATGCTTACACCCAAGGCATTTCTCACTTCCTTTTCCTGATGCACGACATTGTTTACCATGTACTTCTTCAGCGCGTCCCTCAGCTCGCTCTTTGCCTTTTCATTGTCCCGATATGGGATACTCTCCATCTCCAGCAGTCTACCGGCATCCTTGTTTGCCTCGGCAATAAATCCACTGAGGCGGTCGAGCTGCTGATGCCGAGCGTCTTCCGTGTCAGCAGTGGGCGTAGCAGGTCGGGTTGGGTCGACGCGGTATAGTGGCACGACCAGGGCGAGAAACTGGGCAAGGGATATAGATGCCTTCTTCAGGATGGCTATGATTTGAAAGGGCACATAGGGCGGGCGAATATTTGTCGATGCGAGAAAAGGGTTCAAGTAGGCGGAGAGAAAGGCAGGGTGGTCTGGTCGCATGGCTGTGCGAGCCTCGAAGGTCGCAACAGCGAGCAGCCCGAGATAGCGCCAGTACAAGCCCTCAGTCAAAAATCCGAGTGCGTTTGCGCCAATGAGAATGAACAAGATAACGCCATACGTAGTGCTGGCGGCGAGCAAACCACTCTCGGTGTAATCCTTGACAGTCAGGCACGCGGGGCACTCTGCGAAGATGTCGGGACCGAAGCGATCATAGGCGAAGCGCTTTGCGGGATCGAGTATGATGTCGCGGGCCTGCTTGAGGTGTACGTAGAAGTTGTTGGCCTGCTCTCTATCCATGGAGGGGCTCGCCTTGTCAGGGTGGTACTTGATGGTTAGACGGCGGAAGCGCGAGTTGAGCCCGCTTTCGTCAACGTCAATGGGCACGCCGAGTAGGTTGTACGCATTACTCGAGCGTTGCAAATTGAAGTCGACCTCATAGAGAGTGAAGGCAAAGTATGCCGCGTACACGGCGATGAGAATCTGCCGTCGATGCTGGACAAAACGTACTGAGCCGGGCTGTGGCTTAGGATCGCCGGCGCGAATGAAGATGCTGTAAAGGACTGTCTGGGACCACGCTGCTGCCTATGTCGTGTCAGTTACGGTACTCTCATCTCTCACACGCAACCGAATGCGTGCACCCACCAGAGGTATCAAGAACTGCCACATGAGAAAGGGCCCGATCGTGTCCCAAGACACACTTCCTGACACGGTAACCATGTTGCAAAGTTCCGCCAGCAGCTGTGGTCAAATCATGCAAGGTGTCGCGGGCAATTGTGGCTGTCTTGGGCAAAGACGAGCCGATTGTTCCATGTTGGCCAAGTGGCTATTCACGTCTCGGAAACATTCCGAGGAGCCGCAGTTCACCAATAAGGCTTAGCTCGTTATATTTAGGTCACGTGTGATGAATGCTGTTCATCTCCACGTCAAATTTCTATCGTAACATTATATCGCGAGAACACTCTACACGTGTCAGGTACTTTTGATTCCCGCTATTCTCTTCATGCGTAGCCTCGTTATAATCATCGGCTTACTCACGCCATCAAGCGTTGTCGTGTACTTCCTCAACTACTCGCCCGTTAAATGGCGGCAAACGAATTATAGCGGGCGTCTATGCCTGCACACACCAGATTGGGGCATTAGCCCCTTGTCTTGCTGACTCTATTCCTTGTGGATCTTCTCCAGCGACGGCGGGAAAGATTCTTTTCGTTCATTACCGGGAGCTGTTTGGCTGCATCTACATGGCTCATCTTCTCATCTTCTCAACGTAGCCCTTCGCGAAAATAAGATCAATTTCCCGTAGAGATGTCTCGGGGTAGAAGAAGTAGATAATAGCGATGAAGCTCGCGGTCAGGATGCCCCAACTTAGTGATCAGGACCCAAGTAATCATGACAATAAAAAAGTTCCTGAATCTCGATCAGTTTTGTTCTGTGACCATCACCTTGAGCTTTACTTACCAAGGCCAGCTGTTGATGGTGGAGAAAGCGTCGGCCTCTCGGCGAGTCTTGAGAAGGTACTGAACATGCAACGCAAGTGAACTAAGCACTTCCACGCCTATAACCTATAAAGATAATAATACCCTATGATATCCATTCTCTCGTTAGTCTTTAGCGATCATCACTAAAACTACGATTTTCATGTTCAACCCAATCCAAGCCTACCAGTCTCTCTATTTCTACCTTGATTCCGGTTTCTCAGGAGTATAATTGCAAAGAAACAATAAAAACAAGAGTATACCTAGTCTCGCCGCAAAAGCGAATGCTGAAGCTGAATCATACTGTTACTTTCCATGTCCGTGCAAATTCGTAGTCCCAACAAACCCCCCTCCCATGGTAATAAGCAAGGTCGTGATGCACACACTACCCGCGCTGCCCAAACGCCGCGACGCCACGCTCATCCACAAGTCCCTTGAGAAGAAGATAAAAAGAAGTTTGACCACGTTTTGTTTCGCCAACCCCCTCCCCCTTCCCTTAGCCAAGAAAAATAACAACCAAAAAAAAATGAGCCAACCCTCTCCCCCTCCCTGAAAATATACAGTCTTGCTCTGTTCAAACCCCATAAGGCTGCACGACAGGTCCACACTGTTTTTCTACCATACGGGCCCCATCTCTGCCCTCGCCTCTATAACGCTCCGCCAATTCCTCGATCTTAGGAATCAACTCGCTGATTCTAAAGGGCTTGCTGACCACATTGTCCATGCCGGCTTGCAAGAGCGCTGTAATCTGTTCACTGCGGGCGTTGGCTGTGACCGCGATGATGGGGACATGGCGTTTGAGCGCGCCTTGCCGTTCCAGTTCGCGAATCTTGCTGGTGCATTGGAGGCCGTCCATGACAGGCATCTCTTTGTCCATGAGGATCACGTCGATATCAGGGGAGATGGGCGAGGAGGTGTGCCAGTATCTTGAGGTGCGGAGGGTCTCGAGGGCCTCGCCGCCGTGATTGGCGACAGTAGTAATGATGCCGTGGTTTTGGAGTTGACGCTGAAGGACCTTTTGGTTCACTGATTCTTAGGTATTAGTATGTGTTCACTTTTGGGTGGAACAGCATCCATTGGGGAATATGGGTCATACCAAGGTTATCTTCAACAATCAGGACCTTGAGGTCAAGTTTCTTAGGCCTAACTCTCAGGGGAACGATTTCCTTTTCGGGCACTTGCGCAAAGTCTTTAACTTTTGGTGGATTGGCCCGATCTTTTTCCCGCGCATTCGACCCTTTGCGCGACAAGGCTAGTGAAGTTGCCTCGACGGCTTCTTGTGGTTCACTACTCCTCCGACACATGACGTAAAATGCAAAGGTACTGCCCTTTCCAGCTTCTGACGATACACCGATTTCGCCGCCTTGCAGTTCGGTCAACTCGCGCGAGATAAAGAGACCGAGGCCTGAGCCACCATAGGTAACATGAGTGCGCGGACTCGCTTGGGAAAATCGCTGGAAGAGAAGCTTTTTCTCTTCCGGAGTGAGTCCGCGGCCAGTATCTCGAACTGCAAACTCGAGAAAAAGTTCTTCGCCATCGCCCCAGTCGGAGCTGAAGACTTGTTCCGTGCGCTTGGTCCGCATGGGGAAGTAGTTAACCGTGGGAGAGAAACTTGTGGATGGCCGCTCGCGGGATGCCGAGAGAATAACGTGGATGGTTCGGGTCTCCTCTGTGGTTGTGAACTTGATTGCGTTGGTTGTCAGATTGATGAGTACCTGGTACGGGTCAGTCAGTGCTCTGGCAAAGATGTTATGAGGTCGACTCACCTGCAGTACCCGTGAAGGATCAAGCTTGACCCAGTCGATGTCCAGCTTCGTAAACGAATCGTTGAGTACGAACTCCATTTTGATACCGGCGGTTTGGACCTCGCCCTCAAACATTTTCAGGGCACGCTGCACGACCTGTAAAGGTTGCGCATCCACTGGTGTAACCTAGCCAGCCAGTTAGTTTATTGGATGGCGTTTTTTTTTCGTGTCAGCTGCTAGAGCTTACCATGAGCATAGCACTGTCGAGCTTTGAGAGTGTCAAAACGTCATCGACAATTCTCTTTTGGTGTTGTGCACACAGCGCAATCGTCTGAGCCGCATCGATGGAGTCGGCGACGGTAGATTCGGCAATAATTCGCGATCCGGACGATTTGAAATCGCCGAGAATAGTCGAAATTTCGTCAGCACATTGTAGGATCGCACTCAAAGGATTTCGCATCTCGTGGCTAGTGATGTCGATGAAGTTTTCTTGTTGTCGCTTGAGTTCTACCGCTTCTTCCATTTTCCTCTTTTGGAAGCCCTCGGCCCACTTTTGCGGACTGATATTTGTGATGCTGCCGAACACACTCTTGAGCATGCCATGCTCGTCCTTCTCGGGGAATGCGGAAAACAGTACCCATGTGTCGCTTGTGTTCCGATTCCGGTCTTCCCAGGGGGCCTTGAACCTGAATTCAATATTGATAGCCATAGCGTCGTCTACCAGTCGCTTCCAGTGATTGATGATCAAGACTTGGTCCTCTTCCTTAACATAGTCTATCCACCTGTCGGTTCGATCCCGCTCCCGCGGAACCCGGGATATCTCATACCAAGTATCATTACAGTAGGTAATCTTGCCGAGATGATCGGCAATGAAGAGACCAGCCGGAGAGTACTCGGCCATGCGCGTAAACCTCGTTTCGCTCTCCCTTGCTTCTTTTGTGCGTGCTGCCAGTTGTTCGGAGAGATTAAAGCGGTCTTCTGCCGCAAGTTTGGCCGCTCTTTGTCCCCTACGAATTTCTTCCTCAAAAAGCACAACAGAAGCGAGAGATGTGGCGAGCTGTCGGCTCAGCAGTTGCACAAAGAGATTGTAATCGTCGTCGTATGGTCGTCGTGGGTTGACTCCCATGACCAAGAATCCTAGTATAGTCTCCCCAGTAGTTGGATGTATCGGACAGATGACAACATCGCGACATGCATCTCCAAAGCCACGCCAATCCAGGCCCTCCATCAGGGAGTAGGGGAGGTCTCCGGATCCAATACTTGTGACTACAGGTTTATCTGTTTTCATGACTTCTCGGAAGACAGGGCCGAAACCTTCCGTCCCAGCCTTAAGATCGAGTACATCCGGTGCCACCTGATGAGCAAATGGAACCCCCAAAGAACCCTCCAGAAAGCAATGCTTTGCTCCGGTCAAGCTGTTAGAGTGCAAGGAGGACGAGTCACTATCATTTTCGTCATTGACAGAGTACAACATAACAAAAGGGCAGTCGAGGTCGTTATCGGTCAGTGCTAGCAAAACTTGGTCCCAGAAGCCTTTGACGTCCCGGGCCGTGGCGGTGCGTTCGCCAACCTCACGAAGTGTAAGCATGCGTCTTTCGGCGATCTTTCTCCTGGTCTTCTCGAAAGCGGGGTTGTACAATCCCATGACCGTTCCGTCTTCCCCGACCATGGGTATTATGGACCAGGAAAAGTAGGTCTCTTCGAGGAATCCATGTCGCTTCATGAAGAGGCAGTCATCATCTTTCATGGTGGCCTGGCCAGTGGTCCGTGCATTTGCGAATACCTCTTTGACGTCGTCCCAGATCTCTGCCCAAGCGACCTTGTAGCTTTGTCCCATGAGCGCAGGGTGCTTTTGGCCAGCAAGCCCTAACTATGGTAAGTGAAGGATTGCGCATGTCAGTGGTCGAGTACGAACCGATGTAAGCCTCGTTGTAGATAGCAACAAGCTCGTCACCCCAATACATGGCAGCTGGGTGGGGACTCGCCCTTTGACTGGTTAGCAAACGCGCTATTGTATGTGTCGTTCACGCCCAGGCGGCACCACATACATGATGAGATTACACATGGCCCTCAGATCGTTTGACCAGTACTCAATGGGGCCGAGTGGTGTCGATGCCCAGTCCACGGAGCGCGCAAAAAGAATATGGCGCGGGAGCGAGGGCGAAATGGCCAGCCTGGTCCAGTCAAAGAAGCCCATGTCATGTCTTTCCTCTTGCTGGCACGTAGGTTGTCTGTGGAAGGAGTCAACATCGCCAGCACTTTGGGCGCGTAGCACGCACTCATTAGCGAACGAGGTTGAGTCCTCTATCAACGGGAGAGCGATGGATGGTTTGGGACACAAGCCGCTGCCATCGCTGGGTGAGACGCGTGTGCTGGCTGCGAGTTGGTGAGGTGCAGGTAGGGCGGGCGGGGGCTCTCCCGTTGGGAGGCTAGCGCCAAAGTAGTCATTGTCCTGTTCGTGGCTAGGATCCGAGGAGGATGCTCTGGTGCTGTGTTGTGCAGTCTGAGAAGCGTCGGATGAGACAGGCGGGATCGGAACGTCTAGCTGCGCGCTTAGAGACGCTGTGCTCGAAGCTGGATGAGGGGGTAATGTGCCCGAGACGACACGAAGGCGCTTTCTTAAAGTGTAGCTTGTCCAGACGATGCCTCGGTGCTCCACAGGCGGCGGAGATTCGTAGTCCGTCTCGCCAGGGGCCATGTGACCGACGAGCCAGGCTCGAAATTGGCGATTCGCAAGCGCAGCATGGCGGGGGGGATCGGACTCTGGCGGGTTGCCCACGACGGCGTTCCAGAGGTCCGGGATTGCGCGCAGTGCACTGTTGGCAAAGACGAAGGGAAGAAGGGGGGCTTCGGGGGCGTGATGCTGCAGCTCGTCGCCATCGATGACCAAGGTTGGCCGCGGATCGTGCTCGAGCAGCTCGACGATGGCGACCGAATCCAGCAGCCTCAGAGCATCGCCATGTTCGCGAACGTCGGGCGAGGTGGGCGGCGCCGCGCTGGACCGCTCCGGCGTTCTTCCGCTCGGGATGCTGGCCTGCGCGGGCGGGCTCTGGCGGCTGAAGGTGCCGCGGGCCAGGGTGACGGTACGGATGCCGCTGTCCTCCCGCGCATTACTAAGCATGCTCGCCGCCGCCTCGGAGCTGGAGAAGCGCGCAGGCAGGCGGGGACGGGTGGTGCGCGAGGAGAAGAAGAGCGGCGACAGTGGCTGGCCGTCGGGGCAGGCGCGCGAGAGAGGGTGCAGGGCCAAGGGCGGGTGGTCGAGCGGTCGCGGGCCTTGCGGCGGCCGTAACCGTCGGCGCTTGAGCAGCGGCTCGCGGGCGGAGGCAGCGACGGCCTCGGGCGCGGGCGCGGGCGCAGGCGCGGGTCGTTTGTGGCCGGCACGCGGTGCTTGTGGTGGAGGAGTGGCGGTGGCGGTGGCAGTGGCAGTGGCAGGGGCAGGGACAGGGGCAAGGGCACGCTGCCGCGGCTCGCAAGGGCGGTGTGCCGGGGCGCCGGTGAAGATGGACCTCGGCGGCATTAAGCTGCAGCCCGCGCAAGAGACGACCGACAGCCCGCGGCGGCGTAGAAACACCGCTCGGACGGGCAGGGGAGGGCAACGAGGCCCTGAGGGAGCGCAGGCGGAGACGCTTGGCCAGGCACCAGGGCGCCTTTTCCAGCCGGCCACGGGCGGAATGGCTGCTCGTCACACACACAGCACACTCGATCCCGATGCGGCCACCCGCACGCATCATCGAGATGCCCGGCAGACCTGGCCGCGCCAGGCAGGGCCACGCTGACGTCGTTGGTGTAGCCGGTTTCGTGCCCGTCTCACCTGCGCCGGTGCGTAGTAGGCAACGTGGTGGGTGGTGATATGATCATCGCAGGTAGGCACATACTCGGTACGTACCATCACCGTGCGAGGGTAGAGAGCGCTTGTCTCTACGCATACGGCATGCAGATGCCTTGCTCCACAGAGGCATGCTTGCCCTGTCATGGACGGCGCTGCGCCGTCGCCCCTTCGATGCGGCAGCGGGATTCGTATGGTGGTGGGTGGAAATGGGGAAATCCATGGTGTTGCAGGCCGAAGCACGGTCGGCTCAGCACGTGCGCCAAGGGTCACGTGATGCTGACAGCAGGAGCACAAGACGCGAGTCAACTCCAGGGTAGACGTGCAGACGCCACTCGGTGCGAACAAGGCCGTAGAATCGGCTTTGTGCATGCAGCTGTGCTGCGGTTCACGCAGTGTTTCGTCACAATGCTCGTGGTCATTCGACAACCAGCATCAAAAGCAAAACACAGTGTCCAGGTCGGTATCGAATATAATTCGATTTCTTTCCCTGCTGTCCTTGACGTCTCCGTCTCACTGCGGTCCCGTAGTGTGTCCAATACTGTTCAGCGTCGCTTCTGGACGTGGGTGGTGCATTGACTGGCAAGCGGTGAAGTTGATCCTGGTGATCTATTTCGGCCTACATTCTGCGCCACAATGTCCTTTCTGCGCCGGAAAACGAATGGCTCTGGAATCTCCGGGGGGGTTCTGACTCCAACGAAAGTCTGGAAAAGCCATGCTCAGGGCAAAACCGACGACCAGTTATTGAGCTACTACTATTCGGACGTGACTACCGAGTTAACCGATAGTCCTGAACCCGCCACCTCGCCTTTCGAGTACAAGAACACCAGCCGCGCTACGGGCTGTGTCCCAGGAGCTAACGATGCAGATTATGCCACAATTCTCTTTGACGTGGACACTCCAACAGCAACCGATGAAGATCTTTCACGCCGCAGTATTTTCGCGCCAAAGGGGTTGCATTCTCCCTTGGCTTGCCTTCAGCAAGCGAAATATCGGCACCCATCTACCCACGTACCCCGGGACTGCTCGACACTACGTAGCGAGGTCGAATAACGATCGGCCCTCCGCATGGCCAGATGGTAGGGCAATAGCAGACCAATGCTGTGAGCGGGGCCCAAACTGCGCGTACCAAGTAGAACGTTGAGTGAGAATTTGTCCTCAAGGTTACGGAGGAGTATTTACAGCTGTCAGGGCGTAGCGTCGATCCCCGCTACGCCAATATGACCGAAATGTTCGCAATTTTCTGCTAACTTGGCAGAAGGCGGGATTGAATAGAATCTATGCCTCCTCTAGCCCTCTCTGGCCCGTGCCGGCGCGTTGCCTGACACAGGCGGTACAGTATGCCAATAGGCATCGACCGTTCAATGTTCCTAATGTCCCTATACCGTCTAGACTAGAGCCTGCTTACAAAATCAATGCCAGTAGATATCCAGCAGATTCGATGTTGTGCATCACTGTTCTTGAACCGGTCAAGCGTAAGAATGTCACAGTAGCTGAATGACAGGTGAATGTAGAGGGGGTGAATAAGCTCGTGCAAGATCTATTCTGGGCTTCGCATCGCGAGTAATCCCGGCATGGCTGTAAAGCCTAGTTCGGTACAATCATCTCTGAAGACGAATCAAATGTACATGACATTTGCCAATCACGTTTAAGATCCTGACGAGATGATTCAACTATGCGCTGAAGGAACAGTACGATAGTTTACTAATGCCATACAGGGTAACGAAATGTGAAATAGGAACTTATCGACCCAATACTACATCAGCATGTTACTTGGTCCATGAACATATTTGCCCGAAAGGGCAAGCCTGCAGAGGGTAATATTGAGCTATGGAACAGATTGCCATGGCGAAGGCAAAGTTCCCCGAGATCCTGTCCGTACTATTGCCGTTACTGAGTTTTCCGGCTTGCATATTTTTATCCCTGTACCGAAATCGGTCCAGATAGAGCCGCGTAGGTGCGGTAGCGAACCATGGAAGCGATGATGGTGGATGATGACGCTCGGAGGGTAAAGCGCGGATGAGTTCCAATCCAATGAAAAAGTGACGCTACCCTTCAGCAGCCTAAATTTAGGACCCTCCTAGGCTGTGCCGTCGCTACTCTCGTTGCTAGGGCCTGGCCTAAGTCAACCACACTATCGACAATCCGCATCCCAAAATGGAGTCTCATACGTGTCGGTCACTTCACATGGCAAAATTTCACCTCGTGTTGAGAACGCGAGGGTCGCTCCAACGTCGGATCTTCCGGGAGTGCGCGGGACGACTTCAAGGAGCGGCATATATAGCTTCATACCTCACCGTAACATCATTATTTACATCATCGTTTTTCTGTCTCATCTACAGTCACAGTTCGTTCCAGTGCCAATCCTCATCCATACTAAGCTTAATTATCTACTTCATTCCCCTGTCAAAGTTACAAATTCGTATCCAATTAGCCAAGATGAAGTACTCCCTTTTCCCCGTAGCCATCATCAGCTCAGTTTCTGCCGCTCCTGGATACTTTTACAACAACCCCACAACTTCCGACACATATCCAATTAAGTCTTCTCACACTATCTCCAGCAAACTCGCAGAATACCCAGTTTCATCGCATATCCCAAACGAAAGCACCTCCACCAACCAGACTCAGTCTCCTTCAATGAACTCTTCGATAACCCCAACTTATAGCAAGGTCTCCAGCTACCTGGTTTCAGCTTCCTCCATGGTCCCATCTTCTGCACCGTCTGGCTTCAAGGCTTACCCTGCGTCCTCCCAACCGTTTCGCTATCCGACATCATCAACCTCAAAAAATATGCCACTCGTTACAGGCTACCCCCACTACCCTGAAGCCAGCCAGTCTATCGAATACCCGTACGAAATAACAAAAACCATGACGAGTACCTTATATTCCTGGATTCCATGTAGCACTCCTGTTGCTCGTTCGGGAAAGACAACCTTTTATTCCACCTACCTAACGGCTTCGACCTATACTACCGTTGTCACCAAAGTCTATCTCCACACTCCAGCTCCCACTGTACTCAAGACCTACCAACCTGCACCTCCTCCTGCTCCTACCAGTGACAAGAACGATTCTGCAGAAGTGCCCCACACCCATCCGTCTATTGCTCCCCTTCCGATCGATTGCCCCGCGCCGCCCACGTCGACTGTAACGGTTTATTTTCAAATGCCCGTGACTTTGGAGTACACAGAGGGTGGCGAACTCCAAACAACGGTAATCACACCCCAAGGCGGCCCCAAGGCCACCAAGATCTACCCGGAGAACCCAAAGCCTACCATTTCCCAAAATACACCCAACCCATCACTGTACAACGAAGGCCCCGAGCCCTTACCCTACAGTGAGGGACTCAATCCCTCTTCACCCTCTGCATCTAGTGGCCACCGTGTCCCAAGCTATGCAGCTTCCTCACAGGCCCCGTATCCCCTTATCTCGTCGTCTTGTAGCAGCAACATGTATCCCACAGCCCTACCCTCATCATCCTCCCGAAAAGAGATCTCCTCCACGGCTCTACCATCCTCCTCTTCTATTGGCTACCCAGCGCATAGCCCCAGCCCTTCTAGCAGCAAAGCCTACCCGGAGCTTCTACCCTCATCTGCCCCAGGCGACTACACAGCGCATAGCCCCAGCCCGCCTAGCAGTAAGGTCTACTCCGGAGCCTTGGCCCCGTCCTCCGCCTCCTCCCAGCTCATCCCCATGTACTCCGAGCACCCCGCTCCGCCATCTCCCGCCACCACAACCCCTTACATTCCAACCCACTATTAAACGCGACCCGTCGACTGCGCGACGGCTGGAACTGGGCTACCCAACCGGCTGAAGATGCTCGTGCAAAGGCCTAGAGAGTGTTGGTTGCTAAAGCATGATGGAATCCCATTTGCTTGCTTGCTTGCTTGCTTGTTTGTTTGTTTCGCTCTCTGATGTACTTACTACCTACCTTCCCCATGCGTTGAGCGTGGAAAAAGACGCGGCTTTGTTAATTGGAGTAATGTGGAGATTCAATCATGACAATATCAAATTTTCCTGGTACACATCTGTATATTACATACTAATCCCACCTCCCCTCCCCCCCCCAAAGAACGTTGGGCGTAGTACCAGTACTGTCCGTATACGGCAAGGGCAAGGGTTTTCGTTCTTGTACGCGAGCAAGTTCCAAAAGCACCCTCTACCACAGTGCCAGCGAAATAGCCTCATCATCAACCAACCACCAATCCAGAAACGAAGAAATCACTCGAAGCACCACACGTCACGCACGAGGGCACAATGCCGAGAAGATAGCCCGCATTTTGAAAACTCATAAACTCATGAAACGAAGGTCTAGTGGGAGCACCCTGAACTACAAGCATCAAACATCCGTCTAACAGCACAAGGGTATAAAAGAAACTGCCAACGTAAAAGAGATACCGAGAGATCGTGACATGTTTCGCCTGTGGTCCAAAGCACAGACCGACATACACTAGGGTTGCCTTATACGCGCCCGTAGGGGGACCCCATACCAAACTTGCCGTTCTTCATCTGCGTCTTGTACTCTTGCAGTTCAGCGGCTTCCTTCTGCTCTTCGGCGACCAGGGCGGCGTGTTCCTTGCGGCCTAGGCGGCGTTGCTTGATGCAGAAGAAGACTGTTACGATTTAGCACATGTTCTTGTAGGGGTGGGGTGATAGCGAGTGAAGACTTACTCATTACCAAGACGCCGAGAGCGAAAGCACCCAATGATCCAGCAATTATTCCAACTTTAGCGCCTGCGGGGAGGGCAGTCCAGCGGTTACGTACGCCAGAAGGGGACTGTATTTCTTTGAGGACTTGAGACTTGCCGCTACAGGTTCATTAGCAAGCAGGCTCGGATTACACCATGGCAACGCAGTGTGGCAAAACATACGCGATAACCTTGACCTTTTGCCAATCACCAGAAGCGTCCATGTTGTCCCATGAGTACTCCGCGCCCTCTGTGTAATCTTGCGCATGGACACTTTGCACTGTCATTGTGTACGGGCTCTTAGAAAAGTCGGTCTCGCCGCCTGCCCATTCAACCACACCGATGTTATTGTTCTTGGTGTCACCGGCAGCCCATATACCCAGGCGCACGTTCATGGGTGTTTGGGGGTAACGGGTGCCACCCTTTGCTTCCGAGGGAGTCAGCTCGCGAATCTTCTTGCCATCGACCCACCATTGGATGCGATCCTTGGTCCAGTCGATGGTGTAGTTGTGGAAGTCGTCTTGCGGGACAAAGCCGAGGTCGAAGTCTTTGCCACGGTCATACGAGGAGACGTCGCCCTTGCCCTACAGTCACCACATTAGATTGATTGGAGGTCTGCGAGCGTCTTGCGACGAAGGAGAGACGCATACAAAGTAGTTGGTCAGAATACTCGAGTTGCTCCCCTTCCATTCGAAATCGATCTCGTCCAGCGCTTCGGACTGCAGGATTGCACTCGAGATGATGCCCTTGCCCGTCGCGACCTTCATGACTACCTCGAGACGACCGAAAAGCATGTAGAATTTGGAACTGGCGGTTGGTGCGTCGCCAGAACGCTCTACCGTGAAGGTAGCGCCCTTTTCCACCCAGTCGATTTTGCCCCGGTTCGTCTTGACCCAGACCTTGTCGTTGCTGGGAATGCCGGTCTTATTGAAGTTGAAGGTGGCGTTGCCGCCGAGGGCCTGCATGGGAGGGCATCCTGTGGTGTTGAGCGGGTTGCAGAGCGTGTGGGTCTGCGCAAAGGTGGTGGGCACAAGCGCGGCCAGAAGCGCGAGGGTAGAGGCGGTCAAGGTCTTCATCTTGCCCTGCTATAGTATGTGGGTGGTGATGTGTGGAGTGAAAGAGCGTGATGTCGCGCGTAGTCCAGACGCGCAATGAATGAGTGGAGTAGCACGGCGAAGGAGTGACTGGGCTGGTAACTGAGGCCAGGAAGAAGCAAGCAGCAAAGTGCAAACGAGGGGAAGGGAGCGTCGGGGCTCTATTGTGAGACAAGCCTGCTATGAGAAAAGAAGTAGTCGTGGTGACCCTGTCGATTAAGGAGTGAGCTAACGAGAATGCGCATTAGAGCCTGTCATTGGCTGTTTTGCCTGTGGTCTACTACGCTGCATTGTGGATTAGCTCACCGCTTTGCCGAGGACCGACAAGCTGCTCCTCTCCGGCGATGGTGCTTTCTTCACTGTGGCTCGTATGCCGTCGACAGCCACGGACACAGGTAGGGAAACTTCTTCCAGAAAGACTCTCCACTCGGCCCGAAGGCAAGATGCGCATCGCCGCCCCGTCTCACGCAGACGGCAGGGTTGTGGCAAGAGTTACATGCGCAGGGCCCAAGCTAATGACTACCTACTACGAGCAAGTGGTTTAGTACCGCATGAAACATGGACTCGGTCCCAGTCAAGCGTGGCGTTAATCACGCAAAGCCGCTTCCGTCAAGCTTTCGCCATCATCATCGTCGTCGTCGTCGTCGTCGTTGTCGTCGTCATCCTGGCCCAAGGCTGCACTTTTCGCCTCCTCCACAACGCTCCTCGGAGCCTCCAAGCCTTTGCTGTCCCGAGGGACGAAAAACCTCCCCCAGAGAAACGTCG
>Ga0182211_1000375_pt1 | contig 14307 bp, 15 predicted proteins | sample G5R1MG_20_FD_129660 | JGI IMG/M metagenome (GOLD analysis project Ga0182211, IMG submission 129660) | Switchgrass phyllosphere microbial communities from Michigan, USA - G5R2_MAIN_03OCT2016_LD1 MG | ecosystem: Host-associated > Plants > Phyllosphere > Phylloplane/Leaf | place: USA: Michigan... | reverse complement strand
GGGGTCTAGTGGTCTAGGTTGTCTCTAGTCCATGCCGATGACTGGTACAGACGGCATACGCCTCATAGGCACATACTGCGTACTCTTCGTAGGCACATACCGCGTACTCTTCGTAGGCACATACTATATACATAGTCCCTAGCAACAGCACACCCCACACACCAAGCTACCGCGTACCGTGTTGATAGGTAGTGCATGCCGAGGCCATCCTCTACCCATCTGCCCCAAGCCCGCGCCGATGCGACGACACAGCAACCCCCTCGGCAACCCCGTCCCGGCATCCGGCTGTTGGGAAGACACGCTTGCTCAACCGGCCAGATCAGGAGGAGCCTCTTCGCCGGCCATGGGTAGCGAGTGAGGAAAGCAAACACCCGCCACGAGCGAGCACTTCATGGCCCAGGCGACGCCCACCCTCCAGCAACCTCCACCCATTCGGTCAGGCACGAGCCTTCTTTGCCCTCGACGTCGACAATGTCCGTGTCGCATTTGCATCGACAGCCGACTCCATTCTCCTTGACGGGATCGGGGGTGGCCCAGTATTTGTCTTCCTCGACGCGTTCTTTCTCGTCCAGCGTCGTCTTCTCCAAGTACGGTTCGCGAGGCAGTTGCCGCGCGGGTGCATTCGCCGGACAGTGTTGAATGGTGGTGTGACGATAGCCAAAGTCACGGAAGTAATGCAGGTCGCCTGGGCCCAGGAGAGCGCCGGCCGCTAGCGAATGGATCGGTGCGTCGCCCCACCGCTCCGTCCAGAACCCACCGCTGCGATCCATGAGTTCGAAAAAGTCGTTGTACGCCTTGCTCCTGAACCAGTTCAGATTGGCAATCTCGAAATTGCTCCAGAAGTGGCACATGTTGTAAGACTCCCCCTCCATGTTCTCCGCATGGATCTCGGGCAGGCCATTGTCGCCCGGCTCTGAATTCATCATTTCTTGCGGGAAGAAAGCCTTTTTGTTCTGGGCTTCCTTCTTCGTCTTGTCTTCTTCGGGTTTTTCGATAAACATCTCCCACAGTCCTTTGGACGTCAAGTTGTTCATGCGTTTGTAGGCCGACGCGTACCGAAAAATGTTGGGAACAGTTTCTCGCAACTCCTTGACCGCAATGGTGAATCCGTACGTCTTCTTGTTCCGTATCATGTGGATGAACGGGTCGTAGGTGATATCACAAAAGTATTTGATCTCGGGCTCAAGCCGCCAGTACCAGTCGTATTTCTGGAGCAATTCGTGCTGGTAGAATTTGCTTCGTCGTGTTAGCGCCAAGAAATCGCACCGCAGGATTGCCAAACTCACCCAGAGTAGAATCGACACATGTGATGATAGCTCTCCATCCCACCGTACATGATAGCCTGGTCGCCCTGCTTTGCGATGCCTTCCTTGGCGATGGCCGGGTCAACCCAGTCTGGAAAGCCCCAGTGTTCTGGCGGGATCTTCCCCCATTCTACTGGTGCACTGGTGTGGTTCAAGATTGTCTCCCGAAATGTCTCGTTGAAGTCACCATCGTTCAGGAAGACATAGGGGTAGTGAAACCAGCGATTGAAATGTCTCTCGATTGATTTGACCGACTGAATGACACCGTCGAGTTCTTTATTTCTCGCCAAGACCACAAATGCAGCGTTTGCCCGGGGTCCGTTGACCTGTGGTTCGAGACAACCGGTCGCGAATGGCTTATCGTATTTTTCGCTGATCTTGCTACCCCTCGTCAGTCCGATCAGCCACAAGTTGTGGGGGGAAAGCAATGTCTTACCGGATGGATGGAGGCGCGCCGGCTGGCATATTCATGATTCCGTCCGAGTCTGGAGACCTCATAAACAGGACCAATATCAGGATTATGACGAGACAGGGAAATAGAAGCACCAGGCCCAGTGGCACCGATAGAGACGAATTGCCCTTCAGGCGTATCCTCCGGCCAAAGAAGCCCAACCGCGGCGGCGACCTCTCTGTACGGCGCGATGCATCTTCGAATGACTCCACAGTCTTCTTAGACGCAGGCAGTCTCCTCGCGAGATTCTGCAGCAAGCCCATGTCGGTGTACTGACGGTCGTATGCCCAGGCTGGTTTTTGCTGCCGGCAGCAGTCCCCCCTTATCAACACCAAACAATTCCAGCTGGCCAGTGGACAGTTACTTTTGCAGGGAAACGTGATGTTCACGAAGGGTAAGCGCGGTCAGGGCGACGTGGACCGCAGCAGAAGGGCGAACCCGTAACGAGTGACAGGAGTCGGGCTACCTAGGCGGGTGTGCGACGAGAGAAACCAGTCTGGAGGTCGGGCGATGGCGGCGGTGCCTTAAGCGGCGGTGGTGGGCGTGAAAGGAGTGTCGACAGCGGTCCGGGCTCATTACCTACTAGCCGACAGGGCGCTGGGCCGGCGCATGCGATTTGGGGTGGTGGAGCTAGTCGGGTAAGGAAGAGACGTCGCCGGTATCACGCAGGGACCAACGCGAACAAGCAGCCGCTCTTCTGCCTGTCTTTGACACGTGCCATACCGCCGTCGGGGAAGCTGTGGCATCGCATCGACCGCCCGGATCTTGAGTAATGACCCCCAGGAGGTAATATCGCCAAGCCCCCTGGCCGCCTCGAAGAAGCCGCGCGGAAATCCTGCAAGCTACACATGCTGGTGCTCCCTTACTTACCGCTTAGCGCACCACAATTCTGCCGACCAGGATTTTGTATTCTCGCAGACGGCAACATGAGCTTCAAGGCCAAAGATCTGCATTTCGGTGAGTTGGGGCCGCTGGGCAGCATGCTCCTCAACACTGAACAAGCGTAGATAACTCACAGCCCGCCTTTCTGCAGCGTCTTAGAGGTCAGCTACAAAGTGGAGATTCTGCTCGACATGAGCAACCGACTGCTAGAAACAAAAGGGCCAAGGAGAACGACGAAGACGATGCGCCCACCTATGTCATGGAAGATACAAATCAGTCTTTAACAAAAGCGGAATATGAGGCTCTAGTGTCATGTAAGGACTCAAAAGAGGAGGGATGCTCGTCCCTAAGAGATGCAGAGGTCGATGCTAAGTCAAAAGACAAAATCGTCGAAGTGGGCGGGAATCCCAAGAAGCGCAAGGTAGCAAAGATTGTTGGGGACGAGCAGGACGATACAGTCAAGGGTCAAATGAGCAAGAAATCGGATACGAAAGCCGTCAATAAGTCGAAGAAGAAAGCCAAGGCCGTCAAACTCATCTTTGACGATGGAGAGGGATGAAGTCGCCACAGGTTACTTGGTCATAGTGAGCCTGAAAAGCCGCGACGGCTAGACTTGACAACCTTCGCCGGAAAGTTGCGCTCTCTAACTACACCCATGTTCTCTGGGCCACGTTTGCATCACATGCACTACATTGAGGCTGGAAAATATGCACAAAACTATCCAGCTGCTGGCCTTGTGGCTCTTGGGAGACTTAAGGGTCCCGATAATTTGAGCCAGATTACTCCGAGTCGTAAAAAGGGGGGGGGATGGGGCATGAGCTGCTTAGAATGCCTCTGGACAGGGGGTTGCAGCATGCTGTCAGACGAGTCGATGCTCCGAAGGGCTAGAAACTTGATAATACGAGAATGCATATCCTTCGTGGAATCAACCCTCACTTTTGTACAAGTGTCGTGCAATACAGGCGCCAGAAGAGCACCGGTACCATGTAACTATGAGTGCGTTCCGAAAATCGGAATGGGTCCGAATGCACGCGACCTCATCCCATCGCTTCGTGCACTTCACCCTTGAGCTTCACACGCCGAGTGCTTTTGCCCTCACCAACCCTTTTTGGAAAGCATGGCAAAGATATCGCTCGAGGTAACTGAATGTGCTGCTCAAGCCCATGCATGCTCTCATAACGTCTTTAGGACTTTGACAAGCACATCCAAAATCTGCGCGCGCAGTTACAGCTCCTGAATGAAACCCTTGAGGGTACTGATCATCATACTCCAGAATGGCTAGGCACAACCCTCTTATCACTGCGAAACAAATCGGGGAGACTACAGGACGACATGAAGCGATTTAGAGATCAGCTTGAAAGCGAAGGACTTGCCGAGAGAAAGGTACCCCTCCGTATACCCTACAATTATCTATGCGACAACTTACCAAACCCAGGTCACGACGTCCAATAAACGACTTAGTATCGAAGGCGCAAAGACCGTACGCTCGGCAGCTGGTGCGCAACCCCCTACTGTCAAGAGTTCTGCAATCTCGCCCCTCGTCGAGCAAAGTCCCACCCCGAAAGGCAAACCCACGCGAGTCGAAGACGCCTACATCGTTCAGCATATCGATGTAACAGAGGAGGTCAACCGAAGACTACGCGAAAGTCGCTTGCGACGCCTAATGGAAACACCGAGCACTGCGCAGAAACGAAAGTACAATGCGTATGATGAGTCGAGATTGGAGAGCGCCACTGAAACAGAAGATGAGCTAGGCTCAAGAGGTGGTCACAGTGGTAATGAGTACGAAAGAACGCCGACAAAGCGATTGAAGTGCAGTGGCACGTTTGAGCAAACGGGGAAGCGCAAGGAGAATGGTTATGCAATCGGATCACATGAGCAACCAGAAGGCAGATCGATTTTCAAAAGAAGAAGAGTATGACATCCGCTCAGCGGCGATACGGTTAGCGTCGTGGAGAGAAAGGCATGCGTTGCTGGATGTATGAAGGCATACACCAGATTGGATCAAGCTTAGCCAATGGCGAGAATTGTCAAATGATTGCTTGTTTACTGTCAGAACAAACTGGGAATAACCCATCATCTCTTTTACAGCACTAGGCTAAGCAAAAACTCTGTGCAAGAGCTCACTTCCGCTTCTTCTCCGCACCGGCAGGGAAGGTTTAGCCGAGCGAGGGTCTCTGCATCATCGAACTTTTGATGCGACCCATTCGCCCACCACGCATCTAACAGCGCATTCGACACAACCCCGCAATCCATCCAGACTGCCGTCGCCTCTTTCAATTGCTTACGAATCTCATGCGCATAGTTCTGCCGCCAACAACATGACAACTCCGCAAGCGCCACTCACCCCCGAGCAGCGTCTCGCCGCAGAACAGCAAGCACAATTCGCGCGCGTAACTCGCAATGTCGCTATTGGCGGTCTAATACTCTGCCCCTTGATTGCCGCACTTCCCCCGCGCAAGCTGGACTTCTACACATATTCTCTTGGCGTCGGTTTCTACCTCTCTGCCGACCACCTCTGCGAAGTCCGCACAGGTCGCGGGCTCCTGCTACATCTGGGCACCAGTCTTGGGTTTGGGTCGAAGCCATCGACAGAGAAACCACAGGAGATACAGAAGGTGCTAAAGGAGGAGCGGGAAAAGAGTAGGAAGATGCTGGAGAAACCAGAGGGCGAACCTGAGCCGGAGAGGCAGGGTGGTGTGATGGGTGCGCTACGGAAGATATGGATGGGAGATGAGCAGGAAGGGTGGAAGGAACGGAGGATAGAGGAGGAAAAAAAGGCGTTCGAGGAGGGCAAGACGTATACTGATATCATCCTTGGACAGATTTCAGACGTAGTCAATTGGGACAAGAAGAAAGGTGGGGATAATGAGAATGGGGGGAAGAAAGAATAGGATGCTTTGATCCGCTTCAGACCATGTTTAATGACAATTATTCATACCACTCCCAGGCTGTGGAAAACACCCTATGGCCAGCCATAGTACCTTGAACATCTCACCGATCATCGCTTGCTATAATTACAATTATTTGCTTTTATGCCCCAATTACAGTCTACTAACACTGGGGCCTGCAGTGCGTAGCAGCTCTAACCACCCGAATATGAATAATAGGGGTCCTCACGGCAATAGTAACGGGAACTCAGGTCCAAGCATTACACTGGCCTACCTACCAGCACCTTCACCTATTACCAGCTATCCCACCGTGTATTTACAGGTCACGCCAAGCACGCGACGCGTCTGACTATATACACCCCCTAACGCCCCCCGCCTCCCCCGTCCCTAGATGCTAGACTAGCAGAGCTCAAGTGCTACATCTTAGCGTACACAGCCGAACCATATAGAAGACTTAATATAACATAATGCGGCGGCCTTATCGGCGCGTCCTGCAAATCGCGCAAACCTATCTACCACATCTACACAAAGCCCTATATCGTGACAACGAACTAGACAGCAGACCGGATTGGGGAGGTAGTCCGCAATATTGCAGAGCAGCCCGAAGCTATTAGTATATCCGCTCCCCTCTACGAGCAAATCCAGAGGCTCACTGTTACGAGCTAGGACGTAACCCACGAGTCCGATGACTATATCCCCAGCCATTTGCACCGGTCCAGACGAGAGGCACTTATCTATAAGCTCGTCCTAGACGTATACGGCACCCAGAACCCTAACGCGGCCAAGGCCATATTTAGCGACTATCTCTATAGCTACCACCACCGACACGACATACAGGGTGAGATCGCAATCCTAGTCCTGAGCGCACTAAACCTGGAAGAACTTACTGTCTACCTACCCTATCAATATAACGAATATATCCCCTTTACCGGCCGTTTAGCACCTACGTCTATAGTACGGGTGTGCCATAGAGGAGCACGCTGGTCTCACAAAACTGCGCGTGCTGGATGTAAATATAGAGATCATCGTTGTTGGCTATTCCAAGGGCCTTGGTTCTTCGCAAGACTTTCTTTCCTTATGCACCTGCAGTTCCAATTTTGGGCGGGTGCGCATCCTAACGACTGAGACCCATCCATCGACAAACTCATGGCACGACCACCAGTCACTTGCCCGTGTCAGAGTCATTGCAGTCCACAACTGCTTGCGCTGTGGGCGTATGCTGTTCGAAAAGTTGGCCGTATCCCAATAAACTACTTGTTTCGCGGATCCTCTGAAACAATCGCTGTTTGCTTATCTTTCTTGTTTTCCGCGCAGGTACCCGTCCGCTTGGCTATCTCAGCGCCCCCATCCACACTGACCATGTTTCTCCAACGAATCTGACTCAGCCCCAAAAGCAAAATTCTGGTTATATCTGGACGTGGGTCGCAATTTCGTCCTTCACTGTGTAACCCTCCCCTCCGATCCCGTCGCCGGCTATCAGTCGATAAGCATTACGCTTGTACTTGTCATAGATTCTGTTGCTCACGAGCTGGAATGTCTCAGTCAATTTCACATTTGAGCAGTATTGATACCGATCCACTTCTCCTTTCCTCTCATCGACAGCAGCCCCTTAGTCGAGGGAACATGGAAGATCTATTTGATTCCAGTGAATCAGATCAGCCCATCTTCACATCCAACAACAGTGAAGTTCTCGATCTCAAATTCTCATTCGAGAATACTTCAGCCGCTCAAATCAACACGACTGCAGCATTGGCCAACTCAACTCCAGACTTCTTGCAGTATAACTTTGGCGACGCATTCCCAGCATGCCCCATATCCAAGGCAATCTTGCCACATTCCTACTCGCATGACATCCAGCATTCATCCCGTGTCCTTGCAAATCCACACACGACCCCGTGTAGCCACCGTGTGCCTTACGTGCGCTCTCACACAAACACACCGCCATATCTCCAACCCGCGCAGCCCTCGGTCCGCCGTAGATCGTTGAGCCAAGGCGATGCAGATCGAATTGCAGCGTCAAACACCATTTCGAATCCCACGTTCGTTCGGCTCCAAGCACCCCGCGCGAGATCTACTACACCCGAAGAAAAGAGGAGAAGCGGCCCATATGCTCAGCATAGTCGGAGCGCAAGCCAAGGACCTAGCCCGCGTGGAAGAGCCCCGAAGCCACCAGGTACGCCGAAGGGGCTACAAGGACGTCCATTTTCAGGTGGCATACTGTCGATGCCGATTGGCACGCCTTTGAATGATGTAATGGAGGTGGACGCTTCGGGATATGCTGAGCATGCCAGCAAAACCAGCCACTACGGCCGGAAAGATTTCCATTTCTTCGGTCGATGTGCAACGGAAAACGGGCCGGCTATCTGGCCAATAGACCACCCGGAGGGCATTTCAAAGAGCAGACAGATCATTCAGATCGGCGCAATGGCCATGCAGAGTTCCCCAGGCCCCGACCCCACACTCTCGACAGAGCCATATTCCACGCACCATGAACGCATTCTCAAGAAACTCGAAGACATTGAGCAACATCTCAGCCTTGAGAACGGATATAGCTCTGACGCACTTCGCGGCTGCAAGATGATTCGCGAAGCGCTGGCTAAAAAGACGGAGATGGATCTGATGCTCAGAGATGCGGAAGAAGTGCAGTACGACGCCCTTGATGCACCTAGCAAGGTGTACAGTGAGATGGGCTGTGACTTTTATGATGGTTCGAACGAAGATAACGAGCAATGGAAGCTGCTCATACAGGAGAACGAGCAGGTAGAGCCCACGGGTGATGAGAAATGATGGGGTAGATTTGATGGAATTTGTCGTATAAGTAGGTGAGTTGCATAGCAATGATGTTCTTGGGTCTGGGATTCAATACGAACGTGTATTCGACGGCGTTGGTGGTCTACTTTAGAGGGACATAAAACGAAGGCGAGATCCTCACAATCTTCACACACAAAATGGGCGGACGGTAGTCTTAGGTATTGCAATACGACACTCAACGCCAGGCCACCATTTCCACCACCTTCCGTCGATCTTCCTCGCCTCAACAACCATTCTAGCTCCCGCCCTCGCAAATCAATTTCTCCAATATTCCCTCCTCCAATTCCCACAGTTGGCATTCTCAGTCCTCTACCCTCCACGCATCATGGCGACCCAAAGTAAGTAGGTTCCGACAGCCAGTCGCATAACCACAAAGTAAACCGTTGAAACCAATCTACGTCTCATGCACGTGCAATCGGATTCCCGAGCCACGGAAGCTGAGAACGAAATAGTCCAGAGGAAAAGTATCGTCTTCAGCCATAGTCTCGTCTATAGTAAAGCTAAAACGATTGACAAGCATAGCTAGAGCCAGAATCATCTCTGCTTGAGCAAGACTAGATGAGCTGCGTGAGCACGCGACGAATCGGACGTATCCGGAGGCAAGATGAAAGCACTTACTTGATTCCAATGCATTGTCTCGCTCCCTTCGAGAAGGATACCATGAATTTTTCTAGATGCTTCGCGTCGTCCGTGAGCCAGCGTTCCGGGCGGAACTCCCGAGCATCTGTGCCCCATATCTCCTCGTTGAAGTGAACACTGTAAGCGGACATGCCAATCGTCGTCTGCGCTACCATCAGTTCTCATTTGATGTCACCATGTGCCAAAACACATACTCCTGCGGGGATTTCTTTTCCGTCAATTATTATGGGCTCAATACCGGGTGGCACAATGCGAGGCAAACGTCCCGGCACTGGCATACCGTATCGAAGACTTTCTTTCATGACCGCAGACTGCATGCGATTAGTACTAGCCTGGGGATGCCCTGTCGTTGACATACAAGATAGGGAAGCTGTTCAAGACGTAACAGGTCGTAGGCATCTGTCGTCCCCAATCCCGCAGTGCTTAGTTCCTGCTTCAGCTTTGCATAAATCACCGGGTGACGAGCAATCTGCTCCAGTGCCGATGAGAGCGTAATCGCCGTTGTGTCCGATCCCGCAATAAGAATTTCAGCAGCCTCGAACTGCAGCTCGGTATCGGTGAAGCCCGTTAACTTGTCGAATACGACCTCGTGTTCCTGCATTTTCCCGGAAGCCTGGTGCTTTTTGAACTGTACGATGGTGCTTTTGGATGCAGCGAGCAAGCCCTGTAGGTGGGCTGCCGCCGGACTCAGCGCTGCAGCGATGCTAGGCGGAGCTGAATTCGCTAGGGCGCGAACCACGGGTATGTACATGGAGATCCATATGGACTTCACCGCCAAATTGAATGTTTGCAGGATATCTTCGCGGAAATTGTCCTTTTTGGCGTCCCCGAGGGTGTCGAACGACTTGCCCAAGGCCAACTCGCTTATGATATCCACCGTTAAACATCTAGATCTGTGAGCTGATATTTGATCATAAAGCGCAAGGTAGCCTACCGAAACTCCTGATAAAGCTGTATAGGCCCCTTGCTCTTTTCTCTGGAAATTTTGTCGCAGAAACACGATATCTGCTTCATCATAATGCCCTGTAGATCCCGGATAGAAGATTTGGCGAAGAAGGCATTCATTTTCCTTCTACGCTGCCTGTGCAGTTCTGGATTCGATTCTTGAAACAAGGTGTGCGGAATATTGAATCCAGCATAGAAATAGGTATCTTTGGTGAAGATTTGACGTTGCGAGTAGATGGTGTGATAGTGCTGTGGGTCAGTGACATGGAGCTCATTTGGGCCGATGCGAAGAGCTTGAGTGTCTTTCCGGAATCAGTTAATTCTTCGTGGAGATCTTTCGGACCTTATTACCTACTGTACTTTCTGTGAAGTCTCTCAAAGACCTGCTCCGCCTGCCCGGTCTTGCTAATTCTATATATCCACCATGTCGATAAAGCTGCCGTACGAGGCCCTGGAAAGACGGCTAGTGGATGGAAGAAGAGAAGATATATAACACGCGTGGCAGAATAGCCAAGGAGTAAGACAGATATCAGTGCAATCCACCTAAATTGCAAATCTTCTTCTGCCGAGAGTACCAGGTATTTGAACATCGTGTTTGTCTTGGTCGAGATGTCTCAAATTCGGACCACCACCACAATGAGAATCTGAATGTATTTATATCGCGCACCCAGACAGTTTGCAGTATGTCATTCTGCATTTTCCATAGTCGTACATGCTCATGCGGGGTCGTATGAGCATTGGAGGAACAGACTCCAACGCGCAGCTACCAACCGAATATATTGGCCCAGGTGCAGAGCCGGTAGCCATACGCGAATGACAGAGCAGTTACGGGTAAACGAACTTGCGCTGGCCAATCAAGCACCACAGTGTAACACTATTCAAGATTGAGCATTACTGTTAGGGGTGGTACTACCTTTGGTAATACTGGCGACGCTGTCCACGGAATCCGAGAAACGGCAATCAGTAGATAGGTCCCATCATGCGTCGTCGGCATAGTACTACTAGAAGTCAAGTTAGGTTTTTGGAATTTTGTCATGAGGTCTTATATTGATTATAGAGAAGTATTCGGGTTGATGTAAGATTGTCCACATGTCAAATAGTTCTGGAGTTTTTTGTGTGCTACATTGCTTACAGTAAATAGTCAGCAGATTGCCCCGACCGATGGGAACTCCAGTCCCGTCATCTACTCAAAATCCATGCTCTGATCGCAAACACATTATCCGGCCCACCCGGTTAATGTGCACATTCCTTGTATATTGACGTCATGGACTTGGTATTCTACAACATAGAAAAGACGAGTATCCGTATTAGAATGCTGACGACAGTGTTGCATGAACAAGACTGTTGTAAGATCTCACATAGCCGTTGCGAAGAAATGCGTACGCGTTCTGCGGGGAGATGAGGGACGAAAACAAAATTCCAAATGCAGTGATGCTTTGAGCAAGAGAAAAGAGTGATGATGATGCGATCATTTTCCTGGGTACTGTATAGTATGTGACTACTTCCCCTTCACATTCTACCTCTCATTTTGTACCATGATTTAGGAGCACAAAATCTATACAAGCAGACGGCGATGTAGTTAAACCTCTGCCAGGCGTCTGAGTAAACATATGGCGAGAAGCGACACCACCATTTTTTCACTGGGAAATAGCATGCCATTCATCAGCAAACGTCTACCACGGGGAAATAGCCCTCGACTTCAGGACTGTGAGAACCGAAAGGTGGGATAGAAGAAGATTTCTACTACTCATTGTCTGGTACACGATGAAGAAGAATGCGAGAGGAACAAGACACCAAAACACCAACGCTGGACATTATTATACAAAAGCTCACATAATTCCGTCATATCTCATGACCGCGGAGAACCCGCGGGCAATTGGTCGTGAACGGTCGTAGCCGTAGTCCTCAAGAGGCTCACTCATCACTCATGCTGGCATTACTTCAAGCACACCCCTTTACTCTTCCGTCACCTGTGAAGAATCCGCTGCCACTGAATACATCCTCCTTCGGCGTAGCCCACACATCCGGTGTAGCTACGCCGCCATACCCCTGCACGCTCTGCTCATCGTAGTCACTTTCGCTGCCAGTCTCGCTCTGGCTGAACTTGCTTATCATACTCTCTCTAATTCCGCTATCTCGATAATGGAATTTCTGCTCCGCGCGTGGGGTGAGAAGACAATCCTCTGTACCACTTTTTACGAGGGCGTCCGGTGATGGTGTGGGGTAGCCCGGACTTGTTGTGGTGGTGGAGACGACAAGTTTGCTGACAAGCATGTGTAGATCGGATAGGTCGTGCTGAAGTTTGAGGACTTGGTCCTCCAGCGCTTTGCGAGCGGTGCGTTCATGATTGAGCGCTTCGGAGACAGCCTGCGGTACGTCTTTGCTTATTCGATCACCAACGTGCACAGCGCTGACAGATTGTGCGGAGACCGGAGACGGTTTATTTGGGTTCAGCGTGTCGTTGCTAGCTTGATGAATGGGCTCTTGATGTATGCTGGTATGGGAGCGAGAATGAGAGCGAGATCCAGACATAGAGCGGTTTGAGGCACTCCTGTCCCGCACTCGCTGGGTTTTAGGTACGTTCTCAAGTATGATTGTCTGACGGTTATTGCGTGTTGAGATACGACGTAACGAACCCTCTAAACTCTCGTACGCACTCTCAAGATGCTGGATGCGATCCTCAATATGAGCACAGTTCTGGTTGGCAAAAGGCAAATTCGAAACTTCTGCCTTCTCATCGGAGAGGGGTTCTTCCCGCATTTGCTCGGTGCCTAGGATTCCAAAGTTGAAAGCTGAGGCAGGGGCTTGGACCTGACTCTCGGGATCCAGCTTTGGCTCTGCAGCCTCGAGCCTCTCCTTGGCATAATTCTGTGCGAGGATCGCGCTCGTTTCATTATTTGCCTCCGGTCTCGGCTCCTGGACCTGAGCACTTCGCATCGTCTCTACCGATTTCGCAGTCTCGGGTCTGTGTACATTTTCAGCCATGTAGCTTTCCTTCCAACGTTTTATCTCCGCACTGCGACCTCCGTCAAACGATGCATGGTCTTTGACAAGGTCGGAAAGAGCATCGGCACTTCTCGATCTACGCTTGTGACGGGGGGGAGTCACCTGGGTTGGGCTGGATAAGGCAACTCCAATAGCCGGCTCCAACAGTGTGCCCTCCTCCGAACTCTCCTCCCACGTGGAAATTCTGCCACGGAATTCGTCAAAACTGTGTCTCTGTATGCTTATACTCGGCGCCGTGGGCAATGTCGCTCTCCGATGGTCAAAACCAGGCGTTTGCGTATCGAAGATCAGGTGCTCATGCGGTGGACTTGGTTGTGGCGCGTTGACATTGATAGGAAAAGGCAGATGTTGGCCGAGCGGCTGTGAAAATTGTAGGTCGTCCACTGGGAGGCCTGCTATCTGTGCTTGACTGGGTGTATTCTGTTCTCTCGGCGAAGGTGGCCGTTGCAGTACTCCAGGGTCCTGCGACTTGTCAGTAGAGCATTATGGTTTACTCTAGTATGATTTACACTGTGGTGATAGCTGTGACCACGGTGCACAGCATCGTCCTCCCCAACCGCGTGGCCGTCGCGGGCCTTTCGACCAAACATTTTCCGGAAAACACCTCTGAGTCCACTCCTTCGCCTCTTCTTTTGCGCAGCCATCAGAGTGCCGTCAGATGTCGGCCCAAAAGGCGATGGAGTAATGAGTGAGACGGAGCGTACGATGCTTTCGCGTTGTACGTGCTCTGCCTCCTGCTGCACCGTTGAGGGGTATTTGCTCGGTGGAGGGGAGAACAAGTTATCCGGTTGGGGTAACGGGCCTTCTACAGGATTTGACCTTAATGCTGATGCCTGTACTGCCAGGCTAGGGGGACGCGGTTGAGGCCGCAGTGGAGTCTCCGGTTGGCGAAGTTGCTCTCCCGACGCCTCCTGCGTCTGCAGCGAGACATCGAAGCCAGCCTTGTTTTCAAAATCCCCTTGTTCCTCCGCCGTCAACGGGGTTTCCTCCGTGATAGGCAAAGGCCCGCTAATCTTCAACTCCCCTCTCCTGATGGCCTCGGCCTTCCAGCTGGAGCGCGGCAAAGACATGGGTAGACTCGTATCCGCGACGACAAATCCCTCCTGTGTGAGCATGTGGACGACGAGACGGCCTTGGTGGGGTATCCGCTACTCATGAAGCACTGGCAGTTTGGCTTCTCGAGGCATATGCAGACAAGGCGTGGAAACAGGGAATCAACAAATGAGCGACGAGCGAACGAACCGCGACGCGCCCGCCCGAGGCAAAACGACGGGGTCGATGAGGAATAAATAAGGACTAGGTGTCCATCGGCCAGGCCCGCTGCAGCGCCAGGTACCGTGTCCACCCAGGTATGTAGATAGTAGATGGCTAGTGGGCG
>Ga0182211_1000374_pt1 | contig 14334 bp, 14 predicted proteins | sample G5R1MG_20_FD_129660 | JGI IMG/M metagenome (GOLD analysis project Ga0182211, IMG submission 129660) | Switchgrass phyllosphere microbial communities from Michigan, USA - G5R2_MAIN_03OCT2016_LD1 MG | ecosystem: Host-associated > Plants > Phyllosphere > Phylloplane/Leaf | place: USA: Michigan... | reverse complement strand
GATGGGTTGCTTAGACGTGGCCGTAGACACGATCGAGCAACGACTTCCGGTAGAGCTCTTCAAAGTTGTGGACAAATCAAACAATGAAGTTGTGCAACGACACCCGAGCATCCTGCGAGCCTATGCATCACAAAAAGGTGGCAAGAAAACTGAACTAGAAAGTGATGAAATCCGTACCACCCTCTTGAACGATCTCATGTGGACCCTCTATGCACGGTTCGAAGCAATTGCAGAAGGCCATCGGGTTGTGCACGACGTAATTGCCGGTATCATCCGTCGAGAAGGATCTGGCGCATCGAGTGCAAATCTGACACGTGGTTTCAAGGAGCTTTGGAAACTGTATCAAAGTGAGGTACGTCTGTCCATGTTCTACTTTCTCCCCAACACTCAGATTCGTTTAGATGCGCTCGCTGCTTCACGACTACCTCGCTACGGATGGCGACGCTTCATATCGCACTGGCCAAGGTCAAGCTTCCGCCAGCAGTGCATTCTCACGTGCTCCACGAGACAGGAATAAGCGCATGTTCAAATTATCGGATGTCGACACCAAGGCTCCCGAGCTTTCACAGGAACGGGAGGATCTGACATTTATTTTGAAGTCATCCGTTCCTGGACTTGTAACTGATTCAAAGAAGTCGGAAGACTTGGTCGCAAGCACAGACACCAATCTGGATGGCAGTGCGACTGGGCACAAACTTCTTGTTCAGCCGTCCGTCTTCAACATGGGCATACTACTACCGCCGTCACTAGATTTCTTGAATAGGCTCAAGGAAGTTGTGCCTCCAGGCTCAGAGATTGTCATGAGCACGTTAACTTCATTCCTAGACGACTTCCTGGTCAATGTCTTTCATCCTCAGCTGGATGAGACGTTGGTTGAGCTGTCAGCGCACACCTTTATCGAGCTTGACTCATTTAATGAAGATCCTCAATGGCCGAAACATTCCAAGAAACCCATCTTTAAGGTACGCTGATCTTACCTGTCTCTTTGGCCCCTACTGATTGTCCAGGGAACTACACACTTCTTCACTCTCGTCACCGCCTTCTGCAAGATGCTCGACAACCTGCCCCATGACCAGGCCTTCTCACAACTCATCATTGATCAGATGGACACTTATGCGCAAAAGTGCTCAGGCTGGTTCAAAGCACTCGTAAGCCGGTCACAACCCTCCTCATTAGGCCGTCGAGTCAAGGCGCCGGCTGTCTGGGCAGAATTAGAGCAGATGGAAGAGCTCATCGCCCAACTCCTCCAATCAGAACCATCTGACAGCGACAATGTCAATCAATTGATCGAGAACCAGATCGATCATTTGGTTGAAGCCGTCGGAGCAGAACCCCTCGATCAGGCAGACATGATTCAGGACAAAAAGAGTATCATCAGTCTTTGCCTCCTGTATACGAGTATGAAATGGCTAGCCACAAAGATAGCAAAATTACGCTTCATTAGTGATCGAGCTTCCGACTCCACAAACGCGGAAACGAGTGGTCAGAGACATAACAGACGGTGGACTGTGCTTTCCTCGTCCGAGCCACGGCCAGAAGGCACACGAGTCTATCTACCTCTCAGCCCCGAGACCGTTGCGTAAGCTTCACGACCCATTTATTATTGTTCATTATCCCTATTGACACAACCTGCAGCGACTTTGACCGCGTAGTGTCGACCTATCAATCTCTCAGCGCGCGCGTCCTCCGAACGCTGCACCTATCCATCCGCTCTACGATACTCTACTCGCTCTCCACATCCACGCCAGAAAACATGTACATCGACACACTCCTAAGCGACCCTGACCCTGCGATTCTCGCCCTCAACTCCGCCCTTGTCTCCTTCGACACAGAGGTTTCGTCTTATATCCCATCCTCCACATATACGCACATTACGCGCGGTCTCGCAAAGCTCATGGACACACATCTCCTCAAACTGCTTACCACACGCCTCACTCGCATGAATAGCAACGGCTGCGCCCTCATGCAACTCAACATTCTCGTCTTGCAGCAAAACCTCAAGAACATCGAGGGCGGAGCCGCACTGCCCTACGCCGCCCTCTTTCTTGACCTGTTTACAGCGGGTCCCGATGCCATTGTCGCGCGTGCAAAGACACATGGCAGAGACTTTGGTGTTCCTGGGGCTAGATTCAGCGAGGAGGAGGTGAAGCGGCTGTTGGTCATGGCGTATGAGGAGCGGCTCGGGGCAGAGAACCGAGAGGCGAGTGTGCAAGCGAAACGCGCGTTGGATGGGCAGTTGTTGGAGATTAGCGAGTTCATGTACTAAGAAAACCAGTATTCTTTATGCCAATGCTGTTTCCTATTGCTGATTGTACTAGGAGGAAGATTAGCAGGAACGTCATGTTCTGCTAATATGCCTGAGTCGAGGCCGTGCTGACTCTTACCTCTGCTGGGGAGGAAATCAGGGACATGACGAAGCAGGTTTAAGCGTGACACCTGACAAACTTCTCATCTTATCCTATCACCGACTGGAATTTCTCATTCTTCACCAATCTACTATTGACATCACGTCTCAGTTTTAAATCGTATCTCACTTGGAATCTAGGATCTGGTATCCTCTTACCATTTATCGAGTATCTATCGGCAGACTTACATCCCTGCTGCTTCCAACCTCACTACCAACCTCACTCCAGCGTAGAGCTGAGCATGCTCGGGCTTATTTACATAAAAGTCAACTACATATCGGGAACACTTCCATCTACACCCCTCGCGTTCAATCAATTTACTATATTCATCGTGAAATAGACCGCAGCAACAGGTGCCTCCAAGATACTTCGCAGGACGTCATAGCGGACACCATCTCTCAGCATGTTGCACCAACCGGTTTAAATGGGGCTACAACAGGTATTGCAACCCCCATAATGCTGCAGAGTCGATCTAGAGAGGGTACTATTGTACGTCAGATGCTCGGGAATACACATAGGCTGCTTACCACTGTAAAGGCTCCTGCTTACGTCTGTCGCTATCCCGAGTCGAAGCCGATAGTTACAAATCCCATAACTGGGTCTTTTCCAGTACTCAACCATGGAGACGTTGTTATTACTAGCAACATAGTTGCTCCAGCGAAAGAATGGAGACTACAGAGTGAGGTCCTAGCTCGTCATTCGTCGTGGTTTTCGCGCTCGTTTCAGGAACCTACACCAGAAGAGCAGTACAATAGACCGCCATGGTTCTCGTACACGCTTGAACTAGTCCATGGTGTGGCCGAGTTAGTGCGCCAGCCGGTGAACGGTGAAATACCGACCCCAAAAGCTATGGACAAGTCAGTGACCAAGGTTGGAAACACGGAGGGCCTTGACCTACCCTCAGGAGGATCTGCCTTCGACGCTGCTTGCATGGAGACATCTCCCCTCGCCATTATAGACACGTACAACCAGATCCTCGGCGTCTTCTACAACATCCCACCATTGATATCGCCTGAAAAGATCAACGAAGCTCTGCTCCAAGCAGAGCAGCTCATCAAGCACGCCTCCACTCTCCACTGCCTCCACCTCATCCGATCCCACGTCGGCAACGCCCTCCTCCAGCACCGCCAGTCCCTCTTCCTAGCCATCGCCGCCGACCCCGCACGCTGGCTCATCCTCGCCTCGGCCCTCCAAAATGACTCCATCTACACAGAATCCCTCACCCACATCATCGGCGCCCACCCCGCCTGGCCATGGCCCACGAAGCGCAGCACCCTCCCCGCCTCCACCTGCCACCTCATCGCGCGTAAATCCGCCCGCCTCGAAACGCTCTGCCTCGAAGCCGAGCACGCTCTCCTCCTCCTGACCATCAACGTCGGCCCCCGGCCCGTCGCCCCGCAGCACGACTCCGTCTTCGCCACCTAGTTCGTCGTCGCCACATTCCGCGACATCCTGGCGCGCGAGTTCCGCGCACTCGAGCTCGAGCAGCGCGACGCCCCGCTGCGGCGCGGCACCATGTTCCGCAAGATTGCGCGCGGCGGGTCTGCCTACATGGACTATGCCGAGATGGAGCGCCTCATCCGCAAGGTTATGCCCTGCGCGCTGGACAGCTTGGAGGAGGATTTGGGCTTGCTGAAGCAGTTTTCGAAGCGCTATGTTGCGGAGCTGGCGCGTAATGAGCTTATGATTGATGGGGAGGCGGCGGGGCTAGGCTATTTGACGTGTGCGAGGGTTGGGAGGGAGGATATTCCGTGGAGGGCGGCCGGTGTGGGAGAGGGCGTAGTTGGGTAGGGTAGGGAGTCGCAGGCTATGATGGGGTTTAGCTTGATATTGATGGTTTCCGTGGCCATGTCAGTTCGATAATGGGACAAAGCAGTATTTGGGGTCATTTTTCTTGGAAGGTGCGTTATCATGCGCCTCCATTCATTGTGGATGAAGTAAGGATCGATGGGATAGTTGGGCTAGCAAGAGGTCGGCATGTGGATTGGAAAGATGATTTATAGCAAATATAGCAGTTTTGACGAGATGAAGCGCAAATTTCAAGTGCGCTAGGAGGCAGAGAAGATGGGATTTCTCGTTCATGGCGAGGACAACGAATTAGACTAACATTTTGGTCAGGAGGTTATCATTCTTAGCCAGCAGGTAGCATATATACAGATACCCGAATGTCTCATCGCCGGGATGTGGATCCAAAACCAGTGCTCTCATGCCTCGAGTTGGAGAAGTTATCCCCAGACGAGGATCTAGAACTACCCTCACCGTTGCCCCAGCCACTCCCACGACTATTGCCCCAGCTAGAGCCCGTCTGATTGTTACCCATCCGTCCAGCAGCCCAACCCGCAGCGGCCCCGCTTGCGGCTCCGGACCAGAAACCTGGTCGCCATCCCTGACTGGCACCATGACCAAATTTACCTGGGTTCGAAGAGTAGTATGGCGGTGGAGGATCATTATTGTCGTCATTGTATCCTCCTCCCCATCCACCGCCACCACCGCCACCACCACCCCAGCCTGGTCTACCACCTGCAAGTCCATGGGCACCTCCGCGATTAACCAGTGCAGAGTAGATCATCCACCCGAGCACACCGATAAACAGCATCCAAAACAGGCCTCCTGCGATTCTCTCGCCCATGGATTTTGGCCCACCAGGCCCCCCATCATCGTCTCCAAACCACCCGTTATTACCCTTGCCGTATCTTTCCTTCCCCTTTTCTGTTAGAATAAGACGGTATTCGACACCACAGCTGCCCTTCAGGATATATGGATCCTCGGGGTAGTCGTAGCCCTCACAGATGACGTCTGTGGAACCGAGTTTGAACTCGTCAGGCAGAGAAGCTGTACAGGTCCATTGTATGTTGTCCTCGTCGTAGTCGGATCCTGAGTTCTTACAGCGCATAACGTCGATGTCATAGAGACCACGGCCAGAGCCACCAATGCATTTCAGCTGGGAGCGGCGTTAGGATCGGGAAAATGTTGCATGGTGAGAGCTTGTGGGCAGAAGCGCACATACTTGAGGGATGGCTTCGACACGTCTATGCGAGGTTTTCAGGTCTTTGCGCAGTGTGAGACTTTGGATTTTCGAGAGCTTGACCTTGGAGCCCGCACGTAGGGCTTCTGTGCCACTCGCGGCGAGCAGCACGGCATACAGGGCATACGAGATGCGCATCTTGTCGCCTGGGGATGTGCAAGGTTTCAGGGATTCAGGGAGAGGCTTTCACCGTGGCGCCTGTGTGTAGGAATGAATGAGAAAGGACACAGTGCGAGGCTCTACCAAGTCCTCACCCAAGGTGGCGGTTCTAGATGTGTCCATGGTGAAGGCGGACCCTTGGCCTTCGTCACAGTCAGGGATGCGTGTGCCATCCTTCTTTCGGCTTAGCGTCGAGGCATGATCATGATAGGGCAGCGGGCGACAGATGACCTCTCACGCGCCAGGCCGTCAACGGACATATCAGGCATCATGAAACAACGGGTAACCTATGTGGTAGAGAAGCCCGACAAGTTCTCGCCAGAGCAGCTCAGCGTGCAGAATGCTGGCCAGGCTGGTCCACGATTCGCTCTCCAAGGTGTCCATGCAGCAAAGGAACACCGTAGCACGTTGGCGTTGAGCGAACTGCCCGAGGAAGTACAATATCCTTCATCTCCACCGGCAGAGGGTTCGGATGAACTGACTCTGGCCAGCTCAGTACTGTCTTCCAACAATGGCACGAGTTGCACGTCCGCTGGGCATCGTCAGCGAGCTTCACAGCAATACCGCCCTTTACATCACGTGTGTCACCCGGTCTACATGTCTTCTTTACGCCTCTGGACTCAACCCCTGAAAATGCGTTATGCGAGCAGCTGCACTCGGTCGTCAGTGTCGACTTGAAGTGCTCGTCGATGAAGGAGTCGGCTATCAAGCTTCCACCATGGCCGGGATCTCCCTCGATTTCGACGACATGGCAGTACTACGCCTATCTGGACTCGGTCAGGACGGTTGTAGACAACATCGCGAAAAACTTTTGCAAAGGCAGCAAGGCATTGTGTCATAAAATGGCGCAGGAAGTGGCCACGGCCACATCTCTGGATATTGACTACGATGCCACCTCGCGAGCTGTAATACTAACCGCTTCATGGCCCTCAGCACCAGACACGGAAGGTTGGTCTGAAGAGGTTACCTTGCCGCACAACGATTCAACTGTCGAGATTGGGGTGCTGAGCCACGAGCCCAACGCCGACCCAGAAGACATACAGTTCGGTGGTTTTCTCACAGTGCTCGGGCAAGACGCGGCACCAAGTACTTCCTCCCCCTATCCACCCAACCCAGCTCATCCGCCCACTAACCCACCCAACAGAAGCAACACGATTCCAAACCACAACCCGTCACTACCCCCTCCTCGACACCAGCTCCCGCTCCCTGACCCCACAACCCCACCCCCTAACCTACACAACCTCTTTCTCCCGGCCAACAGGCCTCCACCCCACGCTCATCCTCTCCTTCCCCAAACAGCATCTCACGCCCCCAGACCCCTCATGCAAGCTACACACACACCTCACCCTCCCCTCTTCCCTCTTCATCGACAAATACCAATTCAACGACGCCCTCTTCCTCTCCTCCCAGCACCTCACGCGCCTCGCCAGTCTCGCCGGCGCCACCGATCTCGAAGCCCCAGACTGGGTCGTCCCAGCATGGGGAAGCGCAGCGCTATTCCATCTCTCGCATCCCACGCCAGCGCCTGCCGTCTCCTCGACCCAGCGCCCAGATCACTACTGGAACGTCTCCATACCGCTGCATTTGCGCTATCTCCCTGCGTCTCCGACATCGCATGTGCGTGTCCCGCTGCCCTGGCCCGTCGTCTTCTGGGCCTGTCATGCGGAAGAGGCGGAAATGATGGTGGCAAATCCGTTTGATCGCGTGCATTTGGGGTATGAGGCCTTGTTTGGGCGCGAGACGCGCTTCATGCATGTTCAGCCTGCGTTGGAGGGCAATGGCATGGCAGCAGGGAGGCTGGTGGAGTGGATTAATGTCCCGGTGTTGGATACGAGAAAGAGCGGATGGGTTGAGGGGGGGACAGTAGGGGTGGTGATGGTTGCGTTCTTGGGGCTGTGTTGGGTGCTTTTTGGGGGCAGGGGTGGGAGGACGAAGGTGGTAGAGGCGAAGAAGAGACAGTAGTGCCATGTGTAATGCAAGTCTTTTGTTGGAGACGTGGCCACTGCTTCGAGCGTGTTTGGGTATCAAAGTATGCCCACGCAGGTCAATCCCACCTGTCTGCGCATCATGTTCGTGGTCGCATCCAAGCAATGCTCGCTTTCTTCTGCTTGTACTCAACCATACTTCCGCATCCAACCCCTTTCCCCCTTCTCTAGACCACCATGATTGGCGCCTCAACTGGCACACTAGGAATGATGGGCATATTCGTCCCTGGGAAAATAGGATAAAGCGTGTAAACGGGGCCGGCGCTCTCCTCGCCATCAAAGAGCATGAGATTCTGGATTGGCTGCTCCCGTTGTCCCAGCACATTGATGACATCCTGAGCAAGCTGACCGCCTAGAAAGGCCGTGACGGGCGCCAACTCGCTGCCAAGATTCTGCAGGAAACTGCGTAGGAAGTCTGCGGTCAGCGACTCGGACGGGAGGTGGAGCTCCTGGTGTTTCACGTTGGCAATGGTGGTGTAGAGCTGCAGATTTTGAGGCGTGTGCGTGGGATACATGCCATGGCCGTTGCGCTGGTATTCCCACAGTGCGCGGACACAGGTAAGTAATGGATGGACTTTCTTCAGTCGCCTCGCATTCGTTGCGATTTCGGAGGGCAAGGGAGAGTCCTTGGCGAGCATGAGGGGCGAATAGACCTCCCGTTTGGTCACCAGTTCGACGACTTTGCCAGCCTCGCGCTTGACGGATACGCTCTGAACACTGCGGGTTGCCGTCTCTTGGCCGGGTTGCGTGGCGCGGTTGCTTTTCTCGCGCTCGATGACGAAGCTGTGCGAGACGAGGTCTGCGAAGATGTAGCCGTACATGCCATGGGATGCGCCGGCATAGAAGGGTTTGCAAGCGACGCGGGCGCCGGCATTTAAGGCGCTCGAGGAGAGAAAGTCCATGTCGGTGGCGATGATGACGTCGTAGGCGGCGTAGAAGTTGGGGTCTTGCTCTTTGCAGATGTCATTGGTGAGAACGCGGACTTTGACGCGCGGATTGAGCTTCTGGACCTGGGGCGCTGCTGCTTGGGCGCGCTGTGGGGTTTAGTGTTGGGTAGGTAGGCAAAGTAGGAGAGATAGCCGCCTACATTCAAGCCTACATGGGCGTCGGTAAGGAAGAACTGCGCGCCCAGGTCTTCTTCGGTGACGACTTCGTGGTCGGCCAGTGTGATGGAGCCGATGCCGGCGAGGACGAGGTTCTTTGCGATTTCGTTGGCAAGCGCTTTGATGGAGACAAGGAGGATGTTGGCCGTGCGAATCCTGTGGGGGTGTGAGGGAGAGGTGCAAGCAAGGTCACGGTATCGGCCTACTTTTCCTGCGCCTGGACTCCCCACAGGCGAATCTGGCGGTCGTAGAGGGCGATTTCGTCGGCAGAAATGGCCTCGGTCTCAGCCATGGCAGCGGCTGGCCGTGTACGGATTGAATAATTGTCTTGACCGGGAGGCGAGACGGGTGAGGTTGGTTCCCACGGGAGACGGGGTGCTTTGGGGTGAGGGAGGTACGTGGTGCGCTAGGTAGGAGGCAGATATCTGTTGTGTGGAGTGAGTGGATCGGTGGTTGCGGAGTGAGTGAATCGGTGGTTGCGGAGTGAGTGAATCGGTGGTTGTGGAGTGAGTGAATCGGTGGTGGATCACTACAGGAATGCTGGGATGGCACAGGCACGACCGCCTAGTGAGTTGGCTACGTACGTAAGTAGTATGTACTATGTACTACTTACTAACCAGGTATTATGTAGTATGTACACCCCCCACGCCGCCTCGACGCCACCTCACCCCACCCCACCTCGTGAACAAGGGCGGGTCAAGCCTCCTCCAGCCCCAACCACCGCGCGAGCCCCGTCCAACAACCACATACGACCGGAATCTGGTCGCTGCCCACGAGCGACATGCCCAACCGCGCTTTTGCCCCGTCGCAGCCACGCCACAATGCTCCCCCCCTACGAGCGCGCAGTCCAACGGTCGAAGTCAACACCGAGCGCCGCAACAAGAGGCGCAAGCTCCAGCACGACACCCACGCCAAGACCGAGTACACATGCTACAAATACGGACACAAGGGCCAGGTCGTCCCCGGCCGGCTTCGCATGCAAATCGTGAGCTGTGACGGCGGCGAGCACCGCAAGGACACCCCACCCGGCCTGTACCGCGTTCAGAACGTCCTGCGCAACGACAAAAGCGTGTATTGCAGCACCTCGTCGCGCTGCAACCTCCTCCTCAAGCATATGGGCGAGGCCTCCTTTGCCTTGGAAAAGGTTGTCATCCGCGCCCCTGACCGCGGCTTCACGGCGCCTGTGCAAGAGGGCCTCGTCTTTGTCTCTATGTCTGCGGACGAGCTCTTGTCTGGTGCCGCCGCCTATAACCTCCAGTACAGTTCGCCCTCGCCACCGCGCTCGCCTTCGCCTCTCTCCCAAAACGACGACCATGATTCCCAGGACGAATTGCTTTCCTTCCGAGAAGCCATGCATGACGCGAGAATTCAGCAGCACATCAACCAACCCCCACAGACCATCTTGGAAGAACTGATGGAACACGCCGGAGATCCCCAGCATCGTAGTCGCAGAAGCGGTATGCTTTACGTCGACAATTCGGTGCCGTCTTCGCTTGCTGCAAGGATTTACAGCTTATACCCTCCAACTTCTCAGCCTGCCACGGCGCGACAGCGACATCGCCGCTCTGATCCCGAGAGACGACGAATCTTACGCCAGATGGTCCAACACGAAGAAGAACAAGACACGGATATTTGCGATCAAGCTGCCGAAGAGCCGTATCCTGACGCTGTTGGCATGTCAGCACCCACACCACCTCCTTTCACAGTCACCACAGCGACGGAAGAAGATGATTCGGACTCCAATGAGGAAATATCCAGCCCTGCCATCATGGCGGATCGTCTATATCGAGAAAGCCGCTGGCGCCCAGACAGTGACGAAGAGGGCGGCAACGGAGAGAATGGCGGCGGCGACGATGACTATATGCAGCGCCCTGGACAGCTTCGTCGCGTCCCTGCTCTTGCCTACAGCACGTATAGCGAGTGGCAGCAAAGGCGTGAGCGCTATTTCGAGCCTATCCGAGCTTCTAGGGTTGCAGCCCCCAGTCGGATCCAGACTACAGAGACTCCCACTACCGCTGAAGCCATACTCCCGCCGCACGCAAGGTTCTTCATTGCAAAGCACAAGAACAAGATCACCATCAAATTCACTCCGGCAATGTATGTTATCACAACACTGTGTTTGAACCCCGGCGCTGACCACCCTTCCAGATCTGGAAAACACGTCCTGCTGAAGATGTGGAGTCCAAAGCACGATGGCAATATCGACATTGAGAGCGTGCAGTTCTACGGTTACTCGGGCCCACGCTTCTTTCCAGCCACCCAGCCACGGTAATGACAGACTTTGGAGACGGTGTTACTCCTGTCATGTCTGCTTGGCGTTGGCCTCCGGACATGTACCGAGGCATGGCCCTTATTTATATGATGCTTACGAATAATGATACCCATGGAGGACATGCAACTTAGAGACGATGGCGCGTCTGGAGTGTTGTATCTTGGGCTAGGCAGATACCACGAGATCGCAGTCAAATGATCCATATGAATCTCCAACCGTGCCACGGCCTACTATGTCCATAGTCAATATGTCCCTAATCATGATTAATGCACTGTGCGTGACGTTGAGCTGGCGATGAATTCCTACTGCAGTACATACTACTTAGTCGATACGTAGCGCCGCACGATCACCGAGTCATCTCCACGATTGCCGGCGCCCCGAGCTCCACGCTTAAGCGTCACCAGGCGCGCAGCCTCCCGCGACGTGATCAACACCCTGGACGTTCGTCAAGCAAGTGAACGTGTAGAAGCTGGCAAGGCGGGTAGTTCTCGAACCGTCCTCAACGATGCGACTGAAGTAGCCAAGCTGCCATCACAGCTTGTCATGGCATTCGACACGGCCAGCGGATACGCTCCGCCGAGCACGAGCAACATGCAAGAGGATGCATCGCTTCCCATGTTCAATATAGAGCGCGTATCGCTGCAGTTCAGCATTTCCTCCGATTTCGTCGCCGCTGCCGTGGCCAACAATGTCCTTATACTGGCTCTTTCCACCGGGCGCATCCTGCGCATTGATCTGGACAGCCCCGCCGACATTGACGGTTCGTAGGACTCCCTAGTCCTCGAGTCCCATGCTGACCCGGCGAAGACATTGACCTCCCGAAGAAACCCTCGGAAGTCGGGGTGATCCGCCGCCTCTTCCTAGACCCGTCCGCCTCGCACTTGATCGTCACCACCACGCTCGCCGAGAATTACTATCTACATACCCAATCGCGGACACCAAAAGCGCTCTCGCGTCTAAAGGGCGTCGTGATAGAGAGCATATGCTGGAATCCATCCCAGCCAACCGCATCGACACGCGAGATACTGGTGGGAGCATCAGACGGCAATGTGTACGAGGTGTACATCGAGCCCTCGTCTGAGTTCTACAGGAGAGAGGAACGGTACCTGAAGAGTGTCTACAAGACCAATGACGGGCCTATTTCTGGTTTGTGGACAGACATTGTACCAGGAAGAGCGGACTTACGCCGAGTCATCATCGCAACACCGTCAACCTTGCTGCATTTTGCGGGCAAGGTTGGCCGCCAGGGATCAGAAGGCAGTGGCTCCATCTTTTCAAAACTCTTTGAGAGCGAGTCGGCCTCGGTACACGAGCTTCCCAATGTAGCTTCGACTGCTACCTCGCTGCTCGCAATTTCTCCCGAAAGCCAGGACAATCCGCACCTCGAGAGCTCTAATCCAGAACGGATCTTTGGGTGGCTTACGTCACAAGGCGTACTGCATGGAAAGTTGTACCTCTCACAAGACGCTTCAGAGCTTGGTGGAAAAGTACTTGGGGACTCCAAGATGCTACCCCGGTCACAAATTCCGCCTTCCCAGACTGCCAGTGGACGTACGCGCAGAACCCAAGATGCGATTGCCTCTATGATCCTAAGCCAATGGCATATCCTTCAGCTCGTAGAAGGGCGCATAGTAGCCATAAATCGCCTCGACGATACTGTTGTGCTTGATCAGGTCGTACTGGAGCCCGGACAGAGCGCGCTAGGGCTTGTTGCCGACCTAAAGAAGAATACCTACTGGCTTTTTACCACGCAAGAGATATTTGAAATTGTTATCACGGACGAGAATAGGGACGTTTGGAGGATCATGCTCAAAGCGCAACAGTTTGAATCCGCTTCTCAATACGCAAAAACATCCGCTCAGAAAGACGCAGTTGCGACAGCATCGGGAGACTATCTTGTAGGCAAGGGCCAATATATGGAAGCTGCAGCAGTCTACGGAAGAAGTACCAAGCCTTTCGAGCAGGTGGCTTTGGAATTCATTGACAACGGCGAGCAAGACGCCTTGCGCAAATACCTACTCACCAAACTAACCACGCTCAAAAAAACTTCCCTCATGCAAAGGACCATGATCGCTACTTGGTTAATCGAGCTCTATATGGCGAAGCTCAACATTTTAGACGATACCATCACGACGAGAGCCGAGCTTTCGGAGAGCATGAATACTGCTGAGACTCATGACCAGCTGTCCGTTATTCGGAGGGAATATCAGGATTTCGTTACCAAGTATAAAGCCGATCTTGACCGCAAGACCGTCTACGAAATTATCAGCAGCCACGGTCGTGAAGAAGAGCTACTCTATTTCGCTACGGTCGTTAATGACTACAACTACGTCCTGTCGTATTGGGTTCAACGAGAGCGGTGGCAAGAGTCCTTGGACGTGTTAAAGAAGCAAACCGATCCTGAGATTTTTTACAAGTACAGCAGTGTACTCATGGGACACGTCCCAGTTGAGCTTGTCGACGTTATGATGCGCCACTCCAATTTTGACGCACAAAAGCTCATTCCCGCATTTCTAAATTACAACAGTCACAGTCGAGTCTCGTTATCTCAAAATCAAGCAGTCCGGTACCTCCTCTTTGAAATCAACCAACATAATTCCACAGATGCCGCTATTCACAATACCCTCATCTCTATCTATGCCTCTCACCCGACCAGCGATGAATCAGCACTCTTGGCTTACCTTGAAGGCCAGTCCCTCGCCCACGAGCAAAATTACGACGCCGACTTTGCCCTGCGTCTTTGTATCCAACATAAACGAGTTCAGTCATGCGTACACATTTACAGCTCCATGCAACAATACGTACAAGCCGTGGACCTTGCACTTAAATACGATGAAATTGAGCTCGCCTCCAGCGTTGCCGACCGATCTAATACCGCTCCTGCGCTGCGTAAGAAGCTCTGGCTCGCCATTGCCAAGAAGGTCATCAATCAATCCAGTGGTATCAAAACAGCCATTGAATTCCTGCGCCGGGTAGATTTACTCCGCATTGAGGATCTGATTCCCTTCTTTCCCGACTTCGTCGTCATCGACGACTTCAAAGAGGAAATATGTACCGCGCTCGAGGATTACAGTCACAAGATTGACTCTCTGAAGAACGAAATGGATGACTCGGAACTCACAGCGCAGCATATCAAGAGTGACATCAAAGCGCTCGAGCAGCGGTATGCGATTGTAGAGCCTGGGGAAAAGTGCTACCTCTGCGGTTTACCCTTGTTGGCAAAGCAATTCTTCGTTTTCCCCTGCCAGCATGCGTTTCATAGCGATTGCTTGGCCAAGAAGGTGGTGGAGCTTGCAGGTATAGCGAGAGGGAAAAGAATTCAGGAGTTGCAGGTTGAGGTGCAAAGGGGGGTTAAGACGGGCAAGGGAAGAGAGAGGGTGATTAG
>Ga0182211_1000373_pt1 | contig 14336 bp, 13 predicted proteins | sample G5R1MG_20_FD_129660 | JGI IMG/M metagenome (GOLD analysis project Ga0182211, IMG submission 129660) | Switchgrass phyllosphere microbial communities from Michigan, USA - G5R2_MAIN_03OCT2016_LD1 MG | ecosystem: Host-associated > Plants > Phyllosphere > Phylloplane/Leaf | place: USA: Michigan... | reverse complement strand
TATGATCGAAGATGAAAATGCGAGATGCACCAGTGCTGTACCATTCCCATTAGAACATGAGCAGAAAATCTGTCTGACTACTTACACATCCTTTAATAGCTGCTCTACTTCAGCATAGTATGCATCCTTTATCCTCTCATCGTCAAGAAATTCTTTCTCACTCGCGGTGTTTTGATGGATCTGGAATCCATTTTTGTCAAGACTGAAGTCCATTTCCCGGTCTCTCATATCGCGCACAAAGACCGAGTGCGTCTCAGACGGGCGCTCATACGTCTCCGGACGGTTAACATACATAGGTGCTGGTGGTGAACCGTCGTCTTTTGGCTTGTAATAGTGAAGTACGGCTTGCACATCCTGTGGATCCAAATGTTTGGCTAAATTTGATTTCAAGACTTGTGCAGTGTATGTTGAGATCGGAGTTGTATTTGATGAGATTACTGCTGCTGTAGCCATCTTGAGTGAATAGAGCTTAAAAAATTCCTGGCGAAGGTGTGATATTGACCCGAGTTGAATAGTATCAATGAAGTGGGTTATTGTTCCTCCTTATAAGTCTTGTTGTGTAATGTGTCAATTTCACGTGCAGTCGCACATTTGTCAGATTCTGGTCTTCCCCGCAGCACGCAATATGCTAAATTATAAGGTATCCAGCTTTGAACTGCAATCTTCGATCTTATGATCATTTTGAAATGGTAATCAGTGCGGAGATAACGTTGAAATTGGTCCGATCACTAATGAACTGTTCCAGGTATTGATGAAGCAATCGGACGCAGGCTTTGTAACACCCGATGATGCATAATCATTCAACATTAGTAACGACAGAAAACTCACAGAGGACTACAGGGATTAGAAAGAGTTTAAACCAGAGTCAAGCTATCTACGTAGCTACATGCATGAAGGATGTTACGCTGGTGCCGTCGTTTAAGATCCGTGTCTCTTCCTCGATCCTATACCCTTTCCACCTAGGAATGAGCTTGATCCAGATGAACCAGTAGACGAGCCCAAATCTGATAACGGAAATCCCTACAGTAGCAAAAGTCGCGTACCATATCTTTCCAGTTTGCTGCCTTTGAGGAGGAAAGAATGGAGCCGCTAGAAGCGCTGCGCTTAACGCTACCCGTAGCAATACGGCTATCCTCCAAGCCCTAAACGGTCGTTTAATATCGGGCCGGGAAAACCTTAGGCATAGTAAACCAAGCGAAGACGCGCAGAAAATCTGGCCTGGGTAGCCTTCTACCTCAAGTATAAACGAGTAAACTTCGCTAGATGGTGGAAGCGTAATAACCAAGAGTGAAGGTATATAATGAATGATCAAACCACCAAGCCGGGGATTGAAAGGTTTCGACGACGCGAGTAAATTTGGGAAGGGTAAAAAGCCTTGTCGCGCAATCTCTTGATTCAGTCGGGCCTTGGGACAGTTAGCTTAAGCTTATACCGTAGCAAAAGATGAAATTTTACCAGTGCAAATGTTACCACCATAACATTGCCAGCAGCAGAGAGAGCAACGGCAAGGGGCAGTATAGTCCTCCCAATACTTGCTCCAAAACACCGCTGAAAGAACAATGCTGCTATGAGCTCACCGCTGCCTTTGATTTCGTCCAACGGAACAAGGATGAAGTATGCAACATTCACCCGTAAATATAGAACACAAGCTGTGATAAGGGCCATGATTGAGACGGATTTAAGGGTGCGTACCGGATTCTTGACTTCGTTCATGACGTTGTTGACGTTATTCAATCCAGCAAAAGAATAAAATTTTTTGAACAAAGATGTCGATATGGTGCCCCAACTCCAATCTGTATCTTTCCACAGGTCTGGCCCAGTGGGGAATTTTCCCATGTGCTCTCCCCCTTGTGGTTGCTGTTCTCTGTCGATACAGAAGGTGCAAGGAGAGGTGTACGTTGGTCCAAAGACATGATTATCCTGATATCTTGGCCGTGAAACGACGAAAATTGTGTCGATATTCAAGAAAAACAAGCGGTAAGATTGGTTATAGAGTGTCATATCGGCAGACAACACGGGATAGCAAGGGTGGGAGTATTGATTGTCAGCAACTGGCACACCATATCGACCAAATACGATGCAGTATCCAAGTATGAGGCAGATTTCGCAACTGTGTTGCTCTTTCGCGGTCTAATTGGCCCTTTCTGGCAGCACGCCATTCGGAGCACCACTGACGCGACTTCGGATGAACGCCTGCGCTAATGCCATGGCATATTTCCAGGCTCTGCATCCGAACGCGAGTTGAGAGATAATACATACACGATGAAAGAGCCCAAAAATCAAGTGGACAGCTCGCCGCTGCAATACCCATCGTCCTCTTCTTCCCTTCTCTCTAATAGCTCGAACCCTTCGGCTGATTCAGCGATATTGCTCACGGTGGCCCATTCTTCAACACTTTTGAAAAGACGGTGGAAGATATAACCCGTAATAAGTGCCGTTATCGCTAGACCGAAGTATAACCAGTGGAGGTAGGGGTCCTTGGCAAAAGGTGCAATCAATATGCCCAATAAGCTTCCTCCGGCCGATGTAAGTAGGAAGAGACTCATAATGAAGCTCTTCATGTTTTCAGGTGCTTTGGAATATGCCAGCTCCAATCCGGTGATGCTTGCAAGGATCTCACTCACCGCGACAAGTACATACGCAGGAGTCTGCCATGCGACATGAATCCGATTGGGCTCTAATTTCCCATCGATAAGCGTTACGGAATCGCATTTTAGAGGAGAATTGTAGCATGGAGGAGCAGCGTATATGTATAACTGCAGAACACCGGCATATACCATCGCGAGTCCAGCGACAAGGAATCCCAAAGTGATCCGAGTAATAGGCGTGAAAGCAAGGTGAAGGCGAGTCCGAATGAATGGGTAGATAAATCGATCCATAATTGGAATGAGGAGGATGATGGCGATAGGGTCGATGTTGGGGAGAATATCGTTAGGTAAACCATGCAATTGCATCTGGCCAGCTAAATGAATATGTTAATATCATTATCCGACTTCCAAGGCTTGAATCATACCTTGCGAGACAAAATTGTTCATCATTTGGGAATAGACCACCCAATACACTGGGAAGAAGAGAAAGACCCTGCATGCCAGCAATGCGGTTTTGAGCTCGTCAATGAACTTGCTATCCCAAGTCATCCGTCCCTGTACACTCCGAGCGTCTTGACAACTAGGTCTTGCCTTATCCAGGTTGCACCCATTCCGCGTTGCGATCCATAATGCACGGAAACAGTTGCCGATAACACCGCCTTGCGGCGGCCTAATGATATATTGGGTCTTTCCGCGCAGAAGCACCACGAAACCCACACAAAACATGAATAAAGGAAGGAGATAGGCGCTCCAGAAGCCGACGTGTAATTCAAGCATGGTCGTCGCGATTGCTGAAATAGATCCCAAGTTGATGCAGATATAGAACATCATATACACACGTTGGACTGTCAGCTCTGGATCCACAATGACCCGTTTTCCATCTGGCAGAGTTTTGACGAATGGTTTGTTTGACCGTACTTGCTCAGCTATTAAGGGTGATACGTTGCTCTTGATCCCACCTGTGCCCAGACCAATGACCAGCATTGCAAGAACAAGTCCAGGAAATGATGTACCGCTCCTGATGCTCCATGGTAAACTTGTTATAAAGAGAATTGTAATACCAAGCATGTACACCAAGCTGAACCATTTGATCGTTGCATACTTCCCCAAGTACTGATCCGCAATGACTGCCCCCAAAAGCGGCGTGCAATAGCACCAGAACTGGAAGAAGTTGGTCATCGCAGTCGCGCCAGACTGCTTGAGTCCGAGTGCTCCGGGCAAACCATTGGGGTCATGATCTCCATTGGCGATGTAGTTCTGAAACGGTCCAGAAAGGCCGTAGTATGCGAATCTCTCACAGAGCTCTACAATGGCAATGAGAAATGCGCCGCCCGGAAGCGTGTCAGGAACATGACAGAGGAAAAGTAGGTCTTCTGGTTCTGGAACGGAGCCAAGGTGAACAGGTGCTTCGAGATCCTTGATGTTCTGCTCGTTGTTGTGACGGCTGTTTCCGAGAACTGCATCGTCTACTTGCGCCAGGGCTGTGTACGTGCCATCAGATTCAATATCGCGCAGATTCCGTGGAAAAGGCATAGTAGCCAGATATATCGGCGTTCCGAGTTGTGTGAAGTTCTTCGTGTCCGTGTTCAAGTTCGTCCTAGTTTTTTGTAAAGCGCGACGCGACCCGCACCCAGATATTCGATGTTAACGATTACATCTACTATGACATATGCAATTTTATTCACACCAGGACGAAAGTCTACAGGACTTGTATGATGGTCGTGTCGATGCTCTACGCAGTCCTTCGTCAAAGACGCGCGTTTTTAGCCGGTCTAGCCGAATCGGGATGTGAATAACGCGCTACTTACGGATAACTCTTTCACCTGAGGAAGTAGCCATCATCACCGAAGTTGTGTCTTTTTGCTGCTTTGGACGAATCAGTGTTTTCATGCTTTGCTAGCAAAGAAATCATCAAGTGATCTTTCAATATCTCTGCCAGCTTGACCGACCATGCTTTCCCGGATCCATTTTGGTAACTTATCCTGAATACGCTGGCCTCCATATCGTTTGTCCAACATCAGGATCACAGCGTAATCTCTTTGGTGTCTAATAGCCCTACCAACGCACTGGTTGACAGCGCGCATGCAGGCATTCTCGAAGAATTCTCGTGCCGCTGCCTTGCCATCTCCGCCCCTCTGCGACATCTTCGCTGATATGTACTGTGATTTCGCTTTCCACTCCGCTGAGTGAGGATTAGGGAATGGAAGACCAACAACCATGACACCACGGCCGAGAGCGTCACTGAAATTGATACCTTCGGACAACGAACCGCCGATAACGGCGAAAAGGAGAGCACCGCGACCATTACCGGTTGCGACAGCTGTGCTGTAAGCACCGAGGACCGAGTCGACTGCTGCATCTTTAAGTGCTGCGGGTTGCATAGAATGCCGCATTTGACTCCGCTCTTCAAGATATATGGGTTTCGTTTCATGTAACCGGTCCCAGATTGTCTGTTCCGACCTTGAAGTGGCGATGCGCTTCCAAATGGCCATGCAAGCATCGAGATATGTGTAACTCGGGAAAAATACCACCACACCATCAGGAATATGCTGCGCAAATCCTAATATAGCGCAACCCAAATCATTAATCGTTTTCTCCTTGTTGCGATTGCCGAAAGTGAAATCAAAGTCCGCGCCACTCGGGGCCTGGGTGACTGGAACAGCCAACAAATTCGAGGGTGGTATTACATGCCCGCAGGAGAGAGTCATGATTTTACCAGGATCGAGATACGCTAGAAGGTGCTGTTCGTAATCGCTCATCGGAGACATCGTTCCACCCGCAAGGACCACAGCACGTGCTTCTTCGACAATGTCCTTGAAGTGGAAAGTGGGATCGAGAAGCATATATCGTAATGTCGAGCTCGCGCCATCCTCTTTGGAGTAGAAAAAGCGCCCTTCAGCAGAAGGGTTCATTAACGAGAGAAGAAAGGATTGTACATGCATGAGCACCGGCACTTGTTGGCGTGGCTTGCGCTCGGTCGACATCTGGGAAACCCCCTCGTTCATTTGGTCAGCGAAGGTCGTATAACCGTCAACTTTCCGCGCCAATCTGCTTTCCTGTAGGTATACGTTGAGCTTGTAAACATTGATCTGATCCACGCCTTTGCCCGACAAGATCGAGACCATGTCCGCCATACCATCTAGAGACTTGCTGCTCTCATTGATAGGCTGCAGATAGGCAATAATTGAATCCAGTATCCGCAACGTCTGTGCAACGTATACACGATTCTTTCCTTTGAGCTTAAGGCGGAACTTTTGGAGATATATGGTCAACTGTGAACGTGCCTGTTGTACTTGATCGTAAGTGACTGAAACGGTGTATATACCTGATATAGCGTCCATCAAATTATGCGCTTCGTCAATAATGACTACATGGTTCTTGAGCGACAGACCGAGTGCTTCTCGAGCCGATTTTTGTAACAATAGCGGATAAGGTAAGGTCACAATCTGCTATAGTCAACATGTAACCTGTAGATAAACCTGCATAGTTCTGTACTCACCTCACTGTACTTGATCACTGGCCGCGAAGCATAGTAAGGACAAATGCCCAGCTTCTTTCCCAATGACCCGAGATCTTCAATATCCCGGATTCTCGCGAGCGCATGGTCTCTGAACACGTTCAAAAGAGTGGCACTCTCCTTCGTAGGCATGAACTGGCATCTGCAGTCTTTACTGGCGGAATTTTGTAACTCCACACATCTCTCGTTAATGGCGGTCGCGTTGCCCAGACGCTTGACCCTGGAGTTGATGCAAAGGTTCTTTCTTGACCCTAGAGTCAAGTGCCTGATATCCTCTACTAGGGAATTTTCGCTCATCGCCACTGCTTCCTCGTCGAGCACTAGAGCAGGTGGCATCTTGACCCGCCCGAGCTCGCTGGAGAACTGAGCCAGTTGCGAGTGTGTTCGTGAGCAGAAAAAGATCTTCGTCTCGTCTGGTGCTTCGTCCTCACCGTCACTCGTGGCAGCGGCTGAGAAGCCGAGCTTCACCATCAAGGCTTGCGTCTCAGCTGAGAAACCAGAGTCATTGAACAATTCAAGCTTGACTCGCCTCGAGCTATCCTCATCGCTTTCATAGTCATCAAGCACGAATTGTGCCTCATCGTCAGCCCCATTTCCCATGTCGCTGGCAGCTTTTAGTCTTTTGCTGTGCGGCTCACTGCTTTCATGACGCTCTTTAGCACGTCTCTCTTTCATCCTGATTCTGGCGATGCGATCATTAAGATCCTGCTTGCGGCGGAGAGCCTCTTGTTTCCTTTGCTTTTGGGCGTGTTCAAGTATCCACGCAGGTTCGTCGTGATCATCATGACTGACTGTGAACCCCTCCTCGAAAGTGCGTCTCTTATGATCGCGAAGCCAGGTCAGTGACCCACAAATCAAACTAAGCGATTTGCCAGTCCCGGTAGGCGATTCGAAGATGCCTACTTTGCCGCTTTCGAGGCAGGCGTACACCGCATTCATGAAATCTTTCTGAATCTCGTAAGGCGTGTATGGATGATGGAAGTCCCTTTCATTGCGCTTGTCTTGCATTGTGGTAGTGATGGATGGGACGCGTCAAGACGGTAGAAGGCGCAGAAGTTGTCGTTCGAACGCGAACTCACATGAGGCCCAGCCCAATCTATTTTCGTCTTAGCAGCATTCACGAATAATGCGTACAGGCCTGGACATTCTGCTCAAGGGAAACGAAAATTGCAATACTGTTTACTGTCTCTGCTACCTGCCTCAATCTTTACGAATGTGTCAAATACGATGACGGCGACATTCCTCGCACACACGTATATCGCACCGGCGGCACTGCAAAATGTAGACATAGTGTCGAGCATCACACATTTCGCAACGAAACCCTCGTCTTGGTATGGGCCAGTTGACGCGCTGGAACCGCCGCGAATGCTCACACTCATGGTTTTCCTGGAGATTCGCAAACACTTGATTTACAAGGCGACGATGCTCCTCCCGTGGTAGATGTCTTCCATTTCGATTTACAATCTCAACAGCTCGCTCCTCGATGCGGTCTGGGTCGGCTTGATCGCAGGGGCAGTTTTTCCAGCGCTCGCCACAAACGTAGCAGAATTCTACACCGTAGTGGCATCTGGGCAGCTGTTAGCTATGGTATGCTTGGTAGTAGGAAAAATCGTAGACCCACGTCATGTGATTGCATCCAGTGCGTAGCTCGACGAGTCTATCACACGCGTGACAGGCCTGCCAACCCATGCGTCGAGCCAGATCCTTGGTCTCTTGGAGCGATTCATCACCTGGAAAATTCCTTCCTGGGTAACTTGAATTATTGCATATGGCGCATGTCACCGTGCCACATTGCTCGCAAGTTGCTCGCTCGGTACCAGCATCAATGAGGCTCGGAACAATGAACACGCCACAATCGTGATTACTATAATATGTTCTTTTGGCCCTAGAGTACTCAATTTGAGCTATTTGGAATGCGGCGACTTGTTCTGCTCCATATGCCGGGCTACGAGTTCGAGTGGAATCGGCTGACAACAGCATTTGGGAGGATACAAGCCTTCGTCACGTGTAGACCGAATGAAGAGTGCGCTGATGCAAGATGCACAGTAATGATCGTTGCATGCCAAAAATGCCATGGATGCGCGAGGAAAGCGATCGTAACATGCAGTGCATAAAAGCTCTGTTGAGAATTTCTCCAAGATGTCTGCCTGTCGCCCGGTATAGGTCATAGATGGACCAGCTTCGCTTTCGTCATCGTAAAACTCGACGATGGAGGTGACGGCGTAGCTTTCGGCAATGGTGGAACTCCACTTTTCGATGCCCTCTTGACGTACAGGAGGATTCGGGGGTGGCGCTTCGATCTCAGGATCATTGGTACTTATGTCGAGAGCGATGCGGCGGTCCTCCTGAGTTTGGAGATTGCGGCTTGTTAGATCGCCAATAAGCAGACCGTCACTGTGGACAGCTGCGCCAATGCTTTGGGCAAGCATTTGGTCACGAAGGAATGACTGATAATCCTCGAGCTCGGCCTGGAAGGTGGCGAAGGCGACATCCGCATCGGAGGGATGATCAATCGGACGCTTTCCTCTTCTTGCATCCCTGAATAGCCCCAGCTCTTCGTGTTGAAATGTCAAAGCTGCCAGCTCGTCATCCAGAGAATTTGAATGTGAGGATTGAACGAGGATGTGTGATGCAACCATGGCGACTTGGATGTAATGTAATCAATTTGGACGACGAGTTGACTCAATATGAGGCTATTCCGCGACTGAAACTTCGGTTCCTATAACCAGGAGTGCGCCTTCGGATCCCCTGACATGAAGTTTAGTAGCACAAAACATTCCAAGTCTCCATATCACTTCAAAATGCTTTACACCATCATATCCTTGCCGTGAATCTTGATTCGCTTTTGTTGAGAAAGAGTCAGGAAGACTTATAGACTTTCCTCTTTTTGGACATCAACCTATGAAGCTGCATGTTGGCAATTTATGATTCTTGAGCACCCAGTATTTCCTCCGCAACCCTTCCCATTCGCCCTGCTCGTCGAGATCGGGCACGGGGATCGTCTCCCACTCGGTATCAAAGCCGGCCTCGAACAGATCCATCTCGACAATCTTATTGTAGACATCATAGACAACCTGACGATCTGCACCCATGCCGCAGAAAAAGCCAAACTTGCCCGATGCACCCAATGGCCCAGCGGTGGGATCGAGAAGACCAATGACATACTCGCTGAAAAACTCCCGCAGTGCGCTGTACTCCTCAGCAAAAGTATCGAAATAGATTGCGTCGAACAGGACACCCTGCTCGACAAGGCCAGGCACGATGTCTTGCCATCTCCCTTCGTGAATAAAAACGCCTGGCTTCTTATCCCAGCCCTGTTCTTTCATGCGATGAATGACATCTGGATGCGCCTCGATTATGTGATGCGCCGTTGGTTCTTTCTCTTGGAAGATGCCGTCGATGATGCCCATACCGTGTCCAACATTGAGTACGCGCAGTCCAGTCGAAGGTAGCAGAAGCTCTGCAGATCGTCGCATCAATGTCCTCTCCCATTCCATCATCACGCCGTTCCCAGCATCATCCACTAGTCGATCGCGATCGAAACTGAGGTTGGAAGAGAGGTAGTTGAGGTTTTCGGTCGATTCATCTCCTGGACTGCTCTCTTGGGTGATGTCTAATACTTCGATCTCATCCGTGACTTCGTCGACCTCAACGTCATCTTCAGAGTCTGACCCAGCATCGCCAAGTGGCTGGTACTCAGCCATGCGGCTCAGAAGCAGCTCCGCGCGCACGCCGGCATCAACGCAGAGTTCATACAGCTCTTTCAGGCCTAGTCGATTAGCTATGCACCCCGGTGTCTCGCCGCTGGCATCCAAGTCATTCCAGATTGCGCCGTTCTCGAAAAGGAACTTCATGGTTTTGACAGCTGCCTCAATCACTTGCTTCTGATCCTTGACTTTTCTATCATCTTCTGCTCCATTCGCGCCTACATTAGTCTTGGTTTTATCATCGCCGTCTGGCTCGCAGGCAGCAATCGCTGCATGCAAGGGTGTGAAGCCTGTCTCGGCATCCTGAACATTGGCGGAAGAGTTGCGTAGGAGGTTGCGGAGGGATGAGATATCGTGGTTCGCGGCTGCAAGCAAAACGCTTTGCGTCTGAAGGTCCGTATCCACGTCGAAAGCCGGATCGTCCATATTAGTGGCGAGCTTGCAACTTCATAACCTACTCCTACACCTCTTTGAAGCACTCTGTTGCATAAGCTTGGCGTATACCGAGCCCTAATCAGCAAGGTTAAAGCTACCGAGAGAGAGAGACAGATATGCGTGAAGACCTCCGGAGGACCCTAGCAGAGTTTTAAAATAGCCCCGCCGGGACGTGGCAAGAAACATATGGGCGGGCAACTTACTACTACCTAGGTAGGTAACTCGCGTAATCTCGCGTACGCGTAACTAGCGACAGGATGTTTGATAATTGCCGGCAGGTTGCTTGTTGCTCAAACTGTAACTTTTCTCATTCCAAAATACGCCCAGGCGTCTTTTACAGCACGAGCATCCATGCCTACGGCCTTGGCCATGGAGGTATAGACTTCTACAGGCTTTATGTATTCGCAAAGACATATATATAGAGTCTTGATTAGCGTCGTCACAAACTCTACGATGTTTTTCCTCTGGCGTCATTGACGGCGGCTATGGTGAGTTAAGGTACAGGCAAATCTCTACGGCGCTTCCTTTGTATCCTCTCGGGGGTGGGAGGGGGGAAGGTAAACAGCAACCAGCTTCTTGTTCCTAAAGTTTCACCATAGTATAAGGGCCTATTGGTTGATGGTGCGGGACATGCTAGACGATATTACAAAAGTTCTCGGGCGTGTGAAACTAGAAAACTTGAATACACAACAAGTACAGACAGACATGATATGCCGCTTTTATTGCCCCCCGAATTCATCGCTCTTCTAGATTCATCACGAAAGAATACTATCATCATCATTCTGCAAGTCACATCCATTATCGCACAGTTATCGTTTCCTGCTCGAACTGAGGCAGATAAGACCCAGAGGGTATCTCAGTCCTAAAAGTCCCGGGATCTCCCCTCATCTTGTGTTTGGGTGATTATAACACACTGTGGCCTGAGACTATTAGGAAACAGACTTCACTTTTATATGAAGTGATGATTGCCTAGGAATTGCCAGGGAGTTACAGCATCATTAATCTGAGCACGGGTACCTACTAGGTCTTCCCGAAAGTTGCAGATAGCTTTGAAACCAGGATTCAGGTGCTTGACCGAGAAGGAAGCATATGTTTGCCACTTAGTTTTACACTTTTTCAAATATTCAAGGCCGTATAAGCTAAAGGTGCCGAGTATCCAAGTTTTGACGGCATGCTATTAAAGCCAAGGAGTTGGTATAGTCCTGTATAATCTTAATCGTGCTATTTTCTTTATATTATTACAGAATCTATATTATGAATGAAAGCTCTCTCGGGTTCAAAGCAGCTTAGTTCCTGCAGTGACTCCCATTTATCTCGAATACCTTTACCAATTCCTCAGCCTGGCCTTCCCATCACCCCTATGGCTTCCTCTTTTACCTGTGCCTACGCAATTACTATCACGTGCGCCCTTTATATCTTTCTGTAAATGCACATAGCAACTCCGTCATAAGCCTAGGCTAGCGCGTTCTGTTGGATTCTATAGACAAACGGCAAAATCTCGCTGCACTTGCACCTGCCCCAAGCGCCCACACGTGAGAGCCTAGAATATATAAGCTCTACCCTCTCACCCTCTCTTCTTCCTTTACCACTCTCTACTATACGCAATCCACAGCTACCACACTCAATCCACCGCCTACACCTACCACACTTCTTCTTCATACAACTTCTACACCAACTTCTCCAATCAACTCGAAAGCAACCATCATCATGAAGCTTTCCACTCTTATCTTCGGGACTCTCGTCACCATGGTCGCCGCCAAGAACCACGGTCCCGATTACTCGGCTCCTAAGGACTGCGGCAAGATCAAGCAACTCATTGATTCTTGTGCCTTGGTAAATTTCAATCCTTCTCCCTCTTAACTTTGGTTACTAACAACCCCAACAGCCTCGAACCTGCCTCTGGTACCCTGACCCCAACACCTGCGTTAGGAACTGCTCTCGCCGTCTCTGTGCTGAGAACGACAACTGGGCCAAGCAGAACTGCCCCGACGATTGCAACCTCTGAGTGCTCCTTCTTTACTCAGCTCTCCAACATCCTGTCTTCGGTCAATGGTATGGAATCTGAGAACGGGTGCAGTCAATGGTTATGGTTTCGGTGTCATGGTTGGTAGAGTGAATGGTGTTCTAGCTGGGCTTAAGGAATTAGGGTTCTCGCTTGCTAGCATGTTTCAGTCAGCTACAAATAGTAGCTTCATGGAGTAGCATCAATGACACTGCCCTACTCACTGGTTTATTTGCCATGCTCTAATAGAAACTGGCCTTCTTGACACTTACATCAAGTGATGAAGTCACCCACAACTATTTCAGCAGCTTTGCTTAGGTTGTGCATGGCTATCCGGCCGACTAGGTAAAGACTTATAATACACCAAAACGCGGAAACTTATTCGTGACTAGGGCACTAAGTGAGTATTTTGGCAATTTACATAAAGTGCTTATGCAAGAAAGACTATATTATGCTATGCAATTTCGACGTTGTACTGTGTTTCACACATAGCTACAAAGTAGTATGGAGATAATATCTGAATAAACCAGACAACCTGTCCCTATATCGATACCCCCTCTTACAACCGACTCAGCCCTGCCATCTCCCTGGGCGCATGATAGCCCGGAACCTTCATCTCCAGCACCTCGCCACTATACCCAAGATCCTCTGCCACCAGCATTGCGCACTTTTCTCCAATCAGCAACGCGGTCGAGTATGTATTGCAGCCGACGTTGTCCGGGCAGATAGACAGGTCGGCGACCTTGAGGCCCTGGACGCCATGGACGTTGAGGCGCGGGTCAAGGACGCCGTGTCGCACAATCGAGTTGCCGGACTTGGGTGCCATCGAGCAGGTGCCAAGCGAGTGCCAGGTGGTTTCGACATGGCCTGTTTGTGGGCGCGTTGGTGGCGGCGTTAGTGGTGGCAGGAGAAGCTTTTGGGGCAGGCAAGGAACGGGGGTGAGCAAGGGGCTTGAGAGGAAGACGTACGCTTGACCCAATTCTCGATATGCTTGATATCTTCATCAGTGTACTGCAATTCGTCGTAGACCGTCTGACTGTTGGAATTGAGCCAATTCGGCGCAGGAACCTTGCCTGGTCTTAATGGCATGGTCCACGAACCATGCTGGATCCCTGCGCTTAGATTGTCAGGCAGCGCGTACGCCTTGGTGGTGGCAAGGTCCATGTCGAGTGCGCGGGCGGGGCTGTCAAAGGCGTAGAAAGGGTGCATCGATTGCACTTCACCGGCGTAGGCGTCCATGCGACGCGCCGTCTCGCGTGACTTGATGTAGCCCCACACCATGGGCGCCATGTCTCGCTTGTCGTTCATAAATCCGGCGTCAAAATCCGGCGCCTCGTACGGGTTGGGCGAGGTGATGTGGGTGCTGCCACGCGAAAAAGGGTACTCTGTTTCATCAGGTTAGCTGGCGACTATGCTCGATCGCTTCATGGATGGGGGGGTTTACGTGCCTAGGAAATGAAACATGCTGAAGAACCGGCCTGGGGGTACGACCATGTGGTCGCCGTAGAAGCCGGCGATGACCGAGTAGTGCATGACGGGCTTGTCAGGCTTGTCCTTGAAGTAACTGTCCCAGCCCGAACGAAACTCCTTGCAGGGCCAGCTGTCCATCATCGCGAGCTCCTTTTCTGTTGGACGGATCTTGACACCCGCTTCGATGCCGTTTGTCGCAAGCGGGCCGGTCCCGTTGATGTTCCATTGCTGGAATACCGCTTCTTGCACCTTGGGATCCCCTCGCACAAAGTCGTCAAAGGTCTCCACGCCGGGTTTTGCACGATACGTTGAAAACGTGAGGCTTTTTTGTAGCTTAGATGCGGCACCATCGTGTAGGTTTAAGAGAGGGTGCTTACTAGTGATCTTGGAAGTTGAGCCCGACGCCGGGAAGGTCGATCAGAGGCTTGACCCCCGCCTTGCGCAGCTTCTCCGGGTCGCCAATACCAGAGCGCTGTAGGATGAGCGGCGAGCTGAGTGTTCCGCCCGAGACAATAATTTGCTTGCGCGCCTTGATGATGCGGGAGACGGGTTGGCCACCTCCAACCGGCTTGGTGGGGATGACCTCGACACTGACTGCGCGATTGCCTTGAAGAATG
>Ga0182211_1000372_pt1 | contig 14393 bp, 20 predicted proteins | sample G5R1MG_20_FD_129660 | JGI IMG/M metagenome (GOLD analysis project Ga0182211, IMG submission 129660) | Switchgrass phyllosphere microbial communities from Michigan, USA - G5R2_MAIN_03OCT2016_LD1 MG | ecosystem: Host-associated > Plants > Phyllosphere > Phylloplane/Leaf | place: USA: Michigan... | reverse complement strand
CGCAGCAATGGCGCGACTGTCGTATTCCCAGAAATGTCGGCCTGCGGATTGCTGCACCATCGGCCCAGGCATTTCTCTCTCTCTGTATACAAATTCGATGGGTCCGCGGGAAGGGGGGACTGCCACCGCTCGGAACACTAGCACGGGCGTGGCGTGGCGGCACGTAATAAGCTTCCACCCGCTAGCCAGAAGTAGCCAAATTTGCTCAAAGTCGCTCCTCCACGAGATGGGCACCTCAGCAGCAGCGCCTCTTCGATCAGGGCCGTATTTTCGACATGTGCATGTCGTCGCGAATTGCTTCATGTCGCATTCCTGCATTGCTGACCATCCAGCCCGAACACTTCACGCACCAGGGTGAGCCCCACGGCGAAGCTTGAAGCGGTCCTCTCCCAATTCCTGGCAAAGGCCCCCCCCCCCCATCAACCACCACCATCCTCCTCTGCGAGAATGGTCGCACACGGGGAATCTCGGATGAGCTCCATGGACGGTATGAGTGACTCGGGTTCTCACGCATCGACGGGCATGACGATGGCTTTCTTCACCTCAACAAGCACACCTCTCTATTCCCAGGCATGGACGCCACAAAATGCCGGCCAGTATGCAGGCACATGCATCTTCCTCCTGGTCCTCGCGATTGTCCTGCGCGCCCTCTTCACGGCCAAAACCTTTCTCGAAATGCGGGCCATGGAAAGCGCCCTGAAGAGAAGGTACATTGTGGTGGCAGGCGACAAGACCGTCGCCGAAGACGCCATGAACGATGGCAGCTCAACCACGGGAATTCTCACGGCCAACGGAGTCGAGGAGAATGTCCGCGTTGTGACAGCGCCAGTGAAGACCTTCCAGCCCTGGAGATTTGGCGTTGATCTTCCGCGAGCGCTGTTGACCACGGTGACAGTCGCTGTTGGCTATCTCCTGTAAGTCGCTGCAGCAGGCCTGTACCCCCATCGTGAACACTAACGGACGGGAACCTAGCATGTTAGCGGTCATGACATTCAACGTTGGCTACTTTCTGTCGGTTGTTGCGGGTGCGTTTGTTGGGGAATTGGCTTTCGGTCGGTTCAGTCACGGAGCTATGAGCATGTAGGAGCACCGACGCGAGGTTGGTTGATTATGTAATACGGTAATACCAAAAAAAACGCCCATAGTGACCAAGGAACCCTACCACGCTAGTTCGCGCCATGGGAGAGAAACTTGCTCACTTGCTCTAGCCACAACCCTGAATCTGATGGCTTCACGCCAGCAAATGCCGCACAATCTTGCTCATCTCTCCGTGCTTGTGATGAGCCTCCGTGCCCTGGGGTGATGACCAACCGATCCTTGTGGCTTGACGCGTGCGCCACGCGAAGTTGCTGGGGTGGAATGAATAAATACGGTACGACGACCGACGTGACCACTCCACTCCTGATCGTGTCAATCCATCCATCCATCCATTCACCCATCCATTCACCCACCAGCCTGCAACATGCTTTCCAAGGCACTGCTCGCCCTCTCCTTCCTCCCGCTCACCCTCGCACACTTCAAGCTCACCTATCCCACGTCGCGTGGCTTCGACGATGACAAGGAAGGCGTCTTCCCATGCGGCAGCTTCGACAAAGTTCAATCCGACCGCACCGACTTCCCTATCGCCGGGGGCCCTGTCCAGATCAATTTGGGCCACCCGCAAACCGATGTAGCCGTCTACATGGCCATTGGCGACAGCCCAGGCAGCGGATTTAGCATCAAGGCGCATCCCACCATCATGGTAACTGGCCTGGGAGACTTTTGCTTTGGCTCCATCGCTGTACCTGCGGGTATCAACGTGACCGATGGAACGAAAGCTTCGATCCAGGTCGTCACCAACAACCACGAGAGCGGAGGTCTGTACCAGGTGAGCCACTACGTCTTCCCATGACTGGTCTTCCCCTGGCTGGCCCGCATGGCCCGTTCGAGTCAATCGCTAACCTGTGTCTAGTGCGCCGATGTCACCCTGGTGAACACACCCCTCTCCTCGTCCGACTACAGCAACAACTGCAAAAACGCCTCCACCTCGGTCACTCAACAGAACATCGCAGGCAACCCCAATGAGACCACAACAGAAGCATCAACATCATCAAGCGCAGCTGCTGCCTCGCCGAAACCCAGCACTGGCGCTGCTGCACAGGCAAAGGCGGTATCGTGGGCCATGGGTGCTGTAGGTCTGGTGGGTATGGCCATGTTGTAGTTGGACGCCCGGGACGGTGGACCCAACGGCACTGGTGTAGCTGATACCATGAATGCCAACTATTTTCTTGACTGAAATTTCGTGCCGACGCCAATCATGATGGGGCAGATGAGGATACTGTCCATCGTGACATGGATAGTACCACGCGGGGAATGTCGATTGGCAGGCCTAGCATCTTGCGTTCATGTTGTGCCGCTTCTCCAGGCTGTCTCGATCACATGCAGTCGGCGTCGAACCGTGTAACAATGCAGAAGACGGAGTAGCGCAGGGAGAGCGTTGCAAAATTGTGCAACGTCATGGTAGAACTGCATCTCACCGTTCTGGTGCGCCATGGTCGTGGTGTGGTGTTGGGGTTGTGGACGCGGCGGGGATATTTGGAGCTTTCGACAAGCGAGCACACAATCGGCGGTTCGTGCAGAACCTCCGACCGCTGCGTCGACTTCACCACCAACATCACCCTCGAGTCCCGCCCTCCACCCCGAACTCAGGTGCGTACCGATCCCGTGATTGCTCCGAGCCTTCCCGACCATCTCTTTCACGCCACTTAGACCCCATCGCTGACCCATCGGCTGCGACAGCTTTCCCTCCGGTCGTCCCCTCCACCGCAAATATGGATCAAGCAAAGTTGGCGCGCATGCAAGCGTCGGTGCGCATCGGTATGTTGTCCGCCTACGAATCCAGCCTGTGAAGGATGCGAGGGGCAGTCTTGCGGCTGATCCAGTTGAACGATTGGCTAATATGTATGCGTGCAGGGTAAGCAGGCTCTCTTCTCGGTTCTTGTAGCCGCCGCGCTGTCCTATTGTCGCCACTGGCAAAACACTACGCCGCCATGGATGAACTCAATAGAATGATGGATACTGGGTCGAATTATGACGGAGGGAAACGAGGCTGACCAAGTGATACAGCGGAAAGGGCACTCCCCGCAGGAAAGTCAAGAAGGTTCAGAGGAACTCTGGCACCGACGACAAGAAGCTCCAGGCTGCTCTCAAGAAGCTCAACGTCCAGCCCATCCAGGCCATCGAGGAGGTCAACATGTTCAAGAGTGACGGCAACGTCATCCACTTCTCAGCACCCAAGGGCAAGTAATGTCACATTACGATTGCTACCTGCACTGACGCCTTCCACAGTTCACGCCTCGGTACCATCAAACACCTTCGCCATCTACGGCAATGGCGAGGACAAAGAGCTGACAGAGCTCGTCCCCGGCATCCTCAACCAGCTCGGCCCAGATTCGCTTGCATCGCTGCGCAAACTTGCTGAGAGCTACCAGAGCATGCAGAAAGAGAAGGGTGAGGACGGCGACAAGAAGGACGACGATGACATCCCAGACCTTGTTGCTGGCGACAACTTCGAGTCCAAGACGGAAGTTGAGTAAAGTGGTCGTATGATCCATCGTTCGGGAGATGACGTGAAAGAGCCATAGTAGGAACATGTGCTGTTACGGCCTACCGAATGTAATTCTGGTACGGGAGACTTTTACGCTGCTATGCAGTCAACGGCCTATATAGTTGACATTCGCGGCGGGTCTTTTCCGCAAGGATACCGGACTGGCGTTGAGTCTCAAAAATCATATGGAATGAAACTTATCCTCACACGGTCCCATGATTCCCTCTCGTGCCAAAATCAGCCTCCCTCTCAGTTGCGGCCTCAGGATTGAGATGGAATATGCCGCATGAATCGCACGCGTAACTCGACTGATCTGATTTGGCCCAAGGTTTTGATAATCGAGGGTTGGCTGCTGCCTTTGGGCAAGCCGGTGCTTGTATCCTTTGTGATTTTACGTAGTGCTTGGTTACTGGAGCCAGGCACGCGTAGCCGATAGGCTGGGTCAAGATTGAGTTCCATCGTTGTTAGAACGTTAGCTGATGATGCACACGCAGTGCATATTTTCCGATAAGCATGTCCACCACCTTCCTCGGTCATTAAATTGCAGAAAATGGCGGTGCATTATACTATGGTCTATGCTTGAAGTAATGTCCCTAGTCACTCGGAAATTACAGCCCCGCAATCCGTGCAACTAAGAATAAGATACCCTCTACTATAACTGATAAAAAAGCAGTCGTAAAGATTAGGGTTATATCTTAGAGCTCTCTTTAAGAAGAGCTTGCTTCTATTAAAAATTAAGAATAAAGTCCTTAGGATGCGTCAGAAAATTGATTTAATCAAGGTAACACAATACCCCACTGAAATCTCGCTTTCGGCGACTAGGGACATTACTTCAAGGGGGGGGGTATACATAGTATGCTTCTGCTATTCATGTACCTAGCTAGAAGGTAGAGGCAAGGCCAAATTCTGCACTTGTGCGCATACCACTGTGCACCGGAGAATTCCATAGACAGTGTCTCCGAAAAGTTGGACGATATCTACATAGCCGATACGAGTTTTTTCTTCTTCCCTGCTTATTATTTCGCCGGCCTGCATTAGTACGTCTACATACACGTCGACCTAGCTGGCCAGACCGCGTTCATGAACTATTATAACACTATCTGAATTTTTTATACCGCAGTGTTGGTAGTTACTTGCAGGTTTTACTATAATCCATTTCGTCCGATGTTTGAGCGAAACATCGACGCCGAAACACTCGGCGCATTCTGTAACCCAGAAGTGCGCGAAATGATTCCCTTCGGAGAAAAGCCCGGATGTTGTGGGAATGCTAACAGTGGACAATTGTCTGGCATATTTTTGTAGAAAAAATTAATAGGCCGACAGTGGGTATTTCTACAACGATGAATCTGTCCCTTGCAAAACGAATAACCGGCCCGAGAAGCACATAAGGGTATTGTGATATTAACGTTGATATTTTCGTGGAAAAGAAAGAATGTGAGGCCCGAGATTTAATCAGCGTATATCCGGTAGTTGAACACGAACATATTCAACACTAGAGATGGTAATTGAGTAACTAACGCCTAGTTACTTTCGGGTGATTCTTTTATATAAAGTTAACGTTGTACTATGGTATGTAGATATATATCAACGATAGTACCCCGAGCCAGCAAGCTCTGTGGATCATAGAATTTACCTTGTGCAAAACTCTTAAACACCGAGTACTAGAGGATAACTAGTGCATAGTAAAGAGTCGGTATATACGAGGTTATATGGAGTATATATAGAGAAGTATTCAATACCCTTTACAAAGTATCAGCTTTACTCCTTTATAGCTTACCAATCTACATCGCACTATCGGACTCCGGGTTCCTAACAAGTATGAAGTTCGGAAATCTTTCCCTCGCTTTGGTCTCCTTCGCCAGCGTTGTATCAGCAGCGCCTGCCAAACCCGATCAACACCTCAAAAAACGCTATATAGTAGACGGCTACACCTGCAATTCACGTCAAGAAGAAGTGGTCCGAAAGATTGTAGGACTCACCGCGGATTATGCCGGGATTGCGGCAAGTTTTGCTGTTACTCAACCTCGGATGGTACAACAGCATTATGGGTATGCAAGCTTGAACTGATTGGTATCTCTATTACCTAAGGTAATTGCTAATGCTCTATGCACTGTAGGTCTCGCCAACTGGATGGTGGCGTAAAAATCACCTTTGATGGCATCCGAAATGATTGCACAAGTCCTTACAATGATAAGCTGGTGATATCGTGCGCGAATGAACACGGCCTAAGTGGATATGGTATACCTCAAGTAAGTTTTTCAGCTGTCATTTTTTCAGGTAGATTGCTAACCTTGAATCAGTGCCGCCCAGAGCAAGCATCCATAGTTCATCCCAGTACGGGACGCATAGTGTTGTGCCCTAAGTTTTTCACTGGAACCCCGAAACATACCTCTCAATGTAAAAAACTTGATCAGCCTAGCGCCATTCTACATGATGTATTTCAAATCCGCTATTTCAAGGCCCTTCGCCAACTTCCGGACACGGCGATCTCTAATGCCTATACTTACTTCGCTATTGGTAAGTCATAATATATAGGCCTATCGATAGAGGTATGCGCTGACTTACTGTAGCTAGCTATATCAATTATCATCAGCCTGGTACTTGCTGAAAAGACTTGATGGCCTCTAGTTATAGGCCTGGTGAGTTTTAGGAGTATCAAACCACAAGTCAAGCAGGACACGAGACCTGGAAGCTAGACAGTTTATAAGATACAATTATATATATACACTGTATCTCTTATCAGCTGTCAAAGAGGGTTAGTGGTCCTAAGAATATAGCTAGAGAATAGTAGATTGATTATATGGCTTTACGTTATAGAGGAACAGGCATAGAGCGCTAGATATAACATCCCAGCTTCAATCCTTACTATAGTAACATTTTCCAAAGGATAGTAGTACCCAATAAATTGAAAGATTATTAAATTGGATAGTACCATAGTATAACATACCCCCCTACACAAGCCCCCTACACGGACCGGGGCCTCGATCTTGAGTCGGGCCGACGCTCATGGCGTGCGCCTGACACGGGCTACCTAGCTTGTTGTAAATACCTCCGTTAAAATATGCATAAAGTCACAAGAGGCCCATGCTACCCATGATACCCCGACCTAGACGTTGCCTATCACTGTGGGCCATGGGATTTATCTCGAACTACGATAACACTGTACTTGTAAACGATGTACGCTGTTGATATTGTGGATGCACATATCTATATCGGGCAGGGACGGAAGGCTGAGATAAATAAAGCGCACTACTCATAGATAGTCATAACTGAAGATTAATCACTCAGCCCCTCCTGAGCTCAATTTTCTGTCATAAACATGAATTTCGGTGTTTTTTGCTTTGCTTTGGCCTCTTTCGCCAGCGCTGTATTCGCAGCGCCTACCAAGCCCGGCCAAAATCTCGAGAAACGCTTTGTTTTAGACTATTACAGTTGTGATAACATAAAGAAGATCATTATGCGACGAGACTTAAGGCGCTGTGCTTTATACGCTGATGCCGTTGCCTCTGCTGCGATTGCCCGTCCAGATTTATAAGAGCATTTTTTGGAGATATAACTCGCGATTTGTTGCATTGCTAATTGCTAATCTTCTGCGTTTATTAGCCATGAATCATCCAATAGGGAGATATTCCTTATTTTCAGGCGCATCGCACAAGAATGTAGAGATCCCCAGAGCCTTAACGCCATCTTTACATGCCGAACATACAGCGACCGACTTGAAAACGGGGCGCCAGTTGTGAGTTTCTCCGAGATCAGATGTTTACCTTATTAGACTACTAACCTCCCAACTAGTGTTTATCAGGTCAGACGGCCTTTACAAATCGCGGTATGAAACGTATAGGATTATGTCCATCGTTTTTCAGTGCCCCGATGACCACCTCCGACTATCACCGGCAAGACCGACCTAGTTACCTTATACATGATTTATCGCTATTGAATGATATTAACAGCGGTAACAGCCATCCGAGTTTGCATGACCCTGACGCTTACAGCTATGTCGCTCTTTGTAAGCTCTTAGAGATTTGCCTATACTGGAATTCATTCACTAACTAGGATATAGTTGCATACCTTCATCTTCAAAACTCATAATTGACGATGAGACTCAGTACCTCCAAGTCGTAGGAGCGAGTCGTGCAGGTATTGGACGAATAGTCGAGTAGAACACGAGACATATACCAAGTTGCAGGAAGCAGAGAACACAAGAATGCATATGTGCTGTATTAGCTACCTAGTACCATAACTTTCCGGTGGTCGATAAATTCTATTGCGTTGAGTTATAGAGCAAAAAGGCGAGAAAGAAGAGCTAATAGGGCATAAGAAGGTTCAACGGCAACGCTGCCTGGGTGCCTAATATCTGTATGACGTGCGTGAGGGTCATTTCGTGATGATCTTCCTCTACACTAAGCATTCTGTCGTCAGCATTCTCTCACTTCTTCTTGTTAATTATGTCTTCTCAAAGCTAAGAATAATGCCATTCATCTGTGCAAATGCATACCGGTGCAGTGTCGCCCATTCGGGTCAACTTCGGTGCTGTATCTACTTAAAGAATCATGGGTCAATCTGGAACCAACGCACCAGACCGTTTCGCTTTCCTTCCTAGCCACTCTACCTAAAAACTTGGTAGGTCACGCGAGTACCTTTTGCGTCTGTCTGCACGAATAGGATTCCTAGAGACTGTTGGATGCCTGGGTATGAGTAGCTAGCTGGGCCCTTTGTGTTTCGTCTTAAGGAAGAGTCATTTGAGCACTGATCAATCGCGACGAAGCAATTTCAATAATTCTTCTCTAATTGAATAGTCATTCGTGCACTTTTGAAGTAGCAGCCGGCCTTGACGCGTATACCTACGTAGTAACTAAACTACCTAGGTAAGAACTTACCTACTGAAACCTCCTTGGCTCTTCTTATCAACCGAGATGTGTGGACCATCAGTTGTAAAATCCCTCTCCAGGCGTATGATTGAGCTATATTAAACAATCTGTTTGGGTAGACACGTGGACCTTTTTGACGCCTCCGAACACTCAAATTCACGTGCCGAACCTACAGGGGAGCACGTAGTGTACGGTATGAATGTAGATATTTAGCCTCACACCGACACTGGCAGCCTTTTCCTCTTCCTTGCTCTACTATATAGCGCTGGTAATCTTGCACCCGGTCCAGCTTCAACTTCTGCGCCGAAATGGAGGTTAAAGTTCCCGCTGTTATTGCCATTGCCATTGCCGCCTTCATTTCATTTGCCTATGCTATCCCTGCGACACTCAGTACCGACCACCATCCGATTGTTGGACGCACTGCTATCGACAGATCCTATTGTAGTGCTGACCAATGGACTCATTTACTTTTGGCTTTGGCAAACTGCAGAATTCGATCCAGAGTAGCCGCAGACGCTGCTTTAGATCGGCCCGATAAGTTACATGAGTACTTCAAGTATGTATAACAATATCACGACTGACCCGTGTATTTGATGGTTACTAACTTGAAAATAGACCAAGTTTAGCCCTTATGGAAAGTACAGCCCATACTGTTAGAAGTGTTTTTCTACAAATTCACGAAGAGTGCGGACGAAGATCGAGGCACATGGCAGTTGTACGCTGCATTCAGAACGAAAATGAGAGGTATTCCGATGGTTCGCTCAAAGTTAGTTGTTTTCCAGTACGTTGGAATGTAATTGATCTGCTTACCACCTTATCGCGAGAATAGTGTGAACCGGGTCAAAGTACAGCTAGTGTGCACAATGGAGTTATAACACTCTGCCCGTTGTATTTCTGGACTCATTCTTCGAGCGGAGAATGCCACTACGCAGATCAAAGCATTATCATCATACATGAGTTGACCCATCTACCCGAAATTTGGGGTACTCATGACACCTTTAAAGAGAATCGGGGGGTGGCCGGCGGATATGGCTACGATAAAGTTCGCAGTTTGAGACCAGACCAAAACCTATATCACGCTGATACCTATGCCTTGTTTGCCCAGGGTAATTATTTTCAAAATCCCTCATGCATAGAGGTGCACACGCTAACTAAAAACAGCTGTATACCTTGAGCGTAAGGGAATACGCTGCTAGATACTTCCATGGAGATTAATCGTCAAGCGACCAACATTTAGGGAGGAAGTTTCTTGGTGGCTCTGGACAAATAAGGGCTTGCTGTCTATGGCGAGGGGGTACAAGGACGGCCTCAGGTACACTTGAGGGAGGGATTGGTATAGTTTGAAGACAGGGCACCAGGGTGTGCGTTGGAACTATGGTTCCCCTAGGCTTTCCGTACCCGTGCCCTGGGCCACTTCTACTCTTTCTTGATATATAGGTTGCTTAAATACGGGCCCTGATCATGGAAAACTGTACCAAGACAGCGCAAGCTTGTGATTCGGCCAGCTTGTGATTCGGCAGGCTTGTGATTCGGCAGTGTTCCCAATAAGTGTAGGAGTAGAAAGATGAACGCAGTTCTTTTGCAAAACACAATGATGCTCTACGATCTCCCATTCGTAGTGTAGAGGTGTATCTGCCTCAGGCACAGTTAGCTTCAGCAGCCGCTCGACGAGCCTTCGGCCTGTCGAGTTATCGTCGTATTTGAGTGGGTTGAGATGAATAGTGTATTGTCCATATGTGCGCGCGCGTACAGGCGTCCAACTGTCTGACCATCTGTCTGCCGATTGAGCTTCGGCAAGCTTTTCAACTATATACTTTTGGTCACATGACTCTCTGCACGTGACCCTGGGTCACGTGTCCTCCGGCGATTGTGCTTCGGGCTTCATTCGAGCCTTACACCATGTATTTCCACCACAGTAGTAAATTTGTGATTGACCAAGAACCACAACCCTATGTGGGTTGATTTCATGGAGAGCAGAATTCGCTAGGGTTTCTATGGGGACAGTAGGTAGGTAGAATGCCTTTCGCACCACCCCTGTCAACCGGCGGTGATGACGCCGTCATGCTCGCAAAATAAGCTTAAACTTAGCGCATTCGTAGCTCCCCGCCAAAATTTCCCAGCATCGACAGCGTATGCCTAATCAGCGTCTTTCGTCATTCGTTGTGCGAAAAGAGTTGTTCTTTGAATGATACCACCATGGCAACAACCACTTCTTCTCAAGCCGCACCGCCTGCGCTCACCTTCCCCCGCCCCATCTTCGCAGCAATTTCTCCACATCCATTCCTCCAAGCACATCTCTCCGCCGGCTCAACGTCGAGCAATACGAGTCTCCGGGCCAATGGCCGCAAAACACACGAGTTCCGCACGCCAGGGCTGAATACAGGGAGCCTGACGCACTGCAACGGCAGCGCAGTCGTGCGGCTAGGAAACACCAGCGTCGTCTGCGGCGTACGCGGCGAAATCCTCAAGGAAGGCGACATCTCCGGCGAGCTTGCCTACACAGCGCCATCGAGCGATGCCGACAACACCACAGACACGGATGACTCATACTCCTCGGAGGAAGAAGGCAACGAGATACCACACCACGGCCTCGTAGTGCCCAACATCGAGCTCAGCACCGGCAGCACACCCGTCCACGTCCCGGGTAACGCGCCCTCGCCCTACGCCCAGACACTCATCAGCCGCATCCGCTCCCTCGTCCACTCGACGCGCCTGCTGCGCGCGCGCGACCTCCGCATCCTGCACACGCCCAGCGCGAACCCCGAAGACCCAGATGCGCCTGCTGCCACGCAGCTCAAAGGCTACTGGGTACTGTATCTCGACGTCTTCTTCATCAGCCTCGACGGCAACGCCTTTGATGCTGCGTGGCTTGCTATTCTGGCTGCGCTGCGCGACACGCTGCTGCCGCGGGCATACTTTGACGAAGAGTACGAGGGGATTCTGTGTTCGGATGAGCGCGGTGAGGCGCGGACGTTGAGGCTGCGGACGTTGCCTGTGGCGAGTACGTTTGTGGTGTTCGAGGGAAGGAGGGAGGAGGGCCAGCAGGGAATTGGGGACAAGTGGGTGCTTAGTGACGCGGATGGGTTTGAGGAAGGGGTGTGTGCGGAGACAGTGTGTGTGGTTGTTGAAGGGGCGGGGAAGGATGGGGTGGTTGCGCGGGTGGAGAAGAGTGGTGGTGGGGTCATCGGGAGGGAGGAGATGAAGGAGTTGGTGGAACGGGCGAAGAAACCATGGATCGAGGTGACAAGATTGCTGGGGTGAAGCCAGTTAGATGCAAAAGACTTAGTCAAAAGTCCGTACTGCCTAGGACAACAAGACGCCGAAATAATTAAAAAAAAAAGTAGAAATCAATCAATAAACTGTACAACTACTTGAAATGTGATGATATCGTACACGGCTCGTCCCTATATATCTTCTCTTCCCAGCAGGCAGAGGGTGCAAAGGAAAATGTCAAGAACAAAAAATGTAAAAGGATGGCTTGGGTATCACTTCATGTTGCTGCTGTAGTTGGCCGTCCACACTACTCCTTGACTGGGTTTTTACTGGCTCTCCCCTCCCCTTACTTTGCACACCCCCACAACTATCTCCCCGGCTGAAACGCAGCGTACGTGGCATCCTGTCCCTTCGACGCGGGACTAGCATTATACGCGCGTTGGCCTGGGTACGCAGGGGTGGGCGCGGGTGATGTGGATGTGGAGGGTAGTTCGTAGAGGGTGGATTCGGAGGGAGGGTAGGGATGGGTGTGAAGCGGAGAGGTAGCAGGGGAAGGGAGGTGTGGTGTTGGTTGTGATTGTGATTGTTGTGGATGGGGTTGGCGGTATGGCTGTTGATGTTGGGGTGGTGGAGCAGGGCCGGAGTAATCGATGTATTGAGGAGGAGGGGCGGGGGAATCGTAGTGGGAGGGTTGTTCGGGGCGGGAATAGTCGGCACGGTGGTTGCGGGTGTGGTATTCTTGCTCGTTATATGTGTTGTAGGGTTGATGATGATGCCGGCTAGGTGGCTGGCGGTCGTATTGTTGCGGTTGATCCCATTCTTGTCCGTGTCTATATTTCTCCTCCTCTGCTGCATACACGGGTGAGACCGTCGCCCCTGGTGATACTCTCCGGTACTCGTCTTGCGGAGCATACGGTCCACGCTGTGGCGTTGGACTCATGCGAGGGGACACTGGACTACTGCCAAACGAGTCGTTGTGTTGCTGGTAATAGCCATTATGATTCAACCGATCCAACTCCACGTCTCCTCGCTTCTCGGGCACCGCCTCTTGCTCCACCTCGACGTGAACGTTCCTACCGTCCTTCCACATGGGCATTGCGGGCAGTGCATCTTCATTGGCCACCGCTCGTGTAGAATCAAACGTGGCGAATTGCGGGCGCTCGGGCGTAGCACCAAGTACGGGCATGGGATTCGATCTGTACTGCTGATTGACGGGCCTGGTGTCTGTCGACGGTGGCGGGGCAACAGCATTTGCTTGTGCGTACGGGTTCGGCTGAGGCGACGGCGCCCCATATAGCGGCTGAGAAGCGTAGGGCGCGGGATAGGTGGGCGCGGTGTTGCTCTGCATGCGCTTGTGTCCTGATCTACCGCCGCCACTGCAGCAGCAAGTGCAGCAGCGGAAGCAGCAGCATGCGCACTCGGCGCCGCAGCATATGCAGCGTGCTATGCATGTGACGACGGAGATGATGATGAGGGAGCCGATGACGATGCCGACTATGACGGGCCACCTGGTGGGTATGAGTTGGGCTGGGAGGGAGAAGGGGGGAGGGGGTGGGGAAGACTACGGACTTGCAGTACACCTTGGCCATGCACGCGTCCCAAGAGGAGAAGGTATTACGCGCATTGGTCAAGGGATCTTGTCGCGCGAAAAGCGAGGGCATGGTGGCGCGCTGTGGGGATACAGTGCCCGGTGGTACGGCGTCTGGTGTGTTGTGAAGTCGTAAATGGCGGTGGTGGGAGACGACTCTACCGAGTTACTCCTAGGGGGCAAGCAAGCAGGCAACGCAAGTCAAGAATGCGACGCCCAACAAGGGCCACCGACCAGTCCGGTTGACGGCTAGATGACCACCGTAGCATCTACCATGCTCTAGGTACTACATAGTAATGACGACTCGAGCGGGTCTGCAACAAGGCTACTGTGCATCTGAAACCGCCCAGGTCTGCCAAGAAATGCCCTATGTTGCGCGTTCCAGGCCTAGTAGCGGTAGTAGCGGTAGTAGTGGTGACAGGAGTCGTAAACTAAATCGACCCAGTATGCATTGATTATGAAATACCGGGTACGGCATGGCTTGCTAACAGAATCCTCCAACGACCTGGGTAGTCACCACGACGCAGATCTGTCATGGCCGCATCCCTTTATTGATTCAACGCTTCGGCCCTCTTCTTGAGCGTCTCCTTGCTCTCAGGCGTGGGCAGGTTGTCTGCCTGCACCGGTCCCTGCGCACCGTGTCAGCATGTCACTGCTCCTAGGCAGACGAATACACGGCAATGCCTCGTACCGGGTTCGCCTTGTGGGCTTGGGCATGCAAGCTCCCCCCGCTGGTGGCTCCCGTGTCAACGTCATGGAGCTTGGCGGTCGAGGCGTTGGAGTCCGTGGAGTCCTTGGCAACTTGGTCGGTGATGTCTGGAAAGGGTCAGCGAAGCAACAAAGCCAAGGGAGTGGCATGGGCTTGGATCAACCTACTCCCACCGGCCGTCTCTTCGGCGGCGTGGACGGGCATCCTGTCGTTACTGGCTCGCCTGCCTCTTTTCTCGACTCCGCTGGATGACTTCGAGGCCGCGGCCGTATAGGAAATCTCTTCTCAGCGCGCGGATCTGCTCTTCCTCGGTGGCCGGCGTCGGCTCTTCCACCGTCAGGTGCGCGCGGTGCTGGTGGAGCTTCGGGGCAGATGCTGTTGTGGCTTCGTCGTGTGCTGGGCCAACGACGGACTGGGTGGAGGCGGGGT
>Ga0182211_1000371_pt1 | contig 14420 bp, 8 predicted proteins | sample G5R1MG_20_FD_129660 | JGI IMG/M metagenome (GOLD analysis project Ga0182211, IMG submission 129660) | Switchgrass phyllosphere microbial communities from Michigan, USA - G5R2_MAIN_03OCT2016_LD1 MG | ecosystem: Host-associated > Plants > Phyllosphere > Phylloplane/Leaf | place: USA: Michigan... | reverse complement strand
ATCCCTCCCCATCGCAAAGCATGGGCGAAAGGCATACCTACTGTCAATAGACAAGGTCCTGCGGTACGGACTGGGCCGCTTGGCATACATAGGACCGGGAAGAGTTGCCGGCGCCATGTGCTGCAAGGACGTCACTGCGTTCAAGGAGAGAAAGAAAGAGAGGTAATGAGAACCTCTGGCGTGGTATTCCATCATCGCCACGACCCAACCAACGTCATGGATTGTTCTATTCCAATCCGCATCCCGTTCCTACATCAAGCGTATAGTTTTTTCTTTCCGTAGCGAATGAAGCGCCCCCGTGGTGGAGGGTGCCCGCATGGACACATCGTACCATGCTCTATGAATTTTTTTTCTCTCATGCTATCTGAAGGACCCGACGTTCTGTGTGTTCCGTGTCCCCCTTCCCCCTCTCCCCCGCCCCTCTCTTCTCTCGCGCGCGCGGGATGGTCCCTCAGTACCGCAGAGACCGCCTATCACTCCCTTTTGAATCCAACCGTTCGATCTATTTTTCCTTCCAAGAAAAGGTGCGTCAGATAGGCGGGGTATGTCCGCAGGGAAATAGATAGACGCCAATTATATACAGATACAGATAGATTACCCTGTTCCCGCGCTGCCAACAAAGTGCCTCAGGTCTTCCATGCTGAGATCCTCGGTGAGAGGAGTCAAGGTAGAGGGCGCTGCAAGGGATATATGATTGGCGAAGGGGTAGCCCATGTGGTTTGAGGTGCCTTCAAAAGGAGCGGTAAAGGCAGATCTGTCTGAGCCATGCGAGGCTGGCGGCAAGACATGGGTTGTAGTGTGGTAGGAAGACTGCGTTGCGACGGGTATGTTGGGCGAGGAGTACGCCGGCCGCATTGGCGGAGGGCATACTGCCTCGTTTGCGATCGTTGGGCATGAGCTGTTTCTTAGCTGTATGTGCTGGAATGGTTGCTGATGATCGACAACGGCGGATCGGGTATCATGCACCTGTGCATCACACTGCTGAATCGGGTTGCCCGGACGCTGTTCGCGAGACGGCTGCCGCTGGTGCTTTAGATGAAGATGCCTGGAGTCGCCCTCGTACGCATGCTGATGGGCCATTGCAAGCTCTGTCGCGGAAGCCGGTGTCGTGTAACTCTGTGGCTTTCCAAGACTCGAGTTCATGCATGGTCCCCTCGCCGATCGCGCAGTCGTCGATCGCCGATTGCTCTGCACGGCACCCGGAGATCGAACAACGTGCAACTCATCGTTAGTTATTTTCTCTTTCATAGGGCTCGTAGACTTGGGTGATTGGTGCCCTCGTTCTTGTAGAAATGAGTCTGCGGGCTCGGGGGAGACCCAAGTTATCGGAGCGTAGGCCTCGTGGACAAACGATTGCAATCCTGGATCTTCCAGGAGCGTCATGCCGGTGCTTCCCATGACTGCATCCATTGAATCCGAATAATAGGCTGCTTCATTCTGTTTTGCCTCCCGCGTTGAGATGTGGAGCTGCTGCTGACGAGACGGTGTCGTGTTGCCTGTGGACGAGCAAGCTACAATTTTGTGTAACTCTGCCAATCCCCCGCTGATTCTGGCGACCGCTTGGCTGGCAAGCTCGTGGACTCCGTTGTCCTGTAGTTCTTGGAAAACGACGAATACTTGCTCCACTTTACGAACCCCGGTTGTGATGCGCCTAGTCTCAAGAGCGTCATACAGAAGCAGCATGCAACTGTTGAAAGCTTGCTGGCAGAGTGTCCAATCGATCAGCGCCGCGGGTCCCCTAAAGTAGAAGAACATGAAGGCGGTGATCACCTCTTCGGAGGAAAATAAGACCAAGGGTCGGCCGCGAAGTGGCGCTTTTGTTGATGCAGATGGCGAAGCCTGCGAGGTCGGGGTAGTATTGATAGCTCGAAATGAGAGCGTAGGATCGTGAGTCAGAGAACCCTGTGTAAATACGGAGTGTTTCTCGATTCTCTGCCTATTCAGAAGGATGAGATAGGTATGCGTCTTGCAATAATACACTGTCTTTGTGTAAGTGACGGTGCGCTTCGCAAAGAACGCTAGACGGCGATAGGGGCTACAATGAAAAAAAAAAATCCTTGATTTTCCTTCACTTGAGACGCCCCACGCAGGTATTGATCCATGAGCGCGCACAAAATGTCCAAAGAATGTAAAGTCCACATTCGGGGTGGAGAAAGTTTACGTACTGGCAGCCGTAGCACGGAGTGGCCATTCAGGGGCATCCGTCTCTGATTGATTCCAAGACTCCTGGTATTGAAGCGTTTCGGGCATTGTGTCTAGCAACGTTTTGAGTTCGTCTGTGAAGTCGTCGATCCTGGCGTTGGTTAATTTGTCGCTACCAAGTATACGTCTCGCAATGACGGTGAAGCGATTCTTGAACTCGCCAAATCGCAGCAGGATGGGGTCAGTAGTGAGCTCCTGGGGCCAAGAGCAGTCTCCAATACCGCTGATTCCCAGGGGACGACCGAGCGTCATAGAGTATTGCTCATCCATATGCAACATCCACCACCAGAGTCTCTGCCGTATTGAGCATTCTTTTTGGGTGGGGGGTACCGGATTTAGGTGCTTCGGATGGCGGTGAAGGCCAATGGAGTGTGCCAAACGAATTGTGGTGCCGAATAGAGTCCAAGAATCCAAGAAACGCCCACTATTCGTCAAGTATGGACCGATCATGATGAGTGTCTGGATGCCTAAGAGCGTTGGCTTGTGCATAAAGGAGGCCAGGCGAAGAGCCTGCATTGCAGCCGCGACTATATTTTTTTCCGTCAGCGTACTACATAGGTGGTGATTCACACAACCTACTATACACATCGCCTTTGCCCGTCTCCTTTTTCATGACTTCGGGATCCCACTGTTGGCCCGACCGGTCCCACACAGAATGCTGAGCACCTAGCGCAATAGCTGCGAAGACCAGCGCCAACATATCCGGGCATATCTGCGCATTCCGCCTTGCATCAGAGAGATAGCGCTCAATCTCAACTCGGTTAATCTCAACAGCCAATTGAGGAAAGGAGCACAGATTGACACGATCGTCAAAGTAGTTCAAATAGCCAGCTAGTTCTCCTTCTTCCAACGGCAAACAGCTGAGTAGTTCTGGGATGCATTCGTCTGGGTTGGCCTTGAAGAGTGTCGCAAATGGATACGTCCGTGGAGTCCTTGGTGCGTGCAAGTCAAGACCCCGGGGCAGGAGATGTGCGAGGGTTACGGCGGCGTCCACGTTGGGGGAGGCGAACTTGAGCTACGTTAGTAATGCTTCTAGTCTAAGTTGAGCGTGACGTACATCGCTCATCACACTGGCGAGAGCAGGTGAGCCAAAGTAGATACTGTCTTGCCAGTCAGTACCCTGGAAGCGCTTCTGTTTTACTGGACGGCGCTTCTGCGATGAACCCGGCTTTTCGCCCAACTGGGACTCTGGAGAGGCAGCAAAATCCGAATCTTCTTCTTCAAGAGATATCTGACATGCCCGTAAACGATCTTTGAGTCGAAGGTTCTCGGCACGCAATTTGCGCAGTTCGTACGATTGTTGTATGGGCGCATAATCGCCGCCCTCGGCGATGAAATGGCATTCTTTGGGAGCTCCCCGGGCGCAGCAGGCCGAGCATGGCTTGGTTCTGTCACACTGTATCTCGTGTCAGATGACAACAACGTCGAATACGAGTTTGTTCTTCCAGCCTGGGTGAATGGTGCAAGATGGGGCTGCTCCCGAGGATCGTGTGGGAATCCATACCTTCACCTTGCGTTCTCGACATTTCGTGCACGAAAGAAGTTGACGGGGTTGCTGGAGTTGTTGTTTCCGCTTAGAAACGTCGGCTGTGACTATGGGTTGGTCATTAGGTGTAAGTATACGTTCCCCCTCGAGTTGCGACATGGCTAAGTAGGGACGATTCGATGGGCCGGGCCGCAATCTGACATGGATGTAATGCAGGAATGGGGTGTGAAATGTGTGGGGAATGTTATGACCTCCGGAGATGCGCGGGAGTCGTGTATAAGGGCTGTGAAGAGCGGGAGTGCATGTAGTTGAACCGCAGTTACCTCAGCCGAGAACAACTGAAATCGTCTGTCATGTAGGAACGCCTCCCACCTTGCCAGAGCAACAAACGCGCTTGAAGCCTCATTTCGAGGGCTTGAGTTCCAATGAGAAGTGGATATGAAGGCGCCCTTGGTTGAATGTCGGTCAGAGATGCTGGCATCTCACCGAGGCCTAGGCCACCGAATCGGTCGTGTTGCATTATGAGGACTAGCCCTCGTCAGAAAAGCATGGCTTCGTGTCACAAAGATATCGCCAAGCGGATGAAGGGGACGGTCGGAGCATTACATGATACATGCTACTGTATACAGATCTGGCGCACTTTGCCGGCCACCCGATCGTCTGGGATGCACCATCTATCCATGTGCATGTGCATACTTAGCGAACCGGGTAGCTTGCCGTTACTTTCCTTTTTTTTTTCGTTTCCAGAACTGACCACAAAACGCGTGGGTTACGGCGAGACATCTGCACCCTTGCGAGATTGACCTCCGTGCTCAGTGCAACCAGGGCTTACCCAGGGCTTGCCGTGGCGCCTGTCGCAGATCCTGGTGACTCTGTCGTCACTCTTTTGCGTTGCTCATAGTTAGCGCATTGTAGGTGCCGTCTGTAATATTCGAGAGCTTGCCTTCCGATAGTCGGTACCGTAGCGCCGGGTGATTTGGAATTGAGAGCAGGGGAGAGGGGGGCGCGGTTGTTGTGGTTCATGGGCATCTCTGCGCAGCCGTTCTCACCGGCGGTCTGCGCCATCGCACCGAACGCCTCACTTCGGCCATCAGCAAATTCCGAACAAGTAAGAATCTTGAATTGAATTGAATCAGCGGTTTGCAGTTGCCACTTGAAAAGACACCTTCTCACCTACATAGTCCGAGGTGTAGACGACAGCCAAATGAAACGCTAAGAGCCAAGGATCGAGTCGAACGCGACGCATGTGAACCAAAATCCAAGACCCTTTGGTCGCGCACGTATGCGAACAGGTAGGTGCGGTTATTTGCTGACAACCTATCAGCAGACCGAGCGGCTCAGGCCATGGTGGTCGCCCTGCCGAGGAGACGGATAGGCCGGACAAGAATGCTTCGCAAAAACACATCCACACTATCCAACTCGACCTCCCATTCGTCACCAGCCTGAGCATCTACATGGTGGACCATAGTAGCCCTCAAGTTGTATTCCGAGATATGGCCCCTTGGACCTTTACACTTGTCCTCCACGGTTCCTTCTGGCACACTGCGAACAATAAATTTGAACTTGTCCGGCAATTCACCCTCGTTATAGTTTGAGGCGCGCATGACAGCTACACTGCACCAGTAGTTGATCGTATTTCGCTGATTTTCGGAAATGATACGTTCTCTAGGGGACAGCCGAACAATGGAGTCCTGCATCTGACGCCGGCTGAAAGGGAGGTAGCGAGCACTAGCCGGCGCAGCGTTGTTGAACTTTCGACCGGTCTGGGCCTCGAACCGTAGAGCAGCTTCGATTTGCCAATGCGCAATCATGTCGCTGAAGCGACGGAGTGGACTGGTCACTTTGACGTAACTCGATACTCCGATTAACTTGTGAGCCAACGGCGCAGAGTGCGCGATAGCCCGACCTGCAGACTCCATGTACTGGTTCAGTAGGGACAGTGGGATCTCGCGTCCCTGCCCTTGAAGTCCCATTATAGCTTGCTTGATTTGTTCCTGGGCTGGGCCGTTGGCGGTGGGTGGTTGAACAGTTCCTCTGTACATGACAGGGATGTTACGTTCAGCACACCAAGATGCGGCGGTCTGGCATGCAAGCAACATCATCTCTTCTACTATGTGACTTGCGTCCAAGCTCGACTTGATCGAGCCTGCGTGCAAAGGACTGGAAATCTCAATCACGGGATCACTCTGGATGAAGCGAGCCCTTTCAGCAGACGGTGGATGCCAAGTTAATCCTTTCTGGCCCGTTTTTTCATAAAGACGAACACTTGGAGATGGAAAGTTAAGACGCAAGGCCCCGGCGGCCGTGCGGAACTTCCATCGAGCTTGGGCTGCCGCGTAGAGGTCTTGCAAGTCTCGGAGCTGCGCAGCTGTGAGTTGTGGGGTGCTACGGCTGCTTGGCGGAGGCACGCTGCCTCCAACAACGAGCCGCTTCGTCTCCACATGGGTTTCCTCACCCAGCAGTGACGCTAATTCAGAAGGGGTGATGGTGACGACGTCTCTAATGATGCCGTGGTGGATCTTAGTCTCCAACACATCTCCGTTATGATTGATGCGCGAGCTGAACGTGATGACAGGCCGGTTTTTGTCCAGACTGAAGTAGTCGTGTGTGGCCCACGATGGAATCATGGGGTAGAAACGCTCAGGCATGTAGACGGATTGCGTCATATGGGCAGCAAGAGCAGTGAGTGTATGTGTTTTGTCAAAGAAGGCGGTTGGGTTGGCCACATGAACGTGAATCCAGTACTCGGAAGCGCAGTCGTCAATCCTCTCAATGGAAACGCCGTCATCAATCTCATGGGCGCCAGCGTCATCAATACAATAAACCGTGGTGGCACCCCAGTCGCGGCGAAGATTCGCCATCGCGTCGCGGAAGTCGGGATTCTTCCGAACCAGTTCCGCCTTTTTGTGCAGTACTTCCATGTTGCTCGATAGTCGGACAGTCGGGAGCATGAGTTCCTCGTCGTACAGAGCAGGGTTGTCGTGAGGTGACAGCACGCCAATTTCCTGTAGGAAGACCATGCCTCTGGCGCGGGTAAAATTGCAGGCGATCTGCTGCTGTGATCCGGTATGTTTGAGTGCATCGGGCCCATAGCAGCCTGTTGCCTGCATTACGCTTGCACAGGCCGCGTGTAGACCCGCCATGCCTTCAAACTGTGCCCCTAGCACCCATACCTGGAGGAAGTTGATGATCTGCTGGTCGGTATCGGTAAAGGTCTCGTCCCAAACAAGCGGTTCCTCGACCCGCGAGCTGTCTCCGGTCTCAAGGCGGGATTTGCTCGGGCCCAGGCCACCAAGCATGGGATCACGATATTGACGACTTTTGGCAATGAGTCTTCTTGCTTTCTGGAGAAAGTCGTCTATGTGTTTCCCGCCGGCAGCATGCGGGGGGGGCGTGGCATGAGAGGGCGTATTCGCACCAGCAGCGATGGTTTCACGAAACTCCCGAATCCATTCGTGCACAGTTTCGACGGTGCGCACGTCATTCTTGGGCCGAATGGCAAAGAGATTGGTCATACGGTGGGTGCGAATGTCCGAATGAAATCGGTACTCGTTGTAGTGCAACGCTTTGCGGACAGCTAGGAGGGCAGGCGGAGGTGGTGTCCATTGAGGATCGTCGGGAGACAGCAGTAGTCTTGCGATTTGCGCCACATTCATCATGCGTGTGCGGACAGGGTGAGCAAGGGTATCGTATGCGGTGTCAAGAATGGGTGCATTGGTACGGTATATCGTCTCGGCGGAGGCCGTAATGCGCTCCAGTTCTTCCTGTACGGGCGCTGCCACGTCGGCAGGCACATGGACCTCGCCTTTGGGGTTTGCCCCCACGGGATCGGTGGGAAGATAGGGAAGGAGCGGCTGCAGACGCTCGGGATTGACACCTGCAGGAATGGCGAAAGTGATCTTGGCGAGGCTCGAATGGGACCATCTACCATTAACGGAGAAGAACTGACTGACACCGTCGATTTGCCGGACGAAGACGGCGAGAAGCGATTCGTGGCCAGCCTGGGACAGCTCGACCACGTCGCCCGGGTTGAGGAACAGTCCAACTGTCATCAGGTCGTCCAGTTCGTCCTCGCCGCCGCAGTCCGACTCGTCGGTGGCTGGTTGTTCGTCCGCGCTCTCTACCGGGCTCTCCCGACTGAGCGTATTTTGGGTGTCGAGGCGGGTGGGGAAATTGGCAAAGGAAGCCAGCGCCTCGTCTGAGAGGCCTCCAAACTGCTTATCCCATCTCTCAAGGTGCATCCGGAGGGGGATTCCGTGGGGGAGCGGGATAAGCGTCGGGTCGAGTGATTCCGAGAAGGGCGTGGATGGCTCCGAGTCTTCGGTAGACGAGTCCGTGTACTGGGCGCGCTGCCAGATAGCATTCCTGTCAGTCCGGGCGGAGGGAAGGGGGCATCGGCAAAGGGGCGGCACTCACCATGGCGATGCTGGCGAGGCCGCGCGCAGGCACGCAGGCGCGCGGGAGCGAGGTCAACCGCGTGCGGGTCGACAGCAGGCGCAGCGGCGAGCGTGCGGGCAGGAGACGCCATTGACACGACAGGCAGAGCGAGCGGGGCGGCAGCAGCGGGCGGAGAGGCATGGCTGGCGTCGAGCAGCGAGCAGCGAGCAGCAGCGCCAAGCAAGCGATGGGCGCGTCAAAAACTTCTTGTCCGGCTATGTCATCAGACGGCAGGCGCGTCCGGCGACGGGGCCCGTGCGCAACGCCAAGTCCCTCGGCGAGCTGAGCGCACCGGAACGCAGGCGCCGCTCCGAACTTCCTCACCACCACACTCCCCGCAGAGGTACGTGCCGGTGCGCTCTCCTTGCGCCGCCCCTCCCTTTGCCTGATGCATCCACACCGACAGCATGTATTATCCGATGGGCGCTCGGCGGCCTCGTGCGGATCACCATGTGCCTGAAGCAAACGCCCCCGCCCCGCTCCTCTCCTGGTCGACGGCCATGGCACGCGTGCTGACAGACAGAAAGCCCCAGGCGAACCATGGCGGCCCCGGCACCAGCGCCTTCCGGCCACTTTGCCATACTGTACTTTGCGACCGCCTCGGCCTTCACAGGCAAGACGGGCGAACACCTGCCGGCGCCCGTGCGAGCAGGCGAGCTGTTCGATGTGCTTGGCCAGCGGTATCCCGGCATCCGCGAGGAGGTGCTCACCAGTTGCGCGGTGACGGTGAACCTCGACTATGTCGAAGTAGCCGACGAGGGGGCGCGCGACCGTGACCGCGTCATTGTCGAGGGGGACGAGGTGGCTATTATCCCGCCCGTCAGCGCAGGGTAGACAGACAGGGCGAGCAGAGGCTGCTCGCAATGCGCATTGCACACTACTATTCTTGCCATGGCCAAGGAAGCCGCCTGCGTGCTCGTTTGGTGCTGTCGTACACCCGTGCTCTGTGATGCCCGTCTGCCCGTCGTGCGTAGAGTATCCTCTCGCCATCGAGGGCTTGGCGCCAAGGCTACGGCATGCGCCGATGAGGACGGAGCCCCGACCCCCGACTGCCACCGACGACCCAGCAGGAGACCTTCGACCATGGCCGATGCCATCGACCCCAGGCTGTTCGCCGCTGCGCTGCCACCGCGCGCCCAGCCCTACTACCTGCCCTCGCCCTCGCCTACCCACACGTCCCACCCGCCCTTGCCGCCGCCGCCGCCGCCGCCGCCGCTGCCATCGCAGCCTGCCCTCGATCCGGCGCTTGCGCAGACGCAGCCGTCCGGCTCGCAACACACCGCCGCCGGTGGCCATGACGGCAACAACGGCGGCCACGACGGCAGCAATGGCCATGCCGACTATACGAATCCTTGCGACCACGACCACGACCACGATCGCGACCATGACCATGACCATGACCACAGCCACGATCACGACGACCCCATCAGCACTCCCAGTGGCACGCTTGAGACGCCCGGGTCGGCCAGGTCGCCCGGCGACTTCAAACGGCTTCGCGCGTGCGACTCGTGTCGCGGGCTGAAAGTGCGATGCGACCAGGAGCGGCCCGACCAGTCGTGCAGGCGCTGCGCCAAAGCAGGCCGTCCCTGCATCACCACGCCGCCCACGCGCAAGCGCCAGAAGAAGGCCGACAGCCGCGTAGCTGAGCTTGAGCGCAAAATTGACGCGTTGACGGCCACGCTGCACGCCCAGAAGACGCCGAGCCCAGACACGGGCACCAACACCACGCCCCACAGCGGTTTTGCCCCATCTCACCTGCCGCCCCCCATAGCTGCGCCTGAAGGCCCCTTCCACGCGGCCACCCTCAGCCACGACTGGGGCAGCCCTGCGGCAAATCGCTTCCCTCACATTCCACCCGGATACAGCCCCGCCCAAAACATGGCGCGCGGTCCAGAGCCCAAGCGCCGCAAGTTTGATACCGCCCATGCAGTAAGTTGCATGCGCTTGCGGCCAACTGTGCACAGTAGCTGACATGGCAGACGACGGCCTCCGAGGCTACCGACGCCATCCATCGTGACCTGGCTGAGCACGCTGACACGCAACGCAACCGAAAGACCAAGCTGCACGCGCATTATTCGCACATCAATACCTATATTGACGGCCTCATGAGCCCAGAAATCGCCGAGCGGATTTTCGTGCGATATGTAACCGAGATGTGCCGATATTTCCCGGCTGTCCCCTTTGCGCCGGGCACGACCGCCCGCGAGGTTCGCGACCAGAAGCCGCTCCTCTTCCTCGCCATCCTTGCCGGCTCGTCACACGGAAGCTCCGAGTTGCTCGTGTCACAGGACGTACAACGCCAGTTGATCAAGGCGCTCAAGGATCAACTTGCTGATATCATCTGGCGTGACGGACAAAAGTCCATCGAAATCATCCAGGCACTGCAAATCTCTGTCTTTTGGTATCGGCCACCCCTTCACTTTGAGCAGCACAGCTTCTACATGATGGTCAATTGCGCCGCCGTCATGGCCCTTGACCTTGGCCTGGGTCGCAAGGCTACTCCGAATGTGATGAGGTTATCCGTTGGGCCTTTCCGGCGATATTATCCCGATTCCAGCACCATAGAATCCCGTCGCACTTTCCTCGTTTGCTATTACCTCTGCATGAGTATCACCATGGTTCTGCGGCGTCCGATCCTCTTGCGATGGACCAAATATATGGATGAGAGCGTTAAGATCCTCCAGACCTCCCCAGATGCTTTTCCCTCGGACCGGCTGTTGTGCCAGCACGTCAAGATGGCCCACATTGGCGAAAGTATCTCGGTCCAGTTTAGCATGGACGATCCATCCATGGAAGTCGCAATATCGGAACCCAGGGTCATCTACGCCCTCAAGATTTTCGAGAACGAACTTCAACAGCTTAGAGATGAGAATGCCAACATGGGCGGGGTCGATCGTAAGTTGACAGAAAAGAGGGAACTGACCGCACCCACTAAATCTCACTGCAGCCACAATCAAGCTAGCGGAGCATATCACCAGTCTCCATTTACACGAGATTGCTCTGCATCAAAATCAGGGCGCTACCGACTTCCAGCCACCATTTGAGGACGAGCCACTAGCAGCGAGCGTCGTCAAGAAAGATGTCCCAATCGGTCCTGCGCATCTTGGGGCATTAGGCGAATGCCTCACGGCGACACATGGCATCCTAGATACGATACTCGGTATAGAGCTCGATATCATTTTGGCCTTGCCTGTCATCTTCTGTAAGTGGATGCATGTCTTGTTGACGAATCGGTCCTCATTGCTCACAGGCGTCCGGGCGATCTATGCGATTGTCTGTCTCATGAAGATATGGGTGACGGCGACCAGTTCTGGCGAAGTACGCAGCATCATCAAAGAAGAAGATCTCAAAATCGAGAGCTTCACTGAACGGCTATGCGCCATGTTGAAAGCAATCGTTTCGCGCGATGCCCAGTCTCCCCACGGAAAATTCTATTTCGTGGCCAAGCGGCTGCAAGAGCGATTTGCCGAGATCAAGGAAGGCTCCAACAAAACAGTTCAGTCCGAGACGGACTTCGCGGCTAGCCAGACACCTGCTCAGGGGCCCATTCCGGCGTCTTGCCAACCGTCCATCAGCCAAACCCCCTTGCACCTCCTCTCCGAAGTTGCCATGGGCAGCACTGCCACCGCCACTCCCGTCTCCACGCTATCCTATCAACAAACCCAAACCCAAGCGCACTCCCACTCGCAACAACAAGCCCAAGCCGCACTCCAAGCTCACGCTCAAAATAGCGAACCATCACTGGAGCCAAACTGGTACGCGGGAATTCCCGCGCCCGTGCCTGATTTCACAGGCTTCGAGCCGAATTTCGACATGGATTTCGACTTTACTGCGTTTGACCTGGGCACGGGCTCCGACGCCGACTTGAGCGCGCTGTTTATACCAGACTCGATGCACATGTGGGCACAGTACCCAGAGCCTGGGGATGGAGATATGGGACAGCAGCAGCAGCAGCAGCAGGTGGATCAAGGATACAACGGATTCTAAGATGGCGCCGAAAGAAGCGCATACTGTGTGGTCTCTCCAGAAACGTGTTGGAAGGCGGTAGTTTGTGTCCCCATTGTTCTTCTTACTTGTTTTCATTCGCATTCTCCATGAAGCCGAGTCTATGCGATCACGTCTATCATCCCTGGTTCGTAGTTGGTGTGCTGTTCCAGCTCCCGTGGTAGTCGGTAGTCGATGGATCAAGTGCGCTCATTTCCCAGGCCTGGTTGGTCTCCCGTGATAGTCGCCGTCAATCAACCCATGCCAGGCAACTCGAGACAGTAAAAAGAAGGCGAGTCTGACGCGACGATTGGCATGGTTGTGATCAGGTGATAGAGGCTTTCCGTTAACTTCGATTGCAGGAGGCACCACCAGAGCCAAAAAACAGGATATAAAGGCTCAACGTTGGAAGAGGGCTTCGTGGCGGCTGAATGCCAAAGCTGACACCGGCTCTTGTGCGGTTGTAGCAAGACGACAAGGACTTGTTCAAGCCACTCACATCACACACTACGTCATTCGGTAGCGACCCCGGCAGCGATGACCTACAAGGAGCTTTGGTGTTGGTGATGGACATCAGCTCTAGGCTGTTTGAGGCAGGAGCAACATTATCCTTTGCGAAATGGGAGCTTACGCCCGACAAGCCCCAGCGAACCGACACGACAGCCCTACAGCCTGTAGGATAAGCATTTCCCAGGAAGCTTAAATACGCAGCGAGACATGCTTCCCCGGAGTCCTCGCCCTGTCTCCCCTTTTTTTATACCGCCATGTTTGCGAAATCAGTGGTCACGCCCGTGTTGGCACTGCCGATCCTCCTCTCGCTCCACGTTCAAGCGGTTTCTCAGAAACACTGGCATAAGCGCAGCGAGCATCTGTACTTGCCCAAGGAGACGAGCGACTTCAAGACGGCAACGGCGCCCAATAATGTCACGATTCGGTACAAGAACCCTGGAATCTGCGAGACCACTCCGGGCGTCGATAGTTATTCTGGATATGTAGACCTTTCTCCCGATGTAGGTATCCTTTCTCGTCGAATGAATGGACACTGACATGGCCAGGTCCATGTCTTCTTCTGGTTCTTCGAGTCGCGGAACTCGCCTTCATCTGACCCATTTACGCTATGGCTCAACGGTGGTCCCGGGTCGGACTCGCTCATCGGGCTGTTTGAAGAGAACGGCCCCTGCATGATCAGCGACAATCTCACGACAACGTACAACCCGTATAGCTGGAACAACGTGTCCAACATGCTGTATATCTCGCAGCCCGTCGGAACCGGCTTCTCCTACCAGAAGCAAGGCGTCGGTAGCTTTAACCCCCTCTCCGAAGACTTTCACTACAACTCCAGCGACTGGCCCGCCACCGGTCGCTGGCCACTGAGCGAGCCGCTGAACAAGGGGACGATTGACACCACCGACCTCGCCGCAATGGCCACCTGGCACGTTCTCCAAGCCCTGATCGCAACGCTGCCCAAGTTCGACGCCAAACTGGGTGCACTGAGTCCCGCGCGCGAGTTTAACCTCTTCACCGAGTCGTATGGCGGGCACTACGGACCGGCATTCTACTCGTACTTTTACCAGCAAAACGAGAAGATCAGCAACGGCAGCATGGCAGGCTACGCCCTCTCCTTCCAAGCCCTGGGCATCATCAACGGCATCATTGACGAAGCCGTGCAATCAGCCTACTACCCCGAATTCGCCGTCAACAACACCTACGGCATCCAAGCCTACAACGACACCGTGTACGCGTACGCCACCTTCGCCAACAACATGTTCAACGGCTGCCTGTACCAAATCGGACTGTGCCGCGCCGCCGCCGAAGGCAACACGTCCTTTTACCACGTCGACGCGCGCATCGGCCCGGCCCAGCTCACGCCGGGCGTCAAGCAGATCTGCAACGAAGCCGCCGACATGTGCCGCGACAACGTCGAGTCGCCGTACTACTACTACAGCGGCCGCGGCGTCTACGACATCCGCCACGGCTACGAGGACCCCACGCCGCCCTCCAACTACCCGGCCTACCTCAACCAAGCCGCCGTGCAGGAGGCCCTCGGCGTCACGCTCAATTACTCCGGCAACAATGCCAATTACTACGCCTTTCAGAACGCGGGCGACTTCATCTTTCCCAACTTTCGACTCGACTTGGAGTATCTGCTGGAGCAGGGTGTGAGGGTGAGCATGGCCTATGGCGATGCGGATTATATTTGTGGGTATCTCTTCTTCTTCTTCTTCTTCTTCTTCTTCTTCTTCTTCTTCTTCTTCTTCTTCTTCTTCTTCTTCTTCTTCTTCTTCTTCTTCTTCTTCTTCTTCTTCTTCTT
>Ga0182211_1000370_pt1 | contig 14422 bp, 2 predicted proteins | sample G5R1MG_20_FD_129660 | JGI IMG/M metagenome (GOLD analysis project Ga0182211, IMG submission 129660) | Switchgrass phyllosphere microbial communities from Michigan, USA - G5R2_MAIN_03OCT2016_LD1 MG | ecosystem: Host-associated > Plants > Phyllosphere > Phylloplane/Leaf | place: USA: Michigan... | reverse complement strand
TTTTCGTCTACTCGGGCTGGCCCTTGGGCACGCACGCCAGCGAGTCGCGCCAGGAGCTCTTCATCATCGAAATGACCTCTCCGACCGAATGCACCGGCCGCCCCATCCGCATCAGCACGCCCGACCTCCAGTTTGAATTCTCAGGCACCAGCGGCATCAACGAGGGCCCGCAGTTTCTCTGCTCGCCCGACGCCCGCTGGACGGGCATCGTGTATAGCTGCGCCGGCTCCTGGACCCACGAGTACAAGATGAATGTCCTGTACTACACGGGCGGCCACCCGCTCGACCCTACCTCGTGGGCAAAGAGCAATACCCCCCTCCTGCAAGCCAGTCGCGACGACAGCCCGCCGTATGGCCCCGGGCACGGCAACTTTGTCCTGGTCAACGGGCCCTCTGGCCCAGAGGTGTGGGGCGTGTTCCACGCTACAGATGCGAAGACGGGATGGGAGGGCCGCAAAGCGCGCGTCATGCGTATTGGCTGGGGCAGCGGTGGGCCGTTTATGGGAAACGGCGAGTGTGGACGATGCTGTGACTCCGTGGACCATTTCATCCAGGGTTGTCCCGGGGGCGCGTGCGGAGGAAGGGGACATTATGGCGGCGTAGGCGGCGCGGGCGGCGTGTATCTAGAGCCCGGCAAGCAGGGCGGGAGCAACGGAGCAGAGGATGTGAAGCGCGAGATCAAGAATCTGTTGAAAGGGGGGAAGGGCCTACTTGGTAAGTTTCTCAAGTGAGGTAGGTTTTTTTTTTCGTATCCTGGATACGAGCGCGACGTTGTTTGATTACACTGCTGATGCGAAGTTTAGTGTCTCCCTCTGCGTCGCTGCATATTTGTATTCAGTATGAAAGCTTCTGACGGTGGAAATGCCCAATGGGATGTCGCTATATGGGCTTGATTTTAGTGAACCATCGCTCAAACGTGCAGGTCGTTTGGTCAACATCGAATGCTGTGATGATTCTGACTTCTCTGCCGATAGCAACGTATGTCGCTAGAGAACCCCCAAATCAATGCAGATAGGGTTAGGTTGGTTGAGTTTCCTAGATAGGGATGTGGGAATGAAGTGCCATGAGGGAGGTTATATGAAAGAAATGGTTCGATGAAGTCAATGTTTTCTACTATTTCTAGCTGGTGTGTAAGTGCATGCTGGGGCAGGTCTAACCCTGTTGGGTTACGACTGATAGCTTCTTGGATCAACTACTGCGGATGGCCCGTGCATGTACGGAAAACATGTACAGCCGATATCTACAGGCAATAGACGCCAACCGACACGATCCGCTTCACCCCCATCGCATTACGCGTTTCCATCACGTGTGCACCGCTATCGCTTGCACCGTCGAGTGCAGGATAGGTGTCTCTGTGAGCTGCGACGCGTCAGTGTGTGCCACGGCGCAGAGAGCTCTGGTCGCCTCTCCCGCGCCCAGTGCTTTCGCCCGCAGGCAAGTCGGACATTGAGGCACGAGTCGACGCGGTGAAAAGGTACGTTCTGGATACTGCAATGGTCTTGGCTCGGGCTTCCTTGGGTCCGTCTAGATGTTAAGGCAACATCACATGACGGCGCCATCCTTCTATCCACCACCCCAAGGTCGTTTCTGTCACCCGCTCACCTATTCAGCAGCTTCGCCTACTAAGCCATCAATCATGGCGTTCCCTCCTCCTCCGCCTCCACCCCCGCCAGGTCCTCCTGGTGGCTTTGGATATGCGCCTCCGCCACCACCACCTCCTCCGGGCGCCCCAGCCCTGATGCGGCCGCCCATCGACCCCCAGGTCGCCAAGTTTGCACAGAAGAAAAAAGAGTGGCTGCGGTCACAGCGGCAGAGGTTCGGCGAGAAGCGCAAGGCAGGATTCATTGAGACGCAAAAGGCAGACCTGCCCCCGGAACATCTGCGCAAGGTCTTCCGGGACATTGGTGATGTGTCGCAGAAGAAGTTCACAACGGACAAGCGCAGCTACCTCGGCGCGCTGAAATTCATGCCTCACGCGGTGCTCAAGTTACTCGAGAACATGCCAATGCCATGGGAGAGTAGGCGCGACGTTAAAGTCTTATATCACACCAACGGCTGCCTGACGCTAGTAAATGAGGTGCCGCGTGTCATTGAGCCCGTATTCCACGCGCAGTGGGCAGCCATGTGGCTTGCTATGAGGAAGGAGAAGAGCGACCGCCGACACTTCAAGCGTATGCGCTTCCCGCCCTTCGACGACGAGGAACCACCTCTCTCATATTCCGAGAATATCGAGGATGTAGAGCCTCTGGAGCCGATTCAGCTCGAGCTCGACGAAGAGGAGGATGAACCCGTCTACGAGTGGTTCTACGAGCACCGCGCTCTTCTTGATACCCCCCACGTTAACGGCCCCAGCTACGAGACGTGGAACCTCGACTTACCTCAAATGGCTACGTTGTACCGCTTGAGTCGCCAACTTCTAAGCGACATTGTCGACAAAAACTACTTTCATATGTTCGAGATCAACAGCTTTCAGACAGCAAAGGCGTTGAATGTCGCAATACCAGGCGGGCCGCGATTCGAACCACTCTATAAAGATATTGACCCAAACGATGAGGACTTTGGCGAATTTAATGCTATCGATCGCATCATCTTTCGAGCCCCTATCCGGACGGAGTACCGCGTATCGTATCCCTTTCTATATAATTCTTTGCCGCGCAGTATCAAGCTGTCTTGGTATTCGCATCCACAGAATGTCTATGTTCGCGCAGAGGATCCAAGCCTGCCGGCCTTCTACTTCGACCCGATCATCAATCCAATCTCATCCCGGGCTGTGGCGCCAAAGAATATTTCCATCAGTCACGAAGACCTTGTATTTGGTGTAGGCAACGACGAAGACGATGACGAAGACTTCCAGTTGCCAGAAGAGGTGGAGCCATTCATGGCAGATGAGGAAGTCTCCACACCAGAGACGTCATCGGCCATTGCACTTTGGTGGGCACCGCATCCGTTCGACAAGCGTTCAGGTCGTATGGTGCGAGCACAGGATGTTCCACTCGTCAAGCAGTGGTATCTCGAACACGTTCCTGCAGGCCAGCCCGTAAAGGTCCGGGTTTCCTACCAGAAGCTGCTCAAGACCTATGTTCTAAACGAGCTCCACAAGAAGCCGCCACAGGCACAAAACAAGCAAGATTTGATGCGGACATTGAAAAGCACCAAGTTCTTTCAGCAGACCAAGATCGATTGGGTGGAGGCGGGTCTGCAGGTTTGCCGACAAGGCTACAACATGCTGAACTTGCTTATTCATCGCAAGAACTTGACATACCTGCATCTGGATTACAACTTTAACTTGAAGCCCGTCAAGACGCTCACTACGAAAGAGCGAAAGAAATCGCGTTTTGGAAACGCCTTCCATCTCATGCGTGAGATCCTGCGCTTGACAAAGCTCATTGTTGATGCACAGGTTCAATACCGCCTGGGTAACATCGATGCGTTTCAGCTTGCCGATGGTATTCTCTATGCTTTCAACCATGTCGGTCAATTAACTGGTATGTACCGTTACAAGTACAAGCTGATGCACCAGATCCGTTCCTGCAAGGATCTCAAGCATCTTATCTACTACCGCTTTAACTCTGGCCCGGTTGGTAAGGGCCCTGGGTGTGGTTTTTGGGCTCCTGCATGGAGAGTCTGGTTATTTTTCATGCGCGGTATTATCCCACTTCTCGAGCGCTGGCTTGGAAACCTACTATCTCGTCAATTCGAGGGTAGACACAGCAAGGGCGTTGCCAAGACGGTGACCAAACAGCGTGTAGAGTCCCACTTCGACTTGGAACTTCGTGCTGCCGTCATGAGCGATCTTATGGATATGATGCCCGAGGGCATCAAACAGAACAAAGTCAACACAGTCCTCCAGCATCTGTCAGAAGCGTGGCGATGCTGGAAGAGTAACATCCCTTGGAAGGTTCCTGGGCTTCCGGCACCTATCGAGAACATTATCTTGCGTTACGTGAAGAGCAAGGCAGATTGGTGGATTTCCGTGGCTCACTACAATCGTGAGCGTATTCGGAGAGGTGCCACCGTCGACAAGACGGTGGCGAAGAAGAACCTCGGGCGCTTGACGCGCCTGTGGCTCAAGGCTGAGCAAGAGCGCCAACACAACTATATGAAGGACGGCCCATATGTTTCCTCCGAGGAAGCTGTCGCCATCTATACCACAATGGTGCACTGGCTTGAAGCGAGAAAATTCCTACCAATTCCCTTCCCCAGCGTATCGTACAAGCACGATACAAAGATTCTCATTCTTGCCTTGGAGCGGTTAAGAGAGGCATACTCTGTCAAGGGACGTCTCAATCAGAGTCAACGCGAAGAACTCGCGTTGATCGAGCAGGCCTACGATTCACCAGGTACCACTCTGGCTCGCATCAAGCGTTTCCTACTCACACAGCGTGCTTTCAAGGAAGTAGGCATCGACATGAACGACAACTACAGCAGCATTAACCCAGTCTACGATATCGAACCCATGGAGAAGATTACGGATGCCTACCTCGATCAATATCTCTGGTATCAGGCTGATCAGCGCCACCTCTTCCCTGCCTGGATCAAGCCTTCCGACTCTGAGGTACCTCCTCTTCTGACATACAAGTGGGCGCAAGGTATTAACAATCTCGATAAAGTCTGGGAGTCGGAGAATGGCGAGTGCAACGTTATGATCGAGACGCAGTTGTCCAAGGTTTATGAGAAGATTGATCTCACCATGCTCAATCGTCTACTGCGTCTGATCATGGATCACAATTTAGCTGATTACATCACCGCGAAAAACAACGTTCAGCTGAACTACAAGGATATGAATCACGTCAACGCTTACGGCATGATTCGTGGGCTGCAGTTCTCGGGCTTCGTATTCCAGTTCTATGGCCTGGTCCTTGATATCCTCCTTCTCGGTCTGCAGCGAGCGAACGAGATTGCCGGTGCGCCCGAGAGCCCCAATGACTTCCTACAGTTCAAAGACAAGGAGACTGAAGTTCGTCATCCGATTCGGCTTTACACGCGATACATCGATCGCATCTGGGTGTTCTTCCGATTCACCGCTGATGAGTCGCGAGATCTCATCCAACGATTCTTGACGGAGAATCCTGACCCGAACTTTGAGAACGTTATTGGATACAAGAACAAGAAGTGCTGGCCTCGTGATTCGAGGATGCGCCTAATGCGCCACGATGTTAACCTTGGTCGCGCAGTGTTTTGGGATCTAAAGAACCGCCTGCCTCGCTCAGTGACGACCATTGAATGGGAAGATACCTTCGCCAGTGTCTATAGTCGCGATAACCCCAATTTGCTTTTCTCGATGAACGGATTTGAGGTTCGAATTCTGCCCAAGATGCGCAATTTGACCGGAGAATTCCCTGTCAAAGACAGTGTCTGGTCACTGGTCGAGAATTCGACCAAGGAACGAACGGCAGATGCATTCTTGCAAGTGACCGAAGAAGACATTCAAAAGTTCAACAACCGTATTCGACAGATCCTCATGTCTTCTGGATCTACCACATTTACTAAAATTGCAAACAAGTGGAACACTACACTCATCGCGCTCTTCACGTACTACCGTGAGGCTGCCGTCTCCACTGTGAATCTGCTCGACACGATTGTCAAGTGTGAAACTAAGATTCAAACCCGTGTCAAGATCGGTCTTAACTCCAAGATGCCGTCGCGTTTTCCTCCTGCGGTTTTCTACACACCCAAGGAGCTTGGTGGCCTTGGTATGATTTCGGGATCCCACATTCTCATTCCAACGAGCGACAAGCGATGGTCGAAGCAAACTGACACTGGTGTCACGCACTACCGCGCGGGTATGTCACATGACGAGGAGACGCTGATTCCAAACATTTTCCGCTACATCATCCCCTGGGAGTCGGAATTTGTCGACTCCCAACGCGTATGGATGGAGTACTCACAGAAGCGCCAAGAGGCCCAGCAACAGAATCGACGTCTGACACTCGAGGATCTTGAAGACAGTTGGGATCGCGGTCTGCCACGTATCAACACCTTGTTCCAGAAGGACCGCAGCACTCTTAGCTTTGATAAAGGCTTCCGTGCTAGAACCGAGTTCAAGATTTACCAGCACATGAAGAGTAATCCGTTCTGGTGGACGAGTCAGCGTCACGATGGTAAACTTTGGAATCTGAATGCTTACCGCACCGATGTTATACAGGCGTTGGGTGGTGTCGAGACTATTCTTGAGCACACGTTATTCAAGGCAACAGCGTTTCCGTCCTGGGAAGGACTGTTCTGGGAGAGGGCATGTCTCGCCAATGGAACCATGTTGCTTCGATACGATGGGTCGGAGATTGCGGTTGAAGATGTAAAAGAAGGTGATCTTTTACTCGGCCCTGATGGTACATCTCGGCGCGCTTTCAACATTGTGAACGGCAGTGAACGTCTGTACCGCATCAAGATTGGTGCAGGCCAAGAGGATCTTGTCGTTACTCGCAATCATATCCTCGTCCTTCATCGAGAGAAGAAGACCGACCACGCGGAACAACTTCTGAACCTAGAAAAGCCTGGAGTTTCATTATCTGAGCAGTACGATACTGTCGAGATGACCGCTGAAGAATTCGCAGCCCTAGACTCTACTGAAAAGGCGAAGCATAGGCTCTTCAGGAGCCCTGGATTCGAGTTGCCTGAAGAGCAAGTGCCGGTCAACCCCTACTTCCTTGGACTCTGGCTGGCAGATGGTGACAAGAGCTGCACAACAATCTACTCTGACTATGATACCGAGGTACAAGACTTCGTGTCATGTTATGCCGCCGAACTTGACCTGCATCTCGTTGGAAATGCCAAGGTCGGTGCTGGGACCCCTCTGGCTGGTCGATCATCTTCCTCTATCAAAGAAGCCAATGCCCCTAAACGCGAGACTCGTCCGACCCGCCAGACAATCATCCACCAACGTCTTGCTGCTGGTTGGAAATTACAAGCGAACAATACCCCGGGTCAACCGATGATTTGGGTAGCTCCCGATAGTAACCCAGACCTCCTGAACCAGTCAACACGTCCGCTTGTCCAGGACTCCGAACAGCATTCACTGCATCCAGAAGAGCGAGGAGGTCTGGATGAATACCTTGATATGATTGAAGCTGTGAGCGACGACGAGCTTAGCGACGAGGAACAGCTGAGTAGTGATGACACCAACATGTCTATTCAGAATAGTCGTGGCCGATCCTTGGATTGTGAACGCCAACGATTGACCCGTTTACAGGCTGGCCGGAAAGTGCACGGTAACCTCCAACCGAAGGAAGCGAAAGAGTTACTCGACGAGATTGTTAACCCCGGCGAAAATGCCGGTGGCATTAACACACTCCGCACCGCACTTGACAAACTGGAAGTGTTGAATCGTAAAGAGACCGGTCCCGATGTTGATCGCAAGCGCATTCCCGCTGTATATTTGAAGAATTCACGGGCAGTCCGCCTGGCTGTACTTGCTGGCCTACTCGACGTAGACGGCTCGTTCGTGCAATCCGAGAACACGTTTAGCTTTGCTCAGAGCGAGACCTGGCATGCAGCTCTATTCTGGGATACAGTGGCCCTTGCAAGGTCACTGGGCTTGAGCGTCAGGACCACCAGACGCCAAACGTGGGATTCAACGCGTTCTAAGAGGCTCCCTCAGCTCTTCGCTCAGATATCCGGCAATGTCGCTGAAGTGCCTTGTCTCTTGGCGCGCAAGCAAGGCTGTGAACCTTGCGTTCCTCAGATGAACAGCTTCAAGATCGAAGATATCTCTCTCGAAACCTCGCGTACTGAATGGTCTGGCTTCCGAGTGGACAAAGATCAACTTTATCTACGTCACGATTATCTTGTACTGCACAACAGTGGATTTGAAGAGTCAATGAAGTTCAAGAAGCTTACCAACGCCCAACGTTCCGGTTTGAACCAGATTCCCAACCGCCGCTTCACTTTGTGGTGGTCACCTACCATCAATCGTGCCAACGTGTACGTTGGTTTCCAGGTCCAACTTGATTTGACGGGCATCTTTTTGCACGGAAAGATCCCTACGCTCAAGATTTCGCTGATTCAGATCTTTCGAGCCCATTTGTGGCAAAAGATTCACGAGTCTGTGGTCATGGATCTATGCCAGGTCTTCGATCAGGAGCTAGAGGCTCTTGGTATTGAGACGGTTCAGAAGGAGACAATTCACCCCCGTAAATCGTACAAGATGAACAGCTCCTGTGCCGACATTCTCCTCTTCGCCAGCCACAAGTGGAGTGTCTCACCGCCTTCGATGCTTTACGATACCAAGGACACTATGAGCGCGACCACAACCAACAAATTCTGGGTCGATGTTCAACTGCGTTATGGTGACTACGATTCGCACGACATCGAGCGTTATGTCCGTGCCAAGTACTTGGACTATACGCAGGACAGTATGAGCATCTATCCCTCCGCTACCGGTCTCATGATCGGTATTGATCTAGCATACAACCTTTACTCTGCTTATGGACAATACTTCCCGGGTTTGAAGCAGCTTGTCCAGCAGGCCATGGCCAAGATTATGAAGGCCAACCCGGCACTCTTCGTCCTTCGTGAGCGTATTCGCAAGGGTCTACAGTTGTATGCTTCAGAGAGTTCACAAGAGTTCCTTAACTCGCAAAACTACTCTGAACTCTTCAGCGATGTGGTCCAGTTGTTTATTGACGACACCAATGTGTACCGTGTCACCATTCACAAGACTTTTGAGGGTAACTTGACGACCAAACCTATCAACGGTGCCATCTTCATCTTCAACCCTCGCACAGGCCAGCTGTTCCTGAAGATCATTCACACGAGTGTCTGGGCTGGGCAAAAGCGTCTTGGTCAATTGGCCAAGTGGAAGACTGCGGAAGAAGTGGCTGCGCTTATTCGATCTCTGCCTGTGGAAGAGCAGCCGAAACAGCTCATCGTTACCCGCAAGGGTCTGTTGGATCCTCTCGAGGTTCACTTGCTCGACTTCCCCAACATATCTATTCGCGCATCGGAATTACAACTGCCCTTCCAAGCCGCTATGAAGGTCGAGAAGCTCGGTGATATGATCCTCCGAGCCACTGGCCCTCAAATGGTGCTGTTCAACTTGTACGATGAGTGGCTCAAGACAATCTCTTCTTACACTGCGTTCTCGAGATTGATATTGATTCTCCGTGCATTGCACGTGAACCAGGATAAGACAAAGTTATTGTTGCGCCCTGACAAGACCGTAATCACACAAGAGCATCATATCTGGCCTACATTGGCCGATGAAGACTGGATCAAGGTCGAAGTACAATTACGCGATCTTATTCTGAACGACTACGGCAAGAAGAACAATGTCAATACTTCGTCGCTCACGAGCAGTGAAGTTCGTGACATCATCTTGGGTATGGAGATCTCTGCGCCTTCGATGCAGCGTCAACAAGCCGCCGAAATCGACAAACAGCAAGAGGAGCAAGCGCAGCTGACTGCCGTCACCACTAAGACACAGAACGTCCATGGCGAGGAGATGGTTGTCACCACCACATCACAGTACGAACAAGCATCCTTCGCTTCCAAGACTGAATGGCGCACAAGAGCTGTAGCCACATCAAACCTTCGCACTCGCGCAAACAACATTTACATCAACTCTGAAGATGTCAAGGAAGAAGGTCACTTCACTTACGTGATGCCTAAGAACGTGCTCAAGCGCTTCATCACCATTGCCGACCTCCGCGTCCAAGTTGCAGGCTACCTCTACGGCAAGTCACCTGCCGACAACGACCAAGTCAAGGAGATCAGCACCATCGTCATGATCCCTCAAGTCGGCAACACGCGAGACGTGCAGCTCCCCAAGCAGCTTCCGCAGCACGAATACCTCGATGGTCTGGAGCCACTAGGTATCATCCACACTGTCAGCGGCAACGAGCCCCCATACATGCAAGCTAGCGATGTAACGCAACACGCACGTCTAATGAACGCACACGCCAGCTGGGACAAGAAGACCGTCTCCATGACCGTCTCCTTCACCCCCGGTTCCGTCTCGCTCGCAGCCTGGGCCCTAACCCCCAACGGCTACAAATGGGGCGTCGACAACAAGGACACCATGTCCGACCACCCCGTCGGCTTCTCCACCAGCTTCGGCGAAAAATGCCAGCTCCTGCTATCCGACAAGATTCGCGGCTACTTCCTCGTCCCCGACAATGGCGTTTGGAACTACTCCTTCATGGGCAGTGCGTTTGGCAACGTCGAGAAGAAGGCTGTGCGGGTGCGTTTAGATACCCCCGCGCGCTTCTACGACTCTGTGCACCGTCCGCTGCACTTTAGCAACTTTGCCGAGCTCGAGGATGTTTTTGTCGATCGGGAGAATCAGTTTGAGTAGTAGAAGGTGCGGTCCATATATCCTCTGGGCGTTTGATCTGGATCGGCGTTTTTTTTGGGGGGGGGGTTTCTTTGGGAAGGGCGGGTACAACTATGGGCTGTGATTGCAAAAGGATCCACACCAGAACTTTTTTCGATGGACGGACTGACTTTTCTGCGGTGGGGGGGGAGGACAAAATGTGCATAGTTAGTAGTATGTGTACAAATGTAATTTCTGTGAAGATTTGTGAAAGCAGATTCTTTCCATGTGGCATATCGAAATGGTTTTTTTGTTTTTTTTGGTGCTTTTGCGATGCTTACTGGTAAACTTATTGGTGTGTACTGAGAGTTTTACTCGGCCTGCTTACTGCTTATTTAGGATTTCAAAGCTATGAGAATCCGCTCGTATATACGGTCACAAAACATCAAGGTCTCCAAGCAATCTGGAATACACAAACGGATTATTCATTACCTGAAGAAATCTGAAGGAAACTTTAGTATATTATACCCGTTGGCCTGTGCAGCTCAGACGTTACCAGAGAGTCAGTTTCATTCTCGATTATGTAGTTATTGATGTAAATTCTGGCTAACTTATACTCCAGGCCACCCACCAACAACCACAGCTGACTCGCCTTGGTCATTAGAGTTTAATGTTACGACCTGGGATGGGATCGAGAGCCTTTTCAGCAAGTCTGTTGCAGACGCGATTCCTAAGCGAGACGCTTCAACGACAGATGGGGTGAGGGCAAAGTTATCCCGCACGCACAGCGAAGACGACATGATTATATCGCTTGCAGTTGCACCAGAAACGAGCTGGCTTCCGACTCTGTTTCCCGACGGTGCTGCGTGCTTCGATAACATCAACGTCGTATCTGGTCCTATTATTGCAGAGGCAATCGAACACAGTCAGCTGCGAAACTGGGAGAGAGAGAAGAAAATTGAAGATCAGACGAGATGTGCAGAGTAGAGATGGCAAGGATCGTCAGACTCCGCCTTGCATCCAGATTAGACATTGCAAACGCCATGTATTCGATCGGATGTGATTCTTACATATTTTCCTTTGTAGATAGTCACGCCGACTGCAGCAGGCACTTCAATGTTACCCCTTGACCCACTCCCCCTGGTGCTCCAAATTTCCGTCTTGCTCTGGCCGAGAAATATAGCCTCTTCGCAGTCATGATAGAGTTGGCGTAGATACTCTGCTGGCTCAATTCTTGCAAGGGCTTGCCATGATACATCGGCTAATTGATGGCCGTTATCTTCGAGGGGTTTCCACGCCTGCTTCTAGGCTCAATCAGAACAGCCACATCAAAGTGTTACTGACATACAAGATGTTTCGCAGTTGTCATTCCGGGTTGTCAAGGGATTATCGGCTCCAAGGTATTTGCTAAGTCAGTGAGATTTGATTGAAATCGGTGCGATTACTCACTAGATATTGCTGAGGTTCTTCTTTGCCGTATCAGGACATGAATTTCGAGGCTGGGTGAGTGACGGCTTAACAGTAAGAAGGTGGGGCTGCTCAATTGTGCACGTGTTAGTGCCCCGCATGCTTGAAAATAATCGTGTCGCCTTACTAGACATTGTCCCGATAGGAGAATTCCCAAGGGATTGACTGTTGTTACGGGCGTCTGTGAGCATCGAACTTGATTCAACTTGAAACGTTACAAAAAAAAGCTCATTTTGCTGCATATTACATCCATGCGCCTAGAGTGGGCCTTACGAGCTTCTTCTCCGGCCATCATGGCAGCAAAAAGAAAATTCCATATTGCCTAGTACCCGAATCGAACGAGCGATCTTCGCATTACAAGTGCGACGCCTTACCACTTGGCCAACCAGGCTGATGGTTTCTTGGATGGTAGTAAGGGAACTGTTGATATACATATCCTGCTGCACTGTTATATCCAGGGGGACTACTCATCGTGGACGGCATCGATCCTCCTTGTGTACATGATGGATACAGTCCGTCAAGCGAAGAATGTGGGGCTACTGCGGGGGGTTTAGCCAAAACTTGGGCATGCTCCCCATCAAAGCCGGCGATACTGTAACGATGGTCTTTGATCATTGTGACAAGTACCGGTCACTTTGGTTGAGCTCAATTGCAAGACTACCTACCCACGCTCTTGGATGCTAATTCCCACCGACCAACGCCATGCTTATGCTACGCTCAAGTTCAAAAACGCCCGATCTGATGAATCAATCCATCTCCTCCCCTACACGAACCCAAAGAAAGCCTTGACTCTCCTGGTCAATTCTGCGCCCATGGCCTTCCTTGTGTCCTCGGTACGCAACGCAGCCTCCTTGTTCTCGCTCGCCCGTCTGAGCAGGAAGTTGAGGCACTCGGTGGTAGTGCCCCAGGTCATGCATTTCACCACCTTGGCCTGGCTGTCCTTTTTCATGACCGGGTCTTGCACCAGCGATTGCGATATCTCGTCTGCCATGCCCTGCAGCTGTGCATAGGTCAGACGGGGCAGCTCGTGGCAGGGCTTGGTGAGCATCTGTTCTGCGCGAATTTTCATGGCTTGTTGAACAGAGCGGAGATTGTGGGTGGCTAGGACGATGTTGACGGGTGGGAAGGGTGTGTTGGGCGAGGGCGAGGGGACCTTGTCGGTCCATTGTTGGCGCACGACGGCGTCGGCGCAGGCGTCGTAGTTTGCGTCTGTGCCTTCTTTGGTGTCGAAGGTAAGATGCTTGGGCTCGGACGTTAGGTATGCGCCCCGGACGAGTTTGACGCCGGCAATATAGCCTTCATCTGATGCTTTCTTGAGGTGCTGGGCCATACGCTTGGCAATATCCCGAAGATAGCATTGATAAGTCACATACAGGACAGCACAGCCTTGCTCGGGAGTGTTGTATTTCTTCTGGAGGGCTGTGGTCCACTTCTCGAGACCAGGGTTGGTAACTTCTTCTTCGGCGCCAGGGAGGAGGCTTACGCCTTTCGCTGCTGCAGCGTCGCAGGCGGCTGTGATGGCGTCCCACATTTCGGGTGTGGCATCTTGCTGGTTCTGGAGGAGGTGAAGCGCATGGCGGCCGAGGCCAGACCATCTAGCAAATTGTCAGCAACGACCAAGAGCTTCATCTTGCATTAGGTAACGCACTTGAGCCCGACAAAGTCGCCCTTCCTCGCCATATCAACGCTCTGTAGCATGCCCTTCCTCCACAGCGCAATCTCTTGCTTCGTCTCTTCCGCTGTAGGTGTCTGGCCCCCGAGTACCTCAAGCGCGTACTCAAACAGAATTCCACCGTATCCCAGTGTACGAGCAAAGTCGGTGTTACGAACCACTTCCTCTTTCCTCTCGCCAACACAGAACTGGGCGTAAAACGTCTTCTTCAGTATGCCCTGAAGAACTGGATTCTTATCGATGCTCATGAGGACAGACTGGGAGTCGAGCATCTTACGCAGGATGCTGAAGCAGAGTGCGAGAAGCATGGGCGAGGATGACATGGCGGTGATGAGGTAGGATCGCAGGATTGTGGAGGTTGGTAGACGACCTAGCACGTGTTTTCCGTTTGCTTGCTTCTGAGGAGCTTCCCTGGGTAGCAGCTGCGCTGAGGCGGCCACAGGCACAGGGGATGATGTCGGCACAGAGACGTTTCGCCGCGAGCTGCGATGAACGAATCTTCGTGCAGGTGTCCATGTTGGACGAGTGTGATGAATTGCTGAGCGCTCGAGGTGCTGGAGCTGCTGTAGTCTCGGTTGCATGTTCAGACTGGTTATCGTGTTGTTCGCGGACTGTGGGTTTACAACTCAGTAGTACATGGGGTCGTTGTGGTGAAAAGCGTGAATTCGATGGCCAAGCTTATTGAATTCGTCACTAGTAAGATGAATTCAGGGTCTTGTGACTTCCCCTGATGAAGCTTGACGCCCTATGTATAACCAGGTGACTTGATCTCGTTCACGGACCTTCCACGGTGTTGCGAGACTCGCGCGGCTAGAGTCGGCAGGACTCCTGACTTGCGCAACCGCATCCGGCATTTCCATATCGCGCTGGAACCTGGAGGCGAGGAGTGGCCAATGCCTACCGCCTCGATTCAGGGTGAAGCAGTGCTTTGTGACGGGCCCATCCTGAGCATGACGTCATTGCTCGCCGTGTGAAGCCTTCTCGTACCTATCTTGGTGGACCATAGGTCAGCGTCGAGTGAGTTGCTATGCCTG
>Ga0182211_1000369_pt1 | contig 14455 bp, 13 predicted proteins | sample G5R1MG_20_FD_129660 | JGI IMG/M metagenome (GOLD analysis project Ga0182211, IMG submission 129660) | Switchgrass phyllosphere microbial communities from Michigan, USA - G5R2_MAIN_03OCT2016_LD1 MG | ecosystem: Host-associated > Plants > Phyllosphere > Phylloplane/Leaf | place: USA: Michigan... | reverse complement strand
TCACGCACCAGCGCCTTGTATAGCGTACCACCACACCACGACGAGAGGATGAATGCTCGAAAAACTTGCATTACTGGATGCTCCTCCCCACACCCTCGCCCACGCCAACTCCCTTGACCTTATGGTCCCTCGGATTCGCCGCACTCTCGTACAAGACACTGACGGCCTCGCGGTTCAATTTGAGAAAGTCGCCCTTGAAGGCCACATAGCCCAGCCGTGTTTCCTCGTCCTCGCCATTGGACCAGTTGTCCTCGATGAACAGCGCCAGACTTCGCGTCGTGCTGAACAGAACCCTGCGCACGGGAATCTCCTGGATCTCGCTCGTCATGCTCACCTCGAGGACTTGCGTCGGGGCTGTCGACGAGGCCGTGTCAAAGTCGAAGCCCTCGGCAGGGTTGACAAAGACCTTGAGAGTCTTGGGGGAGCATGGGGCAGCCGAGGTGCGCAGGATGATGGAGTGCAGTCGTACTTGGCCGGTAAACGGGACGATCATGAGAAGTTGCTCATCGGCGCTGGACACAAGTTCCGGGTCTGGGTCTAGGCGCTGGACCCACGTCTTCTGGCAGATGCGGCGGCCGCTGTCGGAGACATGTTCGTTGAGGGTCAGCAGGCGGGGGAAGTCAATTTGGGTGTGCAAAATGTTTTGCACAGCGGGCGTGATGTCGTCAGAGTGGTCGTGGGTGTGGCCATGGTCGTCGCCTCCGTGCGAGTGCGAGTGTTCATCGTGGCAGTGGGACATGGTGGTCGATGTGTTTAATGTTGGTGGGGAGGAATGGGCGGGGTGGGAGCGGGGTACGATTGGTACTTTGAGCCAGTGCAGTGTGCACCGTGAACAATACTCTGTAGGTCGCCATCTGCAACGTGTGGTGGTGAGGGTTGTATTCTCTCCCAAAGCCGTGATTGAATTCGCTTCGCGGTGCGAGAAGAGTAAAATCTAACGACCCAATCTGGGGGGCCAAAGGAAGGCGAGACTTCTCCAACAAGCCCAAATGCTGCAAACAAACGCCCCAACGCCATGCTGAGGCCCCAATCCTCTACTGCTCTAATGCTCCAATGCATTGTCCCTGTGAATCCAAATGCCAGTCATGTCTCGTGCGCCAGGCCTCATGCAAGGATGGGCTGTTGCGCCTGCTCAGCAGCCCGTTCGCGCGCTCGTCTCGCCGCCCGGTCCTTTGCCATCTGTGCTTTCTGCTCGGCCGTGAACTGCGGTTGCGCGACGGGCGCATCAGGCAGCGTTACGCCACGGACCTCTGCTTCGAGGGCCTCTAGCTCGTCTTCGACTTCGTCTTCTTCTTGGTTGGACATTTTATTTGCCAGGAGCTCACTGATTTCCTGTTCCAGCTCGTCAGTATGCTCTTACGTTACGGCACGCGACGCAGTCCTCACCTCTTGATATGCTCTCGCCTCCTCATTCTCGCCCAGCAGCTTCTCGACGTTCTCGATGCCACCCATCTCCCTGTGGATCTCCTTTAGCACCGCAGTTCCCTGCTGCAGGCCATACAGCACGTCTTTTTGCACCAGCGCGAACTCGACGTCGCACGTTAGCTGCTCCAGCTGGGCGAGTTGCGCATCGGTCCTGGACAACAGCGACTCTTGATACTTCCTACGTCGCAAAGCTAGCTTTGCCTTGGCGGTGTCTCCTTTGGCCAGGCATTCCTTTGCGATAGCCTTCTCGCGGTCAGTGAGGACGGTGATGCGCTTCTGGTACTGGCGCAGCTTGTCGCGCTGGTTCTTCATGTCCAGGATCGCCCTGCGACGTCAGCGCGCGTGCACAGCCAAGACACCGCCATGACTGACTTGTCCTGGGCAGAGATCTTGTGGGAGCTGCCGGAATTGCCCATGGTAACGCTGCGCCCACCAGGATGCGATGCACGATATGCACGATACCAGATGCCTACGAGGCCTAGGAACGCGGGGCCGAGGCGCGCAAACTCCGACATACGCCGGCGCTAGCTTATCGATAGGGACCAAACTTTTTGTGGAACTTGGCATGCTGTACTTCAGTATCGTGGAGTTTAATCGCCTTCCCAACGTGCCGCCACGTTAGCCCTCAGGGGTGACGCCGGCGAATTGCTTTGCTCGTCTTACCATCATTGCTTTCACGAAATACTATCATGGTGCGCGGAAGACTGCAGGCTAGCCTGGACCGGGAGGTATACCAGGTCGTCAGCAAGTATCTTGACGACAACAATGAATCGCCGTTGAAGCTACGAGTCACTACCGTCTATGAATATATTTCAAAGTCAAACTCCAGTCTGAAACGAAGGTCTAAGAAGCAGCTGGAAGACTCCATTGAGCGCGTAATTGAGGTGATTCGAGAAGACGGTGACGAAGAAGACGAAATGGCGGAGCCCGAGTCGAACCGCTCCAGTGATTGGATGAACAAGCAGATTGTCAACCATTGGGCACCAGCAAACGGTGAGAAAGAGAAGGAGAAGGAGAAGGAGAAGTCCAAGAAGCGTGACGGAGACAAGTCCAGGAGCGAGCGTGAAGCCAAGAGACAGAAGAAGGCTGCAGTCGAGACCAGCATCGACACCTCAGTACCGAATCACTTCTCCCTGGAAGACATCGGCGGTGTTGACAATGTCATCGACCAACTCAAGGAACATCTAATACTACCCCTGCTGAACCCAGAAGAATACGCCGCTCGTGAGATTCCCATCCCACGCGGTATACTGCTCCATGGTCCTCCGGGATGCGGCAAGACTATGATATGTCGGGCGTTTGCTGCGGAGCTTGGAGTACCTTTTATCGAGATCCTCGGCCCGTCCGTCGTTTCGGGTATGTCGGGAGAGTCCGAGAAACAGATTCGAGAGCACTTTGATCGCGCTAAAGAAGTCGCACCCTGCCTTATCTTCATCGATGAGATCGACGTGATTGCGCCTAAGCGAGATAGTGCACAGAGTCAGATGGAGAAGCGCATCGTCGCCCAGCTACTTATTTCTATGGACAGCCTCGCAATGGAAGGTAACGATGGCAAGCCCGTCATCGTTCTGGCAGCTACCAATCGTCCGGACAGCCTTGATCCCGCTCTTCGACGGGGTGGTCGTTTCGACACCGAGATCAGCATGGGGGTTCCAAATGAGCCTATGCGTGAGATGATTCTTCGCGCTCTCACACGCAAACCGAAATTGGACGCTGATGTCGACTTTCCATGTTTAGCCAAGAAGACGGCAGGTTTTGTGGGTGCAGATTTGAAGGACCTGGTGAGCAAGGCTGGCACATGGTCAATGGACCAGTATCGACTAGCACTTGAGAAGCAAGCAGCCGAGAATGAGACTGCGATGGAGATTGACGAGGCACAGCCAGTTGCCAAGAAACCATCAGCATCGGTGCTATCTGTCCGCCGACTCGTCAAGCGCGTCCGTAATTCTGAAGCCATACGGCCCGAAGGCTACGAGAACACCACAATCGGCATGCACGCGTTCAACGCCGTACTACCATCAATTGTGCCATCCTCGAAGAGAGAAGGCTTCGCTACAGTCCCTGACACGACTTGGCGAGATGTCGGTGCTCTCCAAGGCATACGAAACAACTTGGAGATGGCCATCGTGCAGGCCATACAAAACCCAGAACGTTACGCGGCGGTCGGCATATCCGCCCCTACTGGTGTTCTTCTCTGGGGGCCACCTGGGTGCGGTAAGACACTTCTAGCAAAGGCAGTTGCCGCAGAATCAAAAGCAAACTTCATCTGCGTCAAGGGCCCTGAACTCTTGAACAAGGTATATTCACCCCTCTCACGTACACTGATCTCCTTATCTGATTCAACTCTAGTACGTCGGCGAATCTGAACGCGCGCTTCGGCAGGTCTTTATGCGTGCTCGTTCTTCGGTCCCTTGCGTGATCTTTTTCGACGAGCTGGATGCGCTTGTCCCGAAACGTAGCACAGAATTACATGAAGCATCCGCCCGCGTCGTTAACACACTCCTCACCGAACTAGACGGCCCGTCACAGCGTCAGGGCATCTATCTCATTGCTGCCACCAACCGGCCTGAGATGATCGATGAGGCCATGTTACGGCCTGGACGTCTGGAAACGCTTCTCTATGTGGGATTGCCGGAGCCCGAGGAGCGTGTGGACATTCTCAAAGCGCTAATCAGGCAGCGCGGCGTCATTGACATCCAACTCGCCGAATTCGGCAGACGAGATGAGTGCAAGGACTTTAGTGGCGCCGACTTGGAGAGTCTATTGCATCAGGCAGGACACAATGCGCTGAATAGGCGCTCAAATGCAGTGGAGGAAATTGACTTCATTGAAGCCACACGCCACTTCCGGCCTAGCGTAGGGGACATTAAAAAGTACGAGAGGTTGCGCGAGCGATTCGAGCGGAAGACATGGTAACGATGCATGGCGGGTTTAGCTTGATCGATGTAATATATTGCACATTCTTTTTTCACTGAAAAGCATCGGGCTATTGCATGAAGTATCTGTTGTAGAGTAGGGTAAGCATCTGTGTCGTCGTGATATAAAACGACTAGTGTCTATGAGTTCTTAGGGACAATTTGTAGAAGCCTGGTATCTAGTAGCTCAACTTGCTTAACTTGCCGGTCGAAGGTTAGGATTGAATCAATGAACTTGGACATGGATGGTTTGCAATAACTCAAAGCGGAGTAAAGGGCACTATTTCACTTGAGAAGAGAAGGAATATCCTATTAATCCTGGATGAAAGAACTCTAGCAACAGTATCTCAGCACGATCGAATGCGCATACCAATATTGACCGTTTCTTGCATAATTCGATCGAAGGCAAGGACCGCTGATTCGTCTGTCGTCCATAGAAGCTTGGCCTGGTTATACCGCTCCCTGGCCATAGTGAACTTGGCGTGGAGCTCAGATAACTGGGGAAATGCTGCAAATTTCCCCTGTGTGGCATGTAATTCCTGACGACCGAGTTCCATCAGACGCACCAACTCTGCCCAAGCAAGCAGCCTGAGGAACGCCTCCTGATCTAAGAAGTACTGGTTGTGTCGGTCAGGGGCGTTCCACGCCTGGAATAGCTTGATTGAAGGCTGAACAATGCCCATGAACCAGTCAGGCTCGGCGCGATTCAACTCCCACCGGCGAAAGACTTCCTCAGTGTGAACGTCGACGTAGTCTTTGATTAGACGCAGCTGCGCGGCCGCTACTTCCTCCTCGGACGCACATTTGACGGACTCGTTGTGTTGAGGAAGCTCGACGCTGACCTCGCAACGCAAGCGCGTGAATTGTGAGCCAAAAACCGCAATGCGATCCGAGTCGATTCGGTCCATGATCGTTCGGCTGCATAGCCCAACGTCGCAGACGGGACATCTTCCTACCTTTTGGTCGCGGAGCCGGAAGTCTGCCAGGAGACAGTGTTCATGGAGGAGGTGCTTGCATTCTGGCAAAATGATCAGGCGTTTACGATCTTCCTTGCGCGACCTATTGCAGAGAGCGCATTTTCCGCCTAAAGAACCGTTAACCTGGGAAAAGGAAACAGCATGGTGCAAAAGATACTCTCGCTGGCCAGGCTGGCTAATGTTCCTGTGAACCTGTTCAAATGACTGAGACTCCCGAGTCGATTGCTTGCCTGGAAGTTCTGGAATGGTATCAGTATCTAGACCTTCTAGACACGTGAGTGTAGCAGAGTGTAGCTGCATATGAAGTTGGGGCTCAACCGTTGTCTTTGCAACAGTCGCATTGCCTGGGTGCTCTGCTATCAATTGAGCGGGGAGCTCATGAAGCTCAGTGGACGGCTGGCTGGCTTCTTTTGGAGTTATTTTCGAGGGTACAACAGTTTGCTGTGGAGTTCCCGGAGGTTGTCCATTAATTCCGAGCTGTGAGTTGTCACCTGGCGCATTCTGATACCAGTCTTCATCGCGAACGCCGGTACCTTGCTGACCGCTGGTCTGGTAGGTACGTAATGAGAACTGCTGTGAGCCTCCAAAGGGTTCCGAGAAGATTTGCTGAGCTGCCGGAGCAAAAGGCACGAGATGTTGCGGAAACGCTGAGCCGAGTGGTGTGGTAGTGATCGAATCTGACTCACGCGGAGGAACCCACACGGATAAACCAGAATTCCGCCACACTTCAGCAGGTATGTCGGGTTCGCCTGATGGTCCACTGGGAGGGCGTTGCGAAGAAGGCAGAGCGACAGGCCTCACTACACTGCATACCTTGGAGTCTGATGATGCTGATTCACGGATAGCATGCTTCCTCCGTAACTTCTGCGTCGACTGCGAGTCATATCGGAAGGAATCTTGATGCGAAACCGGTGATCGCATTGACTGTTGATGGTGTGGCGAGGTCACTGGCGGTGAATAGACTGGAGGCAAATCTCCTTCCACGCGCTGCCACTGTTCTTTTGTACATGTCATGGCCTTTTGGTGCGAGACGAAGAACTCGGCGCATCCATCAATTATTTCAAAGTTGCGGACTATGCCCGCATTGTGATCCCTTGGCTCCAAGCAGCGACACACGATGGTTTTCTCGTGATTCATGTAATGAAATGTATTGGTGTCTACGCCTTCCTTTCGCCATACGGCTTGCCGATGGTTTTGGTAGCTCTCGAAACGAGCGATGGTGCATGACTTGAGGCCTTTCCTGGACATGTACAGCATCAAGCTCGCATTGAGATGTGTCGATTTTGAAGCCACAGTGACGATCTGCTGATAGTGGTGGTTTAAATCTGTACAACGGCAAACACGTGTACGGTCACTGCCGACGTAGTGGAGAGAGTCACTTAGGTTCGAGGAAGTGGTATATCTGGCGAATTCGTTCGCTCTGCGAACGTCAATTTTTCCAGTCTTCTTATGGCGCACTAGAATGCAGTTAGGCTTTGGTGACGGCATGTCTTCGATGGTGTGATATCGATTGTGTAGTATTTGTGAGCGCCGAATAGAGGTTTGCAAGGCAATTTACCGGAAGCTTTCCCGCTGTCGGCTTTCAATTACTAGGAATTCCTATTTGAAAAAAAAAACTGGAACAAAATCGTGGATATGGTTGGGGGATAGGGGATATAGGTTGAATAAAAGCTTTGTAGGACTACAGGGCAGACTGTGCATATTGAACACAGGTTTCATGGTCCTTTGACACAATGCATATTAACATGAACAAAGGCCTACACGCATGCACTGAAACAGCAAGTATATCCCTGTATCCTATTAACAGCTGTATATGAGTACAAAGACTTTTGACAATTACGAATGGTAACTAGTTCCCCGGATGCGGTCGTCTACGAAGTGCTAACCGGGTGTAATGGCATTGCAAGCGATCCTCACGGGACTATGCTCCTACATAACTCACCTATCTCTCGTCTTGTAAAGCGGTTGCGTAAGTTTTCGCGTAACGCCCGCCGATATAGTAATATTGGAGGGGAGTGCATACTTTACGAAGTGCTACGGCTGTCGGTGGTTAACACGTAGCTGGGCTTTGCCTTGCTGTCCACAGACAGTCAACCGATTTTCTAAGTTATTCCGACTTCTTTGTTCGTCGCTGGTTTGCCTTATCACTTACCCCGTCGAACAGTCCTCGTCGACTCGGGCATGAAATTTACCGTTTACCATTATTCCTTCGTCAGTACTGGGGCGATTATTAATTTTTAATCCTTTCTTGGCTATGAGTTTATACGAAATCCAGTATTACGACTTGCCACTGACGGGGGAGACTGTATCAAGTAACGTGGCTTCTATACCCGTACTTTTTTTGTCTAACTCTTTCTCTATCTGACCTTACTTATCCGCCAAAACCAATATTGCGTTTGTATATCACGTCTGCTTAGATACCTCACAGTAGGCCATTAGTCCTTCTAGTAAATAAAGTAGTTTCTAGCTAGAGAAGGGGACTCTGGTACAAGATCTCGTCAAGTCAGTCAAAACTTTCGCGGGCCTTGGTCCTGGTTCAGATGCGAAGCAGTTTGTTCATCTGCCAAGAGACGCTGAAGGGCCAGAATCAGGATCGAGCGTTACAGAATCAATACCAGCGTGGTAATACATTACCCAAAAAAGAGCCGGCATGGGTATCAAGTCCTACCTTCGAACGCCTAGGAGAAATGGCCAACCGTCCAACTTGCCGCTGATGCCTATCCTGCATTAGTGGACATCATGACTTCACTATTTATTCTTGTCTTACCACCTAACTACTATCAGTCCATCAACCATGCACGACGTTTTTCTTCCTTCTTGTCGCGACGCTTGTTTTTGAAGGCCTTCAGCTCTTGCTTGCTAAGCTGTTTGCCACGACGCTCCGCTTTCAGACTGCGTCCGTCATGGCGGTTGGCAGCGGCATCCACGTCAAAGAAGGCAGACATTTGCCGTTTGCTCTTATTCTCATCATTGTGCATCTCAGGGCCCATACCCACTTGTTGGAACTTGCCAGTAAATCGGTTGAACTGGGCAGTCGCGGTATAATCTTGTCCAGGCACTTGCGGAAGACCGACAGCGAAAGCAGCAGCAGCCGCTGCCGCATTCTCTTCTTCCTCTTCTTCCTCCTTGGATGCCTCTCGAGCGTAGTCTGCATTGGGGTCATAACTGCCATGTATAGCTGGATTGTAGCCTCCCCACTTGCGTTTGGGAGGAGAGCTAGTACCGGGAGCACCAGAGGTTGTCGAGAGGGAAGCCGTGCCACTGTTGAGTTGCCTGCAAGAGTCACACATTAGGCGGTGAAGAAATACGGAGACGATGATCGTTAGCAAACCTGTCATACGCGCCATGGAAGGTTGAAGCCGTGGGAATACGGGGATTCTCCCACTGGGACACTCCAGTCTTGTTGTTGAAGAAATAGTAGGCACCCGCATTGTAGTCCCACTTTGGCTCCCAGCCGTCGTCCTCTTCACTGGGCGGGGGCTCGTCGGGGAGGGGAGGCGCCTCATCATCGGGAAGGGGCGGATCAGCTTCAGCGTTGTGGCTGCTGTTCCCATCCATGGCAGATTCCTTGGATGCTTGCACGAGCACCGCGCTGCTGTCCTCATGGCCGACATCGGCCGTTGGCGAGGGTGACGGCATCCGCGCCGGTGCTGCATCGCCGGGGTTGATGACGGTCATTGGGCGAATCTATGCTTCTGTAAGATATGTGTGTTAGAGCGAATTCTCCAGGAGGAGACAAGCTACTGCTGCTGCTGCTGCTGCTGCTGCTGCATGTGGGTTGTCGCAATCACGCCGTGGTGGTGGGAGCGCTCGCGGTCGGTCTGGGTGTCGCCAAGGAGTCGTGGATTGAGGCTACAAGTGGCTTGGCATGTCACGGGACAAGGCGTGTGCGGAACAATGCTACTGTGCACTGTTTCCAGTACTACGACAAGACTACGGCGTAGGCATTCCTATCGAGAGGGTACTGTCCTCTTGTGTATAACACAGCTCGTAGGCACGTGGGTACCAACTGCTGCATAGTAAGTATATGCAGAGAGCGGCATGCACGGCTATACAAACCCTCGCTGACTCGGCATCCGATCATCCGCCGTCGTTTGCTTCAAGAACCGGTCGTGCTGAGACGGGCCGAGGGATCGGGTGAACTATACATAGCAGGTACTGTAGGTACGTACCTATATGCATCCGTTCCTCTGGCGGCACACTGCAGAGCGCTGACTAGAGCTGATCGTTAGCAAGCCCTTTTTATGCTTCCGGACACATGCATGAACTCGGAAACCCGCAGGCGTCAGATGCCCGATAGCGCTCGGCACCAGTCACGCTGCTCAGGCATGATGCTCCCTGCACGCTGCCTGGACACTGAGGAGGCTCGAATCGCTCAACGACCGCTGTGAGCGCGGTTCGGATCGGACTCCGGGCTGCTGCTGCTGCTGCTGCGCCGCACAAGCACTTGGAAGCATGCCCCACAGCGTTGACAAGACGACGCTGCTGCTGTAGGTACCGACGCTGGCTGCGTGGCCAACACGAGGTGGATGGCATGCTGCTACGAGGCGTGGAGAAGCGTCATGGCAGCTGGCCGTGGTGGCTAGGTACTACTGTCCTCTTGCACGGCATAGACGTACCCGCCATGTGCCTCTCTACACGCGCAGAGAAGAAATCCTCCATGCCAGCTACCTCCCGGCTCGTCTACACCAACAACTCGACACGATGCAACTGTCCATGTCCCTCCGACAATCCGTCTCCAACACGGTCATTGGGTGGAACGGCTATACGAGCGCTGGAACCTTACCACCTCCCAACCCGGTAACCTTGCAACCCAGGTCCAAACAAAGATTTGCCGGCCAAAATTGGCTCATGCGCCCATGCATGCCGCCGTGCATGATCTGCACCCGTCATCAGGTTAGCCAGCGCCCAAGCAACTGCGGTTGGCTGACTAGCTCTTGTTGGTCGATCTACGGACCAAGTCACCCATGCCCACACGCCTTTCACGGCCCACAACCAACCACAACCAACCACAACCAACAGCACTTGCTCATGCACACTGCCTGCTATCTTGCACAACAGAACGCTCCAAAACCACGCCCCGAAGCTTGCTGCCTGCCGCTATCTACTCGTCTCCGTAGGCTAGCAACCATTCCGGCAGGCTTGCTGACCACCCGCTTCTCCCAGCCTTCTCGCGTCTCAAGCAGCCAAAAGCCCCATGCGTGGCCATGACCCTATCGGTGGATGCATACCACGAGGAAGCAGCTAGCTGCGCCCTCGCTGTGCATTCTGAGCCCATGGTCCGCCGGGGCTTCCTGGCTTATCCGATCCATACTGTACCGGTTGCTTTCATCCCTCGTCCTGCATCCGCCCTGCGTCAGCCAACTCCCTAGTCGTGTCCATTTGCTGCCCACGGCATCTCTGCATCTAAAGTAGACCATCTGCGCCGGAGCTCACTAGGCCCTGCAAATCTAAGTTGCGTCCCGCGCCACCCCTACCTACAGCATGCCTTGTTGTGCCCTACTGCGCGGCCTTTCGGCTACGATTTGCAAGGAGCCGGCAGTCTGGTGCACTACCGTCAGACGTCCGCCCAGAGCGGGTGCATTATACTTCGTCCTAATTTTCTCGACCCTGCTCTCTGTAATATAACAGCTAGCAGACCGTACCGTAGTAGCCGAGGCGCTTGCACTTGCGCCCCCGTTCGCTGGCCACTTATCTTTCAAGTACCTTTCAAGTACTTTTCAACTACCTTTCAAGTACCCCCACCCTCTCCACCCTCGCTGATCCTGTAGTTATGTCAGGCTCGAATTGGGAATTGGCCTCTCACCGCTGAATCGTCTAATCCATGAGCCTCGTTTTGTCATCTCTAATTCTTCGTGTGGCGGGTCAACGACTGTGCTTACTACAACCGACAACCGACTTCAAGCGCCAACTCGAAACCGTCCATCACCAATTACTATGCTCATCAACATGAGCCGCCCGCCTAGCCTACCCTCTCATCCGGGTCCTCCGTCGTCATATATCCCTTATCCACCCACTCGCGCTTCATCATCACGGTCGGACTCGATCCCGTCTAGCCAACAACTTCGTCTTGGGGATCCCAGTACGGGCCAGCATAATGTACAAAAGCTACCCAGTCTACGCACTGTGCTGGAGCCAGAACTACTCAACCAAAAGTCATCTACTACGCTATATCCATCAGTTGTTGCTCCCGGTGGTCACAATCTATCCTCGCGCTACGGATCTCCAAGCCCAACGTTGAAAAGACGGCATGAAGTGGAAGGGCAGTTTCAGGCTTACCCTGACCACAATGCTATAACCTCACAAACGCCTCACCATCAGCGTCCACCCCTATCGATTCAGCACTCCGATTCCAAGTCCGCGATGGCGCCGGCTTTAGGATCCGCTGCCCATATTGTTCGGTTCGAGTCGCAGCGTCGCGATAGCTATTTGCAGCCCTCACAACATGATCCGAGAGGGTTAGAATATTGTTTGTCGGCGTCTGCATCCGGGCCGGTCGGGATGATGGCCAATGATGTTCCTCAAGATGAGTCCGAGGCTATCGAAAGAACAGTGAGGAGAAGGCTGGATGTTTCTTCACGCGCGCCCGTACGAGCATCGCGTTGCGTTAGTCAGCGCGATGTACCGGGCGAGGGTATTTGCTATGTGTACGAGGATGGTACGTATTGCCGTGCCATTATCGATGGCGAGCCAGTCAATCCGTCGTGGGGAATTACAAAAGCGGGGAAACCGCGAAAGCGCCTCGCTCAGGCCTGTCTTACTTGCCGCGAAAAGAAGATCAAGTGTGAGCCGGGGTTTCCAAAATGCCACCAGTGCGCAAAGTCACACAGGGCGTGTCGAGGGTATGTTAATCGCCTACTGATTTCCCTTCGGTTACTCTGCGCTTCTCAAGGCAAGCAGGATCTGTGAATCATTCTGTTTGTCTGTGGTAAATATAGGCACAGACAATAATAGCACGAGACGTATGAGCATCCGAACAATACTAATCAATGATAGTGGTCTGAATCAGACAGGCGCGGACAATACGTCTGGTGAGATCTCGCCATCAGATACCACCCCAAGGTATACGATTCCGGCGTTCAGAGATTCAAGTCCCACAGCACCATCACACCAGATCAAGGCTCCTGCTGAGATGAAGGATTCGTTCCTAAAGTTCGATGCTTGGAACCCTGGTGCGCCTCTTAGGCCTCGAAGTTTCCACTCCAACCCCAACGCAAGCTCAAGGGACATGTCTGTACAATCTGTAGATTCAGATCGGAGCGGGTCCATAACAGGGCCTGGCTTGGAGGATTCACGACCTGGACAGTACCAGGACCGGCTGGCTCTACAGTGGGAACAGGATCCTTTCCAAGCCGACCCCAGACTTACGATGCATCTGCTCGGCCTTTATTTCCTTCACGCCGGGCGCTCCACTTATGGAATATTCCCCCGCAGACCCTTTCTCGCTTGGGTAGAAACGAATCGCGGTAAAACCCCTGCTTCGCTGATGCTCTTGTACTCAGTCCTTGCAATCGGCTCGCTGTATTCAGCCGATCCAGACAAATGCGCATTGGGGAAGCGCTTTGCCTCTATTGCTTCCTATGCGGCAGAGAAGCTCTTTGGAAAATTTAGCCTTCCATTGTGCCAGTCTCGGCTAATGCTCGCTCTTTACTACTTTGCTCAAGGCGAATCACAAAAGGCGTGGGACTTTTGTGGGGCAGGTCTGCGAGCAATTAGTTACCTTGGACTGAACACAGAGGAAGGGTTCAAAGAGCTAGCAGAGGGCATGCGGGACTTTGATTTCGACTTTGATCGCTGTACCTGGGAAGAATGCTGCCGTCGTACCTTTTGGTCTGGGTTCCTGGTGGAGGTAAGCGGTGAACCCTGCAGCGTCAACAGCTCACTCTCGACTGACATTTCAATAGCGATACAACGGTTTCCTCGGTGGCAATCTATTTGTTATCAGTCTTGAGGATGCTTTCGTACGCCTGCCATGCCGGGAAAGTATGTACGAAGCATCAACACCATGCGCGTCGCCCTTCTTTGATGAAGCTTTGTCCAGTGATCCGACTTCTCCCAGCGGTTCTTTGTTGGGAGACATGGCGTTTGCCTGTCTGATAGCTGCTACGTGGAGCAGCGTGCTCACTTTCACGGAAAGAGTAACCCGTCGGACTGGGCGCGGATACGAGACGGCTTACGAAGAATTCTACACGAGGACGTACGAGAGCTTAGCCAGATGGCGCGCCATATTACCCCCGAACCTTCGGTATAATCCTCAGAATCTGGATGCCAGCATTGCGGAGGGCAATGCTGGTGTGTTCCTATCCATGCATACACTCTATCACGCTACCATGATCCGTCTGAACCGCCATGTTTGCGCACATGGCATGTCGACGGAGAAGCTGCGCCACAACATCAAGGAAACAGTGCGCAATGCATGGAGCGTGCTGTCCATGATGCACTTGGTGGCCGCGACTAACCGCCAGCGACGTCTCACCAACCCTGCGTCTTCGGAAGTCTTCCACTCGACCCCCTTTCCGGGCTATGCACTGTTCATGTCAATCGACGTACTCACTTCCGTGGGCACCTTTGCCGCCTTGCCAGATCTGTTGGCGACCATCACCGCTACCATGTCGTTCATTGAGGAACTGGCTGATTTCTGGGCAGCTGCACGACCACAGCAAAGAAAGATGAGCGATCGCCTCACGCAGCTGACAGGGCTTACCGGACAGGAGCAGCTGGGTATGCGTAACGGAAGCCAAGAGTCTTATTGGAAGTTGAAGGAGAGCCTTGAGACAGGTTTCGGGAGCAACGATGTGCTTTACAAGGTTGATGATCAACTGTTACTTGATGTGGTGCGCGAAATGCGGCCCGCTGATCAGGCAGGCCATACGGATTGGCAGCAGGCCATCACCGGCTTCATTGCGCGGTCATCTCCGTCCGAGCGATGCTTCCTAGCATCAGCGCGCAAATGCACGACATGGTCATGAATCGCATCCCGGCTACACACGGTGTTGAAACCAGCTGGCTATCCGTTATGAGTTTTGAGGGAGAATACGATTACCTATCGAGGGGGTTAGGACAAAAGTCATGCAAATGAATGATAGACCAAGTTGATAGACCAAGTCAACGCCACGGTCATTGTATGAGGGGATTGGG
>Ga0182211_1000368_pt1 | contig 14459 bp, 10 predicted proteins | sample G5R1MG_20_FD_129660 | JGI IMG/M metagenome (GOLD analysis project Ga0182211, IMG submission 129660) | Switchgrass phyllosphere microbial communities from Michigan, USA - G5R2_MAIN_03OCT2016_LD1 MG | ecosystem: Host-associated > Plants > Phyllosphere > Phylloplane/Leaf | place: USA: Michigan... | reverse complement strand
GACATAGACAATGGACAAACTAGGAATGCAGGTGCTCTACAACGAATGTCGCGACAAAGGCTACACTCATTCAGAAGCGATTTCTCGGTGTAAAGCATTTGAATCACGCTGCCGACCTGAACGCAAGCCGCGATACCCATATGATTTTGCTGACGTAGTCGACTCACTCCCACACGAGAGAAGGGACATTCAAACCGAAGCGAGACATCGTGATTTCGAATTCACCAGCCGGCCTACTCATCAGTCTACCGCTCAGCGTCCTACTTACCAGACAACCGAACGTCAGCCTCGCCATGCAGACCATATGTACGACGAGTTTCGACGTACTGAGCACAAGGCTTCAAGCAGAGACAACGTATACCGTGGAGATAAGTATCAAGCCCCTCGCTATGTTGATGGTGACGACGATGAAGATACGTATTTCAGAGAAGAGTATCGATCGACCCGTACATCACACTTCAAGACACAGACTTACTACACTAAGTACGCTGAACCACAGTCATCACAAGATAGCTTTTACAGCGTAGAGACTAGATCATCACGTACACCAATGTCTGGTGCGCAATCTTTCTTTCCCGGCTCTCCACCGTTGCATCGCAAGTATTTCACAGAGGAGCGCAGACCCCGGAAGCCATCGTCCAGAATGTATCAGTACCATCAACATCACGAGACGCTACACAGTCCAATTCATACGCAAGGCGACCGACAAGATCAACACTGCTATAATGACGCACAAACGCCTCGGCCTTCCCGTATGCACAGAGACGCGCCCCGCCACAAAACAACCGAGCATAAACCAAGAGATATTCCACGGGGTCACGCCTCCGGCCGTGAATCACCTCCCCTTCGCACAACTCGTAAGGCGCCCCGGTCTCAATATGCCTACTCCTATCCCCATGCTCATGCCAAGTCGCATCGTGCACAATCTCCTTCTTCTCCCCCTCCTCCTCCTCCACCACCTACCGGCTACAAACCCACTGTAGATCTGTACAGTATTCTAGGTGTCTCGAAAGCGGCAGCACCTGACGAAATTAAGAAGGCCCACCGAAAACTGAGCATGAAGTGGCATCCTGATCGCTGCACAGATGCGGATAAGGATATGGCTACGGAAAAAATGGCGGGAATCAACCAGGCCAACGATGTGTTGAGTGATGTGGACAAGCGTCGGTTCTATGATCGTACGGGATGTATTCCAGGGTCCCTGGACGAGGTCTAGAATGGAACTAGTTACGAGCATGGGTTTACATGGTAAGATTGTCGGGGTGGTTTAGTTTAGTTTATTCTGATGGGTTGGGTTCTTGTAATCATGTATTGACTGCTCTTTTCAAGTACATGATGATGGTTTTTATCAATGACGTGGTATCGTGTGACCAATAAGAACGTGTTCATTTGTCCAGCTCTTTTTACAACTCCTGAATGTAGTCTGGGAAATAGTTTCAATGGTAAGAGTGAAACCAAGAATACGCAAGGACAGAAACTGTCCATTTTTGACAAAGGTGCAGAGGCAGTCGTACATGGAATGAATGAGACGATCTATAGCCATTCTAACTGAACTTAGACCCCAGGTACTGGCCGCAAATGCCCATCCTTGTCATACTTTGCCTTGAAGAACGTATAACTCAATGTAATCGTCTCGATACCCTTCATATTCACATCCGTCACAAATTCGGGATCAATATAGAAGAACACGGGCATGTCCACCGTCTCCCCTGCATTTAGTCTTTGCTCCTCGAAGCAGAAGCACTGAATCTTACTGAAGTAGGGCGCAACCTGGCCTGGCGTCACCGAGTAGGTCGCGACGCCAATAATATCTTCGTCTGACTTATTTGTTGCGGTGTAGAAGGCTAGGGCTGTCTCGCCAGGTAGGACGCGGACTTCGCGCTGTTGTGGTACGAATTTCCAAGGTAGCACGTCGGAGACGGAGCCATTGAAGGTGATTCGAAGTCGGGGGTGATTCTCGACGGGCTTGAGGCGCTCAGAGGGGTCCCGGTCGGTATCGCCGCCGTGGGCTGCAGATTTGATAGGCTGGCCGCCCCAGCCAGTCTCTTGGCATATCTGGGTAGTGAAGGTTAACGCACGTGCCGAGTCGGAGTGCCACAAACTCGAATCGTACCATTTTGTACATCGGAACGGAGCCATAGGAAATAGCTACGAAGCCCACGATCACACTAAAGACATAATTCCTGCTCTATATCAGCAGATAAAACTATGCACACAGTGAAGCAATCCTACATGACCGTTCTGTTCTTGGTCTTGTACTGCGCATGCATCTGGTCCATCCTCGGCACTGTGCGTCGCCGCGGCTCTTCAGTGGAATTCAAACATCTTCGTGTAGTAAAAGCGGGATTGCGGGCGCGCAGTATCTGGCTACGCGCGCGTGTGCATGCAGAACAGGTCCAGGATCCGAAGGTGCGCAGCCCATATGGGCGCAATGGCGTTGCGAATGACATCGCTGGCTGTTCGGGCTACCGACTGTGGCCTTGTGGTGATGAGAATGCATCTGGATCCTCGCCGCCGGAGACCGCGAGTATTAACCGCTTTGGGACTCTGGTGTGGAGAAGCTCGGACCAGGAGATTTTGGACGTCTCCTACAACATTCAGTCGCGACTCGACACTGCGATGTCTACCGATCGTGCACACATAACGTCCGCTCTCGAACGCGTCTTATAGACAGGATGACGGAAGCTCTTTGCGGAATCTGTAGTATTGAGCCAAAGAAATACAAATGCCCAACATGCGCTGTTCCATAGTACGCATCACAACATCAGATATTGCACCTGACTAACACCATACAAGCTGTTCACTAGCATGTTTCAAGCCACACAAACTCACTCATACGGCCAATGAAACCATACAATCTACCGTTGCCGTGCCAACAATACCCCAACCACCGCCATCCGTCCCAGCACCACGCTACCTCAAGAAGAAACCCGACTTCTCGACTCTAGCCACAAATCCCAAATTCCAAGGCCTCCTCAAAGCCCATCCCACACTCCTCACGGCCCTCCAACATGTTTATGCCAAAACCATCGAGCCTGACCCCGAAGGTGGAAGACGGCCTTTCAGACCATCCTTCAGAGGAAGAGGCAGCAGGGGCAGAGGTGGACGATGGGGCAGGAACATTGATCGTCCGGTGAAATGGACGCAGAAGAAGGGCGACTCTGATGCAATGGGGCTACTCAAGGGGATACGAGATGGCAGAGCGAGAGCCGAGGATAAGGAAGGCATGGCAGAATTTGTGCAGTTGGTCGATGAGTTGTTCGGGGGTTGCAGAGAAGATGGACGAGAAATGTGAAGGGTAGTATGCATGTCACGGAAAATACGATTTGGATTGCTGGGAGGACATTACAGGGGGGGCAGGCTCAGGCAGGAACCAGGGCGGTTGTTATACGGCCACACAAGCCGCTGCCGCGTTATTTTTTTGGAGATCCCCAAATAGAAAGCGGGCATGGCAATCAAAAGACCAGGACTTGGCGATACAAACGGTTCAGTTGGAGCTGGCATGAACTAGGTCCATAAGCAATTGCCATATCAGCTTGTCGACACGTAAATGTATCATTATTCACCCTATTGATCCTGTCGGTCGTGGGGTGGCACCTTCGATGCACACCAAAAGCTCCTAGAGAGAAAGCAATGTCGTGGTATACACGGGCGATAGAAGGTATGGTTATGACCCTTGATAATGGACACGAGAGAAACAATGTTTAGTCTGATTTGTACAACGAGTTGATGACACAAAATGGAACCTCGTGGGGGAAGAAATGGATCTAGCTACAGATACAATCAGACACCCTTTTCCTTTTGTGGTGCAGGAGGGGATTCCGGGATTCTTCGGAGCACCAAATGTTTTCTTACGGCTGTCTTAACAGCGCTACTCTCTCCGTTGCGCCTCCCGGCTAACACAAAAGTCCCAATTGAACTGGTGAATAGCCAGTGTAGTCTCGACATGGTATCGTCATCTACCGAGCCTGCCGCACCCAGGCTAATATTTTTAATTTCTCCTTTCGTATCGCGGTATCTGTGGGCTGTATTTGCGAGGCCCTGCGTATAAGTACCAATGCCTCATCGGCCGTGCCCGGCTTTGCTGTAAGTCGCAAGAAGACCGCGTTTCGATATAGCAGCTTTGCCATGTGCTGGGGCGAAGGTGTATACTTGTACCCTCTCTTCCAGTAGTCTCTCTCAAGTGATTGATGCACCATGGACAACGCATGATGGGCCAACTGGCCGGCGATAAAGCCAGTGATTGGAAGGAATTTGGAGCCCGGAGATTCCATATCTGCGATTTGATGATGGATAATGTTTAGGCGCATGAGAAAGCTGAGTTCAGCTACGGTGGGAACGAAGTTCGCATCGCCGGAGCGTACCAGGCTAGGCCATGAACTTGATTCATGGATTTGCTCGATAGCAGCCGCACCATCCAACCAGACTTCACATGCGTCTTCACACATTCCTGCTTGGTAGAGACGGGATCCCCATTCCTTGGCCATACGAGCCTCGTTGATTACAGCTTGAGGATCCGAACACTGATCACGAGCCATGTCTGTACGCACATCATGTGCGAGACTTTCATCCACATGGCCGATGATTTTTACTTCTTTGTATCCGCGGAGCAGATTTCTGAAGGGCTTCAGGAGAGCCTCCTGAGTCTTTGTTGAGAAGAAATCCTCAAATTTAGGCGCGTACTGAATCCTCTGTAGACTGTAGATGACAGGCGCCATGATGATGGAGAGTCGTAAGTTCTGGCTGTAACCGCTTGCATGCAAGTCGCCATCTTTGATTCCCTTACACAACCGGTCCAAGTCACGATGCAGGATCATCAGAGAACATGCATTGTATTCGGGACCTTCTCGTAGCTGGAACCTCGGTGTAGTGCTTAAGTTAACCGAAAGTACAAAGCCCTTGAATTGCTCTACCAGGTGCCTTTTGTCACTCACGATGGCCAGGCACATTGGCTTTGTGAGTGTGATCAGCGGTAGTCCTCTTACTGATTGTATTCTGATAAAGCGATTGGTCTTGACCATGACATGGTAGGCCTCCCTATATGTCTCCTTATTTGTGCGTAGTATAGCTGTTTCAATCGTATGGCGAGCACGATTGGCTCTCTCAAGTTCGGTAAAGCCAGTCACATGCTGCTCATCGGATACTGGCGGTGCAAATTCGCAGAGTAATATCCGATAGATTTTGTTCCGTATCTCGCTGGGTAGGGAGCGGAACCGGAAGGGTGCTGTATCAGTGAAAGACATGGTTCCTGACGTAGTAGCTTGGTTGATGTTGATAGTGAGTGAAGCAAGACGCAAAACTCAACTTATAGTATGTTGGGGGTTCGTGCGGGGGAATGTGGAATTTAGCTATTCACACTTAACGCGGAATCACGAGCATCCATGATCTGTTTCGAACCAAGGCTCATATATTCTGAGGGTGGCGTGTTTCATTCCTCTGTTTTCAGACGTATACATAACCCAACATATAGCTCCTTGCGTCCCCATGTCAAGCTATTCCCCATATGTAAAAAAAACCTGACCGTTTTCATTGCTCCGCTACATTCTCACTCTGGCCGCACTCTCGTTCCGTTCTGACAGCATTCCGAATCCAAAATCCTTTCTCCGCTTGTTTCCCTTGCGATCGCCATACTGCTCGTCAAACTTTTTTATCGCGCTGAGACTGGACATGTCTTCCGATATACTGGCGCTGATGTCTTGTAGTGCTTTGTCAAAATGGCGGGGATAGAGAGTGCGCTTTTCGGGAAATTTGTAGGCTTGGCCGCGGACGAGATGGGGTGGGCTTTGTGGGGGGGATGTGGGCGGTGTGGAGGAGGCGGTAGTAGAAGAGGGCGATGAGGTTGTGGCTTCGATTGGGGAATTTGCTGCACTACAAGAAAATTGGCCATCCGAAGTCGCTTTAGCAGCGGCGATAGCTGCTTGTTCGTTTTCCTCTTTAACGCACGCCAGCGCGGCAGAAACAGCGACGTTTTTGAGGTCGCTGCCACTGTAAAACGGTGTGCGCGTGGCTAAGTTTCCCAGATCAACTGAATCATCCAGCTGTTCGCCTGCTAGATGAATTCGCAAGATTTCCTTCCTGTCGGCTTGTGTAGGTAAGTCGACCAACAATCTCCTTGGCAATCGACGAATAACTGCGTCATCGAGATCAAAGGGCCGGTTAGTGGCAACCATGACAAACACCGACGTATTGTTGAGACCATCCCATTCCTTCAAGAATTGATTGAGAATATCGCGATGTGACGTTCGCTCCCGCATGGCATCCCTTGAAGCAAAAACTGCGTCTGCTTCATCTAGGAACACGATACAAGGAGAAAGTTTTCGTGCAAGAGAGAAGATGGCGGCCACATTCTTCTCACCCTCGCCAACGTATTTTTCCATGATTGAACTGCCAGATACTTCCAGGACAGTACTGCCACTCTCTTTAGCAACGGCCTTCGCTAGCATCGTCTTGCCTGTTCCTGGGGGTCCGTAGAGCAGGGAACCAGAGATCTTCTCCGTTGCAAGAATTCCATAGCTGAAAGCTTCTGGCCGTAGCAGAGACAACGATGTTATTGTGCGAAGGGAGTCGACAGTCTCCTTTGGGACATGGACTTGGTCAAAAGTCGTCTGTATCTGATCTGGGTCGGCGATGCCGGACATGAGCCGCTTTTCATATTTGGTAGCAGTCGTAGCTATTTCTGCAAGAGTACGTTGACGTTTCAGGCTGGCTTCATCAAACTTTTGGTCAGCAACAACACCCATTAGGCCTGTGTCTTCTGCTCTTCTAGAGCGTTGAAATCTCCTTGGTCCCTCGAGAGTATCGACAAAAGCAGACTTGGAAGCATCGCTTGCCTCAAGCAAACCGATTGCGAGAGCAACATGCGCCCAATTGACCTGATTCGGGATACCTTCACAGGCGATGGCGTTTGCTCGATCTGTAACAAACAGTCCCAGAGCAGTGAGAGCAATCCGGTGAACCTCATCATACGTCAAGACCCTGTAGAAGTAGTCTGGGGAAAATATCGGTGCCCAGGCATGGAAGTTCCGTGAGCCTTGATCCATGTCCGAGATGCTAGTTGCCGCGACGGGATCTAGCGAGCGAAGCATGTCTTGAATATGTAGCACATTGATGCGCTGGAATTTGGTCATTTCTGGTGATGAAAGTGTATATGTGAGGTTGGTGTCGGCGGATGCCAGAGAAAAACCGAGGCTGCTAAGTTTCTCGAGGCTGCGAAAGCTATCACTAGACTCGGCTTTTGTGACAAAAATGGTTCGATAGGGTGTACTTTCGCCATCATATTGAAGGCCGTGAACGCCGCTGTGATTGATTAGCCCAAGTCCATTTCAAGACGATGTACTCTGGTCATACTCAGCGGAAAGCTCTGGCGTGAGATCAGATGAACAGGTGCTGCCCACAATCATGATTCTCTCGCCTGAACTGCGCCGTTTGCGTACTATCTCTTCCAACTTCTCGATTATCCGGCCTCCGTAGTGTGTAGCGTTCAACTCTTTGAAGTCTTTGACATGAAGGATCTTGGATCGATCCGAAGGCTTGGGCGCTTCTGAAGCTGAAACGGTTGTAAGGACGAGGTTGACTGTGTCTTTTGCAGCAGCCGGTAGTGCTGAGTTCAGCTCTAGTTCTGCGCCGTCAGAACTCATTGAGTAGTCAAAGAAGGCGGGGGCCGTGGATGGTTTGTCCAAATAACTCGAAGGATCAGCTAGCTGCGACGAGCCGCGTCCAAACAGCCCACAATTTCGCTTGGACTCGTCTGCGTCGATCAAAGCCTCCAGGAGAGACGTGAGTTTCATGTCTTCAAGCTGTGTATCGCTGGGATTTTGCTGCGTTCGAGGATCGTCGTTGGTCGCATTGGAAGAAGCAACAAACTGGCCTATTGCACCGATATTGAAGCCGGACTGGCCTTGTAATAGGCTTCTCATCATGGGAGGAAAGGAACTTAGGGGTATGGTATATGTACGAGATCCTGTAGGCGTGTCCGTGGCGGACGAGTCTATGGCCGAGGGCGTACTGGTACTGGCCTCTGACTCATCTTCGGTTGCTTCTCGAACTTCAGGTGCAAAGGCATTCTTTAGCTCTGCATTCATTCGATACGTCTCGTAGCCTAATGAGCGGATGGAGCGTGGTGACGGCTCCGCTCCTTCCCCTAGATAGTCGCCGCCCAATTGCGCAAGATCCTGGGCGTGCAGGGTTATGACATCGGAACCTAGCTCATAAGCGTTGGAGAGAAGACATTGATCGACGAGGTCCTCGTGATCTGCCGTGGGTGCGTGTAATATCAGATTCTTTTTGATGGATGGAAAGGAGTCGCCGGTGGCAGGCGGTAAGGAGCACAAGGAAGCCGCAATCGTCGCTCGTATTTCTGCTGCAACCAGAGGAGCTAGCCGTGCGGGTTGATCGCTTTCACGGGCCTGGGCGGCGGCTCGCCGCCTTAATGTCTTGACCAGACGTGCGGTATGCTTGCTCATTGCCATCGACCTGGCAACGGGAGGTAGGTTGGTGGCATGCATTGCGTGGCTGAGCCCGGTGGCAGCCTTAATCAGAGCAAGATCGTCGGCTGACCAGAGGACTGGCGCTGTCTGGCCTGGTATGGCATCGGCGGCTCTCGAGCCCTCGAGAATCGAAAACATCTCCGTGACGGCACGGTCTTCAGGTGCGGGGACCGTCGGCGATGCTGTCTTGTCTGCAGATGCTGTCCGCTTGTCGAGGTGGTCTTCGAGCATGCGTCGCTCCAAGGCGCCCAGGGACTGGTCCCACAGTCCGCGGACGAGCCGTGCCAATACCAGAGGCGCATCGAGGTCGCGCCCCGCCGGAACAGAGCACGTAGCACTCTCGCCAGACTGCTTGTGGGCCACGACAACGGAAAGCAGGGGCGGCGGCCCGCGCCCGGCGTGTGTGTCGCGGGCCTGGTCCTCCCGCCGCACCACGCGCCGCTTGAGGAACCAAGCGGGGATGGTCACGGGTGGCAGCCCTTGAGCCCTCTTCGCACGCTGCTGACGGCGCAGTGCCGCCGAGTATCGTCGTGTGATCTCACGTGACTGCTGCAGCTTCTGCGCAAGCACCTCGGAATCCTCGCTCGGCAGGGCGGCGGCAGCCTGCTGCTCCGCTGCCGCAACCTCGTCGTGGGCTGCTGTCGCGCCATTCTGGCCGTCGGGCGCGCTATCGGGCGGGTTCGGGGGAGTTGATGCTTGCGCAAGCGGACGCGTGCTATGCAGCGTCCGGAGACGTAGTGTGGAGGGGTATCGACGGCCTTGGATGACGCGCGCTGGAGGTCTTCCCGTTGACGCCCGCAGTGCGCATCGCAGGAGAGCCATGCGGACAACGAGGCCTAATGGGACGGTGCGCGTGACGCGTGGGGTGGGGATGGCAAAGTTTCGAATGCACAGCCGCCGGCCGTCATCGTGTTTCCAGCAGTGTCTATCCACGGCGAGCAAGGGTCCAGGGCCAAGAAAGCACTTGTGGCGGCCATCCCTGCCCGATTCGGCGCCGACCCAACTCAACTTCGACGACTGGAGCGCAGTCTGCGTCTCTACGAGGGCAACGTTATCCCGTCTCGGCCGAATGCTGCTCGCGAGGCCAAGGCGCCCAGATTGCAGACACGATGCACGCCAGCCTGGCCGGCAGAACTCTTTGTGTCGATGCAATCAGAGCCACACGTCACTCACCCACGGCGCGGTGGTCTCCCTAGATCATCTGGCAACGGCTCCCGTCCGACCAGGAGCGCTTCGGCGGCTCCAGTGCTCCTGCAGCGTTAGGATGTATCGAGTCTGTCTACAACGGGAGCACGTCATGGGTCCTTGAGGGGACCAGGGCCATGGACACCATGGCAGAGTACACTGGCTCGGAGGCGTGCTACATCTCACCCTCAGTACTGCCTGCCTTACAACCATCCCAGCATGGAGCCGCCGCAACGCCCCTTTCTTTTCAAGGCATTTTCCTCGGGACCCAATAGACCTGCTGCATTGAGACGAGCCTCAACCCTACGATCGGCCACCATGGATCCTCGTCTGTCTCACGACACTTCCTCCTGAAAGGCATCGATACTCTCTGACGTCGAAATGGCCGGTACGTGCTTGATCCACAGGGGAGAACAGATCAACGTCAATGCATCATAGCGCTGCCAGCATTCGACTGACGTTCTAGACGGTGCAGAAGAAGAAGAAGAAGAAGCGGTGCGCCTGCCACTTGAAGAGGGCAGACCGCTCAGACTTCTGTCCCACCAGAGCCCAGTCCGGAACATGGGTGCAGAAGTAACAAAGGGTCAGCAGTGGAGAATATTACTATCGACATCTCTGGTCGCATTTACTGTCATAGGCAAGCACCGCAGCATCTCCATTACCAGCCTACGCACCGGGACTGACCAGGCCAGGGTTTACACAATCGTTTGGCGTATTCCAGGCGCACTATAGTCGTGAACAAGCTGTAGAAGAGGGCGTACTGCGCCCAAAGGACATAGCCGAACGCGCACTCATTTCTTCCATTGGATCCCTGGGAAACGGAGGACTCGTCGCCATATTCGCCGTTGCCTACTACCCACACTTGCCACGGATTGGGAAGAGCATACGACTGCTGTGTTTTGGTGGTACTGCGCTGGTAGGTCTGGGACTTGGGACTGCCGCATTAAGCCGGAACGTAAGCGCAATGGATCCTAGGGGCACACTGGAATTTGCTCATCTTGACGCAGATTTGGACACTGTTCGGTTGCCAGGGTCTGCTTGTCGGCGTTGGGACAGGCATTTTGATCAACGTCCTTGCTCCCATCCTCCCCGAATACTTCCCGCGCCGAAGTGGACTCGCACAGGGAACCATGTATGCCTGTGCGTGTCTTGCTCCGATGTCGGTGCTGCACTGCTAATTTGATAAGCTGCTGCCTTAGGTGGCACGGTGTGGTCGTTTGGGTTGACAGCGATGCTCGAGCACGTTGGCATACGGAAAACCCTCGAGATTCTAGCCGGCATCAGTGGGTGCTTGCTGTGCATCGCCAGCTTGCTCTCTCTGCCACCGCGGAGGTATGAGCAGCGCAGTACGACGATGATCGGCTGGAACACCTTCCAGGATCCCATCTTCACCTTGTTGGCGATTGTTAACCTAATCCACCCGCTGACGCTGGCAATCCCCATGACATTTGGGCCCGAGTTTGCAGAGTCTCTGGGGGTGGGGGTCAGCAAGGCATCGTACCTGCTGGCGGTCAACAGTGCGGTTGGGATTCCGTCGAGGCTCGGGGCGGGTGCGCTCGCCGACGTGATTGGACATCAAAACATGCTTATGGCTGCCACGGCGGTGTATGCGCTGGCTACCTTGGGGCTGTGGCTGCCTTCGGCGCTCCGCGAGATCACTGGCTTGTACGTGGCCATGAGCGTCTTTCATGGGCTCGTCAGTGGCGTGTTCAACACGGTATCGAATTCGGTGCAGAAACAGCTCTTCGGCGACGAGATGTACTATCCCAAGAATGGGGCCATGACATCGATCCGTGGGGTTGGCTATGTGGCCGGCGTGCCCCTGGCAGGAGCGCTGATTACGCGGGTGGCGGACGACAAGCTGAGAGGGAAGGACTTTAAGCGGCCGATCATATACACGGCGGTATTGCTGTGGGTGTCGGTGGGGTGTCTGGGGACAGTGCGGATGCTGGACGCGAAGCGCAACGGGCCCCGGTGGGTGAGGTGACAGGCATTGGGAGGGTGACGGCAGATGGGACACGTGGGCTCACGAACCCGTGGGGTGTGCAGGACACAGTGTCACGTGTGCAGGGCCGCCGTTGCGTGATTGGCAGAATCCTCCATTCACATATTACACAGCACTCGGTAGCCAAGGAAACTCGTCTCGTCCCAGGAAAGCCCCCAATTCTTTCAATTCCTCCCGTCCAAGAAGATGCCTCTCGCTGCAGCACACACACGGACCTGGGCAATGCCTGTGGAGTGTGGAGCGGGTGGTGCCGTCGCCCGGCGGGGGAAAACCACCACGACAACGCCACGACACGGCGTACGCTGCCCTCGCACCCGCTCGCTCTGCTTGCGCCCGCACGCCGCCCATTCACGACGATACACCACGCGCCGTAGCACATAGCCCCTCGCCCACCGCGCTCCCACGTGGGCCGACTGCCGCCCCCGGCGCCGCGCATTCCTCGCCGCCAGGCCAGCAGGCGCGTGTGTTTGCATGACGTCGTGGGCTGGACATGGTCGATGATAGTATACACCCTATACTGCACACCATAACGATTCCATACATGGACCCATGTCGCTGACGCCCACGCACCCCCGGATGGCGCTGAGCCTGCGCTCGCCCACCAGGGCCGCCCGCCCCGACGCCCACCTCGCCTTGCGCCAAGTCATCGGCACCACGGCCACCGGCGCCAATGCTGTCGCCAGCGTACCCACGGGCGCCTGCTTCGCCTACACCGCCGGCGCCGGCGCCGTGCTGGCCTCGGTCGACGCCGAGCATGCTGTCTCGCAGCGCTTCTTCCGCGCCCGCCCTGCCGCCCTGCCGCTCCACCCCGCCGCCTCGCTCTACGGCCCGCCTGCCACCCCCGCCCAAAACGAGAGCCGCAACCGCACTGCTGCTTCACTGCGGGACGCCGGCTTCGGCCTCTCGCCCGCCGCCTCGCCCGCCACCGCCGACTGGCCCGACTCGCCCAGCAGTCGCGCATGGTCTAGCCGCGACAAGATCAAGGCGGCCACCTGCGTCAGCCTCAGTCCCGACGGGCGCTTTCTGGCTGTGGGCGAGACGGGATACAAGCCCCGCGTCCTCGTCTTCTCTACCGCCCGCGACGCCCCTGCCGACACGCCCCTGGCCGCCCTCGCCGACCATACCTTTGGCGTCAACTGCCTCGCCTTCAGCCCCGATGCCCGCTACCTTGCCAGCCTCGGATCCGCCAATGACGGTTTCCTTCATGTATGGGCCATCAGCCCGCGCACTGGCGCCGCCGCCCTCCACGCCAGCAACAAGTGCGTCAGCCACGTCAACCGCATGGCCTGGATGGGCACCAAAATCATCACCGTCGGCACGCGCCACGTCAAAGTCTGGCGGGTGGAAGAGCAGACAGGCGCGAGCGCGAGCTCGGGCTCGAGTGCGGGCTCCATGCGCATCAAGGCACGCCCAAGCGACGTCTCGTTCTTGTCGAGCGCCATGCACAAGACGCTGCCAGGCCGCAACTGCATCCTGGACGGCCTCAAGGACGCTACCTTCACAAGTGTCGTAGCCATCACGCCCAACAGCGCCATCATCGCGTCGGACAAGGGCGAACTATGTCTACTCGACGACACCGGCGCCGAGCAGCGCTTCTTCAAGCTGGCTGACGCCGGCTTCCCTGTCAGCTCCATGGCGCTCGACGTCAAAGGCCGGCTTCACATTGGCGGAAGCCAGGGCGGGCTCAAGACGCTCTACGTCGATGATCTGGTCAAGGCCAGGACGCCTCCGTCGCCGCCGCCTTGGCCTCGTGTTGAATCACCGACCGTCACAGCCATAGGCGGCCATCAGATCGGGGCTGTGGCATGTCTCAACGACTATGTCATCACCGTAGACTCCCAACGCGCAATCCGGCTGTCGCATCTAGGCGCGACACACGAACAGGCCATGGTTGGTGATTTGCTGCAGATGCTGCCTGCACATGGTGATGCTGTGTTGGGTGTGCATGCTGGACTCTCGCAGCCAAACGAGCTCAATGCATCGTACTACACCTGGGCTGCTGATGGGACCATCCTTTTTTGGAGCCAAGGCTCGTCGACTGGCTCGCTTCAAGTCCCGCTCGAACAACTCGAAGGCCCAGATGCCCTGGTGAACGAGTTACGAACCGCTCGTGTTCTGTCTGATGGCAGCTTTCTTCTTGCGGGAGACAAGTATGGCGTGCTGAGAATCATGAATTGCAAGACGAAAGTGAGTGCCTTTGACTTCAAGGCGCATGCCAACGAAATCACGAGCATTGCTATCCATGAAGAGGAAAATTGCGTGCTACTTGCATGTGCCAGCCGAGATCGCACGGTGCAAGTCTTCTTACAGGCAAACGGAAGCTGGGACATATTGCAGACGCTCGATGAGCACGTCGGCGCCGTCAATGGGGTGACTTTTTCGCAAAACGGCTTACGGCTGGTCTCCTCGTCAAGCGATCGAACCTTGGTTGTACGCGAGCTTGTCACTCGTGTGGAACAGGATCAAACCTTCCGTGCCTTTGTCATGCTGCGAGCCATCATTCTAAAAGCCTCTCCTGTCTCCATGGCGTGGGACGCTGACAGCGACGACGCTCTGCTTGTGTCGACCATCGACCGTCAAGTGCACAAGGTCGACACCCGCAACGGCCAGTGTCTGAGCAACTTCAAGGCGTGCGACACAGACGGAGGTGACGCTGTTGTGCTTTCATCACTTGTCCACATCCCCCGTAGTTGCGGCGCCCCACTTATAGCTGGGGTATCGAGTACGGACAAGTCCATTCGCGTGTACGACGACAATGGTTCGCTACTAGCTCGCGACTGGGG
>Ga0182211_1000367_pt1 | contig 14476 bp, 13 predicted proteins | sample G5R1MG_20_FD_129660 | JGI IMG/M metagenome (GOLD analysis project Ga0182211, IMG submission 129660) | Switchgrass phyllosphere microbial communities from Michigan, USA - G5R2_MAIN_03OCT2016_LD1 MG | ecosystem: Host-associated > Plants > Phyllosphere > Phylloplane/Leaf | place: USA: Michigan... | reverse complement strand
GCTGAGGCTGGTGCTGGGCTCTTGGTTAAACACCCCCGGCGCTAGCAGATCTGGCTTACCTAAGCGGCCTGCCGCGCGAACTCAACGACGACATGGCCCATGTGCAGCATAGACGGCATTGACGATACGACACTAAAGCAGAAACGGTCCATACCCGCCACTACATTGCCCTCCCCTCCCCTCTCCTCCTCTCCTCTCCTCTCCTCCTATCCGCCCATTCGCCCGCCATGGCTCTGCGCCTCGCTACTGGCTGGCCACTGGGTTCTGCCGTCCGCATCGCGGGCTGCCCGCACCGCGCCATGCGCTCCTTTGCCGCATCGGCCCTGCGCGCAAAAGAGGTCGCTGGCCACAGCACGGCTACGCCTAACATGCGGGTGCGCCCCCTCCCTCTCCCTCTGTCCGCTCGCGGCCCCCCTCCTGACCGAGTCTGCAGCACGCCCCCCGCGACGCTGTGGGCCCTCTTCAGGCCGCCGTCATCAATCCGGCCGACCGCTACAAGGACAAGGCCGAGGCCCTACACAAGTACGGCCAATACCTCATGTCGTGTCTGCCCAAATACGTGCAGCAGTTTTCCGTCTGGAAGGACGAGTTGACCATCTACATCCCCCCCGCCGGCGTCCTCCCCACGTTCACCTTCCTCAAACTCCACACCGCCGCCGAGTATACACAGATCTCCGATATCACCGCCGTAGACTACCCCACCAAGGACCAGCGCTTCGAGGTTGTCTACAACATGCTTAGCATCCGCCACAACTCGCGCCTGCGCGTCAAGACTTACGCCGATGAGGCTACCCCCGTCCCCAGCCTGTGCGACCTTTACGACGGCGCCAACTGGTATGAGCGCGAGGTCTACGATCTATTCGGAGTCTTCTTCGTTGGCCATCCTGATCTCCGGCGCATCATGACCGACTACGGCTTCGACGGTCATCCTCTACGCAAGGACTTCCCCATGACAGGCTACACTGAGATTCGCTACGACGAGGAGAAGAAGCGAATCGTCCAGGAGCCCCTCGAGATGACCCAGGCTTTCCGCAACTTTCGCGGCGGATCTTCGGCCTGGGAGCAAGTGGGTCCGGGAGACGATTTGAAGCCTGACAACTTTCGGTTACCCACGCCTAAGCCTGAGCCGCCAAAGGAGGGAGATCAGAAGAAGTAGAATACATATTGAAAAGATACATGTTGTGCTTGTACAAAACGTGCTCTTTTAATTGTGCTTGCTGCGCAGTAGATTTCTCGCGGTGTGTTGATGTTTGCACGTGAAAGGACCTCTTCCCCTTCAAAACACCTCATATCATCCCAACTTCGTCACGAGTCATCACAAGGACGCAGCACACACCAATTGTAACAGCCGTACTTTATCTATCCTTATACAATTCACTCCGCATCATCCCTCCCCGCCCTTGACTGGCTATGTTGGATCAGAAACCAAGGGAGCCAGCCCGCGTAGGCGGCTACAACCAAGGGTCATCACCTCAAGCCTCGATGAGGGGCAGGCGCCGGGGGTTTATGTGTCCTACAAAGCCATTCAAACGCAAGACAATAAAGCCAAGAACAAAAAACCAAACGCCATCGGCTCCTTCCCAGGGTATCTTGAAAAACGACCGAACTCCCAGACCGACTCAATTACTCCAGCGTTCCTTAATCGTAAAATAGTCTAGACAGTCTTAATCGCCTCCAGGGTCGCCAGCGCACGGCGGCACTCGGCATCAAAGGCCTGTATCTGCATCTCACATGCGGCCCTGAGTTTCTCCTCGCCTCGCTTGGCATTGTATAAAACCCACTGCTCAACTGTCATGGCCTTTTCCTCCTGCGTCAGGCCCGACATAACAGCAGCGTGAAGCTCGGCCGGGGTGCTACCGGCGGCGACAATGCTGTCGAGGCCACAGTCGACAATGACGTCTTGAAAGAGAACGCGGGCGCCGCCCTGTTCAGCGAAGAAAGCGTCCAGGTCAGTGGGCTCCCAGCCGTAGGTCAATGTTGTGGGTGTCTTCTTAGGAGTGCCAACAGGTAGATCGACGGGGAAACTTGACATTTCAAACGAAGGGCTCTCGGCTAAATGAGTTGGTGTCTTCTTAGGAGTGCCAACAACGAGACCTTCTGGAAAGCTTGACATCTCAAGCGTGCGGGTTTCTCTCAAGTGTGAAGGAGTCTTCTTAGGAGTTCCAACAGGGAGACCCTCGGGGAAGCTCGACATCTCAAAGGTGCAGGTCCCTACCAAGTGCGTGGGAGTCTTCTTAGGAGTACCAGTTAGCAGGTCATCAGGGAGGCTGGAGAAGCTCGAGGATCTGAATCGCTTTGAAGGACGATCCATGTCTGAGACAGGCGATGTTTCGATAGCATCGCTGGCGCGCTTCTTGCCTTTGTTACGTGTAGGTGCAACGACAATAGAGGATGCTGTTGTTGAGGTCGCGTTGCTAGCGTGAGTTCGTCGCTTCGTTGCAGTTGGGATGATCTCGGAGACAGAGGCTTTCGTGTTCTTGCTGACAGGCGCCTTGCCTCGCTTCTTTACGACAGGGACAACTTCAGAGGCTGCAGAGGATGAGGCCGCGTTGCTAACGCGAGTCCGTCGCTTCGCTGTAGTTAAAATAACCGCGGAGGAAGTAGAAGGTTCCGACTTCTTGCCAGCAGATGCCTTGCCTCGCTTTTGTATAGCAGGGACAACTTCAGAGGCTGCAGAAGATGAGGTCGCGTTACTAGCACGAGTCCGTCGCTTCATCGCCGTTGGTGCAATCTTAGATAAAGTTGAGGCTTTAGTCACTCTATTGGCCGGTGCCTTAGCTCGCTTCAGGGCGGTTGGCATAATTTCGGAGAAAGTGGAAGCCTCGGTGGCCTTGGTAGCCGCCGCTTTCCCTCGCTTCTTTACTGTAGGTACATTCTCAGAGAAGGTAGTGGATGAGGCTGCATTGCTAGCACGTGTCTCGCGTGTCGCTGGAATGACCACAGACACGGTGGAGGTCTCTGTGGCATTGCTGGCACGTGTTTTGCCTTTATCAGTCTTTTGTGCAGGGAGAACAACATCGGAGAAGGTTGATGCCCCGACTGTGTCACTGTCGTACGCGCTCGTCTTGCCTCGTTTCTGTGCCGGAACAACTTCAGAAAAGGTGGATGGTTCTAGGCTATCGCTACCACGCTTTTTTCCACGTGTGCCTGTCTTGCTTGTGACGGAAGATATGGATGATGTAGAGCTTCGAGTCGATGCGCGCTTGGCCTTTGTAATGGCCTTGCCCTTCTTTGCAGGCGCGAGGTTCGTGGGAGCGCGATAGAGCTCGGTCAGAGCGAAGAACAGGCAATCTTGCGCGCGGCGGCGATGCTCTTCATGAGGGTCATCGCCCACATCCCATGCATCTAGAGCAAGCGAACAATATGGGCATGTAACACCATCGGGCGTGTCATCAGCGGGGTCGAACATCCAGCCGGCAGCTGCCATTTGATCGGCATTAGGGTAGCCTGGCTCGTTCTCGTAAGGCCAGTTGTCGCCAAAGGTATTGCGTCGCGCTGCAACCATCGCGCTGCTGGAAGGGTCATCCTCGGTCCTGCCTGGGTCGCCATTGCGAAGTCGAATACATGTGACTATGGCAAACCCGCAGTTTGGTGAATGGGTAAGATGCTCAAAGGCAGGGACGTCTTCTTCTTCCCATCCGTCGAGCTGGCAGGCGCAGCTGAAGCACTGTACGTTGTCGGGGCTGGTCGAGGTGGGCTTCCAGACGAAGCCGGCAAACGCGATGTCTTCTGGGCTCGGCGAGGCGTGAGGCCACGCTGACTTTGACTTGGGAGCTGCCTTTTTCGAGCGGTTTGAGGTGCGTCGCGCCTTGCTGGTCGTGGTTGCTGCGAATGTCGCCAGACGCGCCTGGTACGCGGCAAACGACGCGTCCATTGCGGGGGCGTCTGGAGTCGTATGGGGATTTTGAAAGCGGATTTAGACTCAGAATGAGCAACTGTGGTCCCGAGAACGCGTTTGCTAGTAAAACAGAGCTGGGTGTTGTTCTGGGTGGTGGTGTAGAATGGAAGGCTCAACCCAGGTCGAGGCAGGAGGGTCGACAAACAGCTGCCCCGCCAAGCCCCCGGTCACGGCAACGGCTTACGTCATCCGTAGGCTCACTTTGCGCAACCCAAGGCTCCGACGTCTGCACAAAATGTATCGACACCACTGGCCATCACGGATAGCGCTGTGCAGACGAGGGCAGCGGCAGATTAATCGTCGCTTTATCTCGTCGTGGCAGGCCCAGCCCAAGGATGCAGCGCATGCCTATCAATCACTGCCGCCAGAGTGGGAGGATGAAGCTCCCTCGCTCACAGACTTTACGCAACTTCCGCACAAGGACTTTGGGAAGAACCAGTTGATAGAAACGAATGAGGAATTCAAGCGGTCTCTACGAGGCATCTTGCGCAAGTTTCCGCCCATTACCTACGCGTTTGCCTATGGATCCGGCGTATTCCCCCAAGCAGCAGCGACAGCGTCCCTGGCGACACAATCACCGCATCCGAATGCCCCCGAGGCGATATTGAAATGGCAAAAAGGGGGAGGAAAGATGATTGACTTTATCCTGACGCCAAGGTTCTCTCAACACTTCCATTCGCTCAACTTACGAGAACATCGAGACCACTACTCGTTCCTGGGGTCGCTGGGTTCGGGCGTGATTAGCCATGTGCAGGACAAGTACGGTGCGGGCGCTTACTTCAATCCGTACGTTATAGTGAATGGCACAATGATCAAGTACGCGGTCGTCAACTTCCAGACTCTCCTCCGCGACCTCACCGAGTGGGACACGTTGTACTTTGCCGGCCGACTACACAAGCCTTGCAAAATTCTGATCGAAGAGCCCAACATCCGGGTTGCCAACCAGCGTAACCTGCTTTCTGCCGTACGATGCGCTTTGCTCCTCCTGCCACCACAATTTACAGAAAGGGAGCTATACTCCACCATTGCAGGACTGAGCTACCAGGGTGACCCGCGCATGTCCTATGGCAGCGAAAACCCCAATAAGATCAGCAACATTGTGACACATCAGTTGCGCAACTTCCGGCTTCTCTACCACGATCTCCTCATGTCCCTCCCAAATATCCGATACGCCGATGATCAAGCCATCGCAAAGCCTAATTGGGTCGACAATATTGATTCGGATCTCAAGTTATGGCAAGACGTGGACCCTGACAGACGTGCCAATATGGTTAGGCGCTTACCCAAGAAATTTCGTGAAAAAGTGTACTCCCAATACTGTAGGAAATTCGGCATCTCAGACCGAGGGTTCAAGGGGGTATTAGAGGAAGTCAATGACGAAGCTGCGTCGGGAATCTTGAAGAAACAGGTTGCTGGGGACTTTGACAAGCGGATTGCTGCAGAACCAGATCTACCAGATGTGGTCACCAAAGCCATAAACCAGACCGTCAAGTGGCCGTCCACGATCCAAAGTATTAAAGGTCTTGTGTCTGCGGGCCCGATAAGATCATGGAAGTACCTGAGGGAAAAGAGGGAAAAGGGGAGGATGAAGCGAGTAATATAACGGGGGTTCGGGGGGTACAACCAGACACCTTCACAGGGGTTCTTGTTTTTCTTGCATCACTACCAAATCAAAGCGTGACCCAAACTAGCGAGCAAGCAATCTCGAGCATACTATTTTTTGTTGGACTCGCCGTGGTTGCTGTTGTATAGCGAGTGGATCATGTTATCATGAGCATAATAGCAGATTATAGTCACCCAATGTAGCCAAAAGAGCATGTCTACATGACAAATTGTTCATTTGTTCTTGAATACTGGTACTTTTCCCTTCGTACTCTTATCTCTCACTTAAACCGGTTATGTCTGATGTCCTACGTTCTCGGGATGTAACACATAACATAGCACAGCTTTTGCGGAAGGCATGACTCCACGTTCGCTCCACTCTGATGCATTCGCTTCTCACGCATTCCCCACAACACCACACCCCACCCATCCATTCGCTGGCGAGTTTGCGAAATTGAGAGAAAACCTAACAGGAAGGAGATAGCGTAGTCTCGTAGCGTTTTCGATCTTTCAAAAAACAGTGTGACAGATTGTATTCCCGTCCTTCTCAAGAAAAAGAAAGTCTATCACCATATTCGTGTCACATTCCAAATACAGGTTGGAATTTTCACATTCTTCTAAACTGTGACAGGCATCTTCTTGAACTAAACATGTCTTTGAACCGTTGTCAAACGCACAACACGGCTTAATGGTCTAGTGGTATGATTCCTGCTTTGGGTCCATCTTGAATGCAGGAGGCCCTGGGGTAAGCCTGTCCCAGGTTGGAGGAAGGTGTGGTGACTAACAGAGATAACAGTTCAATTCCCAGTTGAGCCCAAATTTCATCGAAAATTTTTGTTACTGTTGTGGCCAATGCAACAGCTATTGCGCTTTTTCTTTTGAGGAGCTTTGTGGGTCGCAAGTGCGCGTTGGTGAGCGACCAATGGAGGAATGGAGAAGCCCACAGGAAAACGTCCATGATTTGTATATAGATGATGATGATTTGTATACAGAAGATATTGACTTGGATGTGGCAAGGAGGGACTATACAAGCGGTAATGTAATCCTCCAATAATGGAAATTTACCTGCAGGCTTGATGATGGCATTGATACATTTAGGTTGAGTTTCAATTTATTGTTCGCCAACAGGTATCCTACTCTTTATGCCCGCAAGGACTGGTATCGAAAATTTCATCATATCATAAACATAACGACGCTCCAAGTACACCAAGCAGCGCGTGCCGAAAACCTCGCCGCACAGCCCCACAATCTTATTGCGGCCAAGAGATCGTCAAAGTCTTACTCCGATCAATTCTCAATCCCTTCTTCTCATCTCTCCTCACATCTTCGCCCAACACCACAGTAGCCAATCTCCTCGCCACCTCCTCGCCCTTGATAAGATCGCCCATCCTACCGGGCGCGCACTCTCCCATTTCAATACCAATCCTGGTCTGCACCTCATACTGCTCGATATTCTCCAGACACAATAGCTCCATAAACACCGCACATAGTACGACAAGAGACTCTGTCATCACCATGCTGTAGCCCCAGGCAGAGAAGATAGCACCGACGTAGGGATATTTATTGGTGGCGAGGAAATTCTGCAAGAGGTGTTCATTTGTGTTGGAAAGTGGTGTCGGAGGATTGAGGGACGGTAGAAAGAGAGCAGGGTGTTTGAGGTGCGTAGAATAAAGCTTATCGAGAGTTTTGTAGTGCGTTTTTGTCCAAGGTTCTATCTTCGGCAGGGCGATATGGCGTGACAAAATAGGGTGGGCAGCTGGAGACAAGGATTTGCTAACAGAGTTGAGTGGATTGAGGCTGTGACGCGCTGAGTCTTCTTGCTGTTGTGTTGAAGAATTTATAATATCATCGGCGATTTTGTGTCCTTCAGGGTTGGAACTAGCTTCTGTATCCTCGTGTCCTGAGCTCTCCGTCGAGGCTTGATCGACTTCCACAGTTACAGTCGGGGTAAAGACCGTTGCCTTGTGATTACTGAACGTTGGTGTAGGTTTCTGGGTAGAAGACTGCTGCCGATGTTGTGCCGGATTAGGTCTCGGTCGCGCAGCAGTTGAGGCCGATTCCCCACACCACGTCCTACTCGGCTCAGTTATCTCCGTAATATCATTCAAACTTCGCTCTTGGGGCTCATATGCATCAATATATCCATTTGCTTCGTTGCGAACACGTACGATACTGGAATCGGTTACACTCTCCATTTCGGCGCGGAACTGGCGTTGATCGGAGGCTGTAGACAACATGCTCTCGCCATCTACAATAGTACGGAATGGAGAGCTCTGAATGAGAGGTAACGAAGATTCTTCCTGTATTGACTGAGCAGGGTCTGATGATATGTCGGAGCCGCGGATCTCTCGCCGCAGCGGACTACTCTTGGAAGGTGAACATGGATATCCTGGGAAGCGAGGCGGAGTAGCTATAAACGGATTTCTATTGGTGGCGTCCGATCCCTTCTTTGTCTCAACTGGTGGTGAAGATTCTGGGAGCAAGCTTTCATTCTGATCCAACAACAAAGAAAGGCTCACTTTGTCGGATGTCCGATGCCTCCGTTCGTAAGGTTGCTGCATCTGGAAAACACAGGGCATGTTGGGTTGGAAGAAGATGCCAGTGTCATCACTGTCTTCATTCGTATCGTCCGAGTCACCATTGTGCTGCTCTGCAATAGCCTTCGCTAGTGTAGCCTTCGTAACGCCCGTTTCGATGCTCTCGGAGCCAACGGGCTCAGCTAAGAGCGGTGTGAGAGGACTTGAAGAGGCCGGCCTATCGTTGTTAGGACATTGATTCGAGACCTTGTGGCGCCTGATTCTTGCAGGCTTGCCACGAGATGCAATGGATGTGGCAACATCCGTGAAAAGATCCTGTTCGTGAGAGGATGCCTGAGCCGACCTGACATCTTCACCAGGCGAATTGGACGACCGACTAGCTTCTTCTTGCCAGATGTCGGCGAAGTCAGGTTGCTGTGTCCGTAAGGCTGCGACCTTAGCGTCATGAACCTGCTTCTGGTCGCCACTATCGACGACATCAACGGGTTTCACAGGCGGTGTGTCCATGCGCCAACTCATCTCATTCTCACTACTCGCAGGACTGATGAGCGAGTTCGACGCGTCATCAACCTCAAGTGATGGATATTGCACATGGTCTTCTGTCGTAGACTGTTTCACAGTTTCCACAACGTGATCCTGCTCTTCTGGCGTCAGAAGACGTGATCGATTTTTTCGTTGTGTTCGGAAGATACCTTCTTTTGGTGGCTTGATCGGACTCGAAACTTCAGGCGATGGAAGCTTCGACTGACTGTCTGCTAGCTGTTCACCAAGACGTAGTCCTGCCTGTAACTCCTTGCGCGTTCCTTCGCTAAAGCCTCGAAAGAGATCATCGAGCCTGTCGGGTTTCTCGTTTAGAGCTTTCTGTGAAGGGTCCGGTGTGGTCCGATTAGGATCGACAAGCCCTTGTAGAGCTACACCAGCTGTGACCACACGGCCAAGCTGGGGCGTCTCGGCTTTGGTAATCGCAGATGAGGCTGGCTGTATGGCTGGCGGGGCTAGTGGTTCCTCATTCTCTAAAAGGACAGGTGTGGTATAGCGTGTGGACTCTATCGAGAGCAATCGCTGTGCTGAGTTTGATGTGGTAGAGCTGTGGAGAGACCCCGGCTGTATGAAGACTTGCGGAGGTGCTGTTACGGATGTCTCTGGAGTTGTATGGAGCAGCGATCTAATGCTGTAAATCGCAGAACCCTGAGTTCCTTCAGGCTTTGATGAACTGCTGAATCCACCGTTGCCCGGAAGTGAATCCACCGAGATCATGCTGAAATTCTCGCTGTCAAGAACAGTCGTATCGTCCGGCATACGTGTCGTACCCTCATCAAATGCGTAATTGTCAATATTGTGGGTTTCCTCGTCTTCGAAAACCTGAACAGAGGTTACAACGCCCTGGTCATCAAGAGTCTCGTCATCATTCAAGACTTGTGGCTCTGGATCCTCCTCTTCACTGCTTGGAGTGAACACGTCGCAGCCCTCCTCAGAACAACTGTTATTTGTCGCTGCCAACAGGGTAATTTTTTTTGCGTGCGGTGTGCCTTTACGTGCGCGAAGTTTTCCACTTGATTTCTTACGCGGTGTGGCGTCCACTGACTCCTGTGCTTGTTCCCGTGTGTCTGTGGTCTCGCCTCTTGCGCTGGACACGCTTGGGCTTGCAAAGCGAATTTTCCTCCTCGAACTTGTGGTCTCTGGCCATGCCGCAGGCCCTGACGTGAAGTCTGCAGCCATACCGTCTTCTGAAATCATATCTGGGCTAATAGGCGTCTCTTGATCCTCGACAGGAGGCTGAATGCTCTTCCTGGGGCGACCTCTTCGCTTCTTCAGCGGTATATCCGTGTCTACATCTGCTGCATTCAATGCCACAGCGCCTGCGCCCGACCCTCGTGAGTTTGAGCGGATATTTTTATGTGGTGCCCCATTCGGTTTTGGTTTATCCCCAACACTAGTGTCTGACTTCCTAGGTCGTCCACGGGGCCGTTTGACAGGAGAATGCGAGTCGGGATCTTTGAGGGGAACCGTGGTAGTTTTGGTTCGTGTTACTCGCTTGACGGACGGTGACATTGTGTTTTCTTCATCGCTTCCGGGTTCGGCCTGGACTGTGACTTTGATGCGCCAAGGACTTGCACCGGTCGCGCGTGGTGTGTTGAGAACCATCGACTTGGCCGGCGACTCCAAGCCCAACTCGGATATGTTCATGGTTCGATTCTGCTTGCTGGGCGATTTTTTGGTGAGGGGTGTTTGGCCTGCTGCCCTGCGCGTGAGTCTTGTCGTGCTTTCGTCTGCAGACATGGCCAGTGGATCCGGGCTGGAGTCGTAACCACGATCGCCAGGGCTGCTGGCCATGGCTGTCCGGCCTCGCATTGCCATGGCGTACTTGGTTCCGAGGAATGCGGGTAATGTTAGCGATGGCGAGGTTGCGGGTAAAGGTGGGGAAAGGCGTTGGAAGCGCTACGTACGCAACACAACACGAGTCGATAGATACCGGAGCCTGCAGTTGCCCCGGCAACAATCTACCCAATCCGCCACGATTGTGCCCATCTGCCCTCAAGACCAGGCGCCCGATCGGCATGTTGGGCATGTTGACGAGCATGTCAGCGCAATGGGCATTCATGGGTGAGTCTGGCGTCGGTAATGTCACGTGAGAGCCCGGCTAAACGATCCCAGAATCTACAAGGAAATCGGCCCTGGAAAGCGTATAGCCCTCGCTAAGCTTGCGCTGGACAAGTTCGAAGAGACTGGCCAGCCTCTGCGCATCGCCATCGATACATCCATATGGCTATTTCAGGTGCAAGCCAGCAAGGGTGAGACTCGCGCGCCATGCACATGCCCCGTCGTGGCTAACGGCGAACAGGCGGCACGAATCCGGCCTTGCGCACCTTTTACTACCGCCTCCTTCGCCTGATCGCGCTCTCTATTCATCCCGTCTTCGTCTTCGATGGACCGAACAAGCCCCCATTCAAGCGCAACAAACGCACTGGACCCAATGTCGCATCCATACCCGAATTTCTCGCCAAACAACTTCTGAAGCAGTTTGGGTTCCCTATACATCTGGCACCGGGGGAGGCTGAGGCTGAGTGTGCACTCTTGCAGCGGGAGGGCATAGTGGACGCTGTTCTGAGTGAAGACGTGGACACACTCATGTTCGGCAGTGGCATTACAATACGGAATTGGTCACCAGAAAAGTCAGGCACCAGCCCAACCCATGTCAGCGTTTACGATGCAGTGGAGACCAAGAATGGCCCATCAGGTCTGGATCGCGAAGGCATGATTTTGGTTGCCTTGATGAGTGGTGGGGACTATGTCCCTGAAGGTATCCCGGGCTGCGGACCGAAAACTGCTTGTGAGGCTGCGAAGGCAGGCTTCGGAAGCGATCTCTGCAAAATTCCAACCAGCAATAAGAGGGCCATGGCAGAGTGGCGAGAACGTTTACAACATGAGCTGAAAACGAACGAAAGCAAGCTCTTCAAGCGTAAGCATGGTACCCTGAAGATTCCAGTCGATTTTCCTCGACTAGACATCCTGGGGTACTACACCCACCCGGCCGTTTCCAATCAGACTGGCTTGGACAAGTTGAAGCGATCAATCAAATGGGATCAAGACTTGGATTTCCCAGGCCTACGGAGTTTCACTCACGATGCGTTTGACTGGATCCAACTGGAGGGAGCGAAACACTTCATTCGCAGTCTTGCGCCGTCCTTGGTCGTACGTCAGCTCCGTCTGCGAGCAGAACAGCAGGAGCGATCTCCTACCACCAATCTCGAGATGCTTCAAGAACAGGAAGCTCTGATCATCAAAGGCATTCATGGAAAGCGTCAGCATCCTATGACTGACAATAGTACGGAGCTTCGTGTCAGCTTCACGCCAAGCGAGCTGGTCAAAATCGATCTTGACAAAGAAGAGCCGGATGGCGAATTTGATACGGGACCACCAGGCTTGCAAATGGATCCCGCTGATCTCGATGATGACCCACCGTTGGAGTTTGGAGAGGATGGGCCTAGAAAGCGTGGCCTTACCAAGTTTGACCCTCAAGCACCAGCGAGAATATGGGTTCTTGAAAGCTTGGTGAAGGTTGGTGTGCCCCTGAAGGTTCAGGACTGGGAGGTCGAGCGTCAGGCAAAGTTGAAGCCGAAGCGTGCTGCTCTAACCAAGGAGTCAGATAAAAGTGCTTCCAAAGCAAAGAGTGCCGTGAAGAAGACTAGAGCGAGAGGTGTAGCACCACAAGCTACTATTGATCAATTTGCAAAGGTCACAAAACCCGGTATGAAGCTGTCTAAGTCGCCGGAAAAGACGCCGGAAGAAGATCTTGAACTTGCGCTGCCGAAAGCAAAAGCAGCAAGAGCAGCATATGGAGACGTGGTCAGCCTTCTCTCCTCGTCCCCAGTACAAAATATTGCAAGAGCGTCGACACCTCAAGCAAGAAACGAAAAGGCATCATTCGCAGTCCTGGAGGATCTACCCGCAAGTGTGACAAAGAGGAGACGAGCCCCAATGCAGCGATCGCGAACACTTCCTGCGAATCCGAGTACTAATCTCGAAAGATCTGCCCCGCCTTCACTACCGGATACAATGGAGACACTAGATCTGGTGTGGTCACCTGCACTACCTTCGTCCCTCCCTGTTCCCGCAAAGAAAATGAGGGCCCAGCCATTCTCAGGAGGTCAACGAGTTGCCCCTCTTGCATCGTCACCTGGGAGTTCAAGACAAACCACCTTGGACGCATGGCGCGCTTCGGTGACGCCTATAAAGCAGCGGGACACTTTCCCCTCGATTAATGTTTTTCCTATGCCAGCGCCCACAGCACTTCTACCAAAGACGGACATCATTGACACTTTGGACTTAACGCTCTCATCATCTCCACCTCACATATCACCGCCACGGACTGGACTGACTGCTGCCTCGAGACTTCAAAAAACTGCACCTGCATCTCTTGTGCAGCCACCATTGACTTCGACCTCGTCTAGTGCATCTCGCCGTTCTACTGGCTCCAGGACGTCTACTAGCTCTGCTCCAAACCACACTACCAAACAGAAAGATGCTCCGAAAGGGTCGTTGCGCCGTACCTCACCTCGTCTGAGCAAGAGCATCTCTCTTCCAACAGAGATTGATACTCTCGATCTGACCTCATTACAATCCCAGCCTGCAACGCTCGTGACAACTGAGGTTGATACCCTAGATTTGACGGGGCTGTCTCCGGCAGAGCATTCGCATTGGCCGTCTACATCACGCACGGGTGCCGTTTTCCCTCCCATACCAATACCCCCTTCAAATGTTCGGAGGTCGACTCGCAATCACAAGGCCACCTCACCATCCTCATCACCCGCAGCGTGGAAAGCACGGGAAAAGAAGAAGCGGCATATCATACTGCGGAATAGTATAGCTGGAGCCTGGGACTTTGCAGATATTGATAGCCCGCAGAAGACCGAGGGCCATGGAAACGCTGTCCTGAAAGGCAAAGAAAGACGGAAGTGGCGAGAGAGCGAGGTCGAAGTTTTGGACTTTACCTAGGATGAAGATATTGATCTTTGGCTTATCATGCGCGAAGCTGGGTCTTGAAGAATTTCGACGCTGTTTAGATTTGTTGGTTTCGCAAAGTAGCGTATATGCACGTTTGGCTGTGTCTTGAACGCCTTTCTATCTATTTGACCCGGGAATTAGCCCCTGCGAACCTTACGGGCCCACAATCGAAGCGACGGCTTGTGTTTTCTCGTGTGCTTATTTTCTCGAGACGGGGGAGGGTGCCCAGCGCATCGCGCCCCGACCAGAATGAGTGGCGCGGAAGAATTGACGGGTTGAAGACGCGCACAGTCACTACAGCGAATGACCACCGTGAAACCGAACCCGTTTTTCCTTGTCTAGACACAGGTGGAAGGAATATGCCCACCTTTTTTTTCTTCATCCACGCAAAGCACATTACTCAAAACCCAGCAATATACCGATGCTCACGAGTAACCTCGGTCACTTCCAACATCATCCCGACGCTCACCTCGCCTGCTGTCCTCGGCACGCTCAGCATGCCATAGCACGGTTTAAACCTGATACCTTGATCAATCCTGCGATACTTCATTAGCGTGTCCCACGGCTGTCTGGGATGCTCTTCCGCCGTGTCGGGATGAACATTCGGCACTCTGCACCGCGCGCATCGTTGCGTGATGTCGAGCGTGACAGGCGCCCGCGTTCCCGCGCCAGACGTAATGCAAACCGTCTTCCAGCGATCCTCGTCCCAGGGTGCAGCTGCGTCGCCTGCAACGAGGATGTTGGGGCGGAAGCGGCGCACGTCGAGGGTGAGGTTGTCGGCGGCTTGGAGACGCGTGTTGAGTTCGTTGAGGCTGCTCTGGCTGCCGATGAGGACGGGCATCATGTCGGCGAAACAGGTCGAGGCGTCGCGGCCTAGGATGTGTTTGGCGCCGTTGGACACGAGCGTTCTGGGCGCAGCGGAGAAGGGTGGTTT
>Ga0182211_1000366_pt1 | contig 14478 bp, 14 predicted proteins | sample G5R1MG_20_FD_129660 | JGI IMG/M metagenome (GOLD analysis project Ga0182211, IMG submission 129660) | Switchgrass phyllosphere microbial communities from Michigan, USA - G5R2_MAIN_03OCT2016_LD1 MG | ecosystem: Host-associated > Plants > Phyllosphere > Phylloplane/Leaf | place: USA: Michigan... | reverse complement strand
TCCGGGCCAGTTTTGCAGCGCTTGGTGGCAGATGTCAAGCCCGACTTCAAAGTTGCCCAGTTGTCGTTCGAGCACCGCCGACTTCATGAAGATCCGGTCCGTGGCGGCGGATTCGCGCGCGACTTGCAAGAAACTGCGCGCCTGGTCGTAGTTCCCGGCATCGACTTCAAAATCCACCGCACGGGTGTAGAGGTTCTCATTGCCCGGTAATTGCTCAAAGGACCGGCCCAGGACCTTGCGCGCGCCCTCCGGATCGCCCGATTGCCACATTTCCCGAGCGTACAGCAGCCACAACGACTCTGAGTTCGGACAGGCGTTCACGGCACGCTCGAGGACACCAAGATTCGACTCGGTTGTGCCATGGTGTTTCTCCAGATCCGCAGATGCATGCCAAACCGTCGTCGAGTAGGGGAAGACGGATACCGCATAGCCAAGAATTGCACGCGCCGTCTCAAATCTACCGCGGCTTAAAACGCTCTTCGCATCCTCAAGCCATATGTCTCTCCTGTCGTCATCCTCATCAAGACTCCATCCGATCGTCGCCTTGACTATCGATGCTGCCGTTCCGCGATCGCCCTCCTCTTCGCAAATCTCAGCCTGCGCTAGCCACTCCTCACGTTTGATCATGGCGTTCTCCTTGATCAAAGCTTTGACAGCACGCTCCATGATCCGATCACACATCTCGACTTTCCCAAGCTCTTCTTGCAGCCTGCAGGCGTGTATCCAAATGGCCCAGCTGGTAGGTATCGCTTTGCGTGCCTTGTTCAAGACTTGCTGAGCCGTATCAGCATTGCTCACGCGAGCATACGAGATCCACAATTCCTCAGACAGAGGTACCGTGTCGGTGGCCTTGGCGAGCAACAGCTTCACACTCTCAATGTCCTCGGTATCGTTGATCAACGTTTTCCAAAGCTCCACCGATTGCGGGTTGTGGTCCAATGCTTGTCGTGTCACCTTCTTCCTGGCGGCGGGGGTCTGTTCGAGTTCAATTGCAGCTTGCCAGAGTTTGATGGCCTTGGGGTTGAGTTTAATTCCGTTGGCAGCAACAATCTTGGCGTTGTGCACGTTCTCCCTGTTGAGTCGAATAGCCTCCTCCCATACGACCATTGACTTGGGGCACATCTCGCAGCCTTTCTGAATCACCTTCTTGGCCGTATGAATCTTGCCCGCCACCTCCTCTAGACGCGACAGTGCAACGTAGCCAGGACCATTGTGTACGTTCGTCTTGACCGCGGATTCCAGCAGCACTCGCGCCCGATTGATGTCTTCGACTGGGACCTCGTCACCCATGGCCTGTTTCCTGTCCAGCGCTGTTATGTAGCCTTTCGGATCCACCGATGTCGCCGTACCGGAGGTAGTCGTTTGTGTTCCTGGCGCATTCGACGCAGCCGAGTCTAATCGTACCGTCAGCGCAGAAAGCTGCGCAGCTCCTATGGATGCGAAATTCGTCATAGTTCCTGAGTCGGCGTCGTTCGCAGAAATCGATGTGTCGAGCTCTCCGGACTTGGACGCGGCTTGCAGTACACTGTCTGGCACGGCATAGGACCGCGAGTTTGCCATTCGCGCTTCTCGAGCACGTTTCGCCTTGCCTGTCATATCCCCCACCTCGGGCAACTTGGCCCATTCTTCCTCAGATACAGAGCCGAGCGCTCGCTTTAGGTCGGCAAATTGAAGCTGGATTTTGGGGTTGTTTTTTTCGTAATCGTCGCGTTCTTGTTGCTCGCGCGCTTCCCTAGGTCGGACATCGGTATCTGTTCATGAAAAAGGAACGATGAATACTTCGACAGCAAAGATAGAGGGATAGGGCAAGTACAAGGGAATTGGGGTACTAACCTGCGGGCTCTTCGTCGCTTATCCATCTTCTCGTCTACCTCTTGGTATATTCTGTCGGCCTCATCATCGTCCTTGTCGTAGTTCATGCCACTTGAGAACAGTCCGACTTCATTGTCAGGGTCCTGGAACCGGTCCTCCTCTTCGTCGCGTTCTTCCTCCTTCTTCTCGGTCACACCATAGGCAGCGGGAGCTGCTTGGCCCAGAGAAGCAGCGCGCTTAGCCAGCATTTCCTTCATCTGTTCTTCAGAAGGACCCTCTCGCGCAGGTCCTAAATCACTCCGCGTTGTGAAGCCGGTCGCACCACGCCCGAGACCAGCAACGTAGTTCTCGGGCGCAGGCATCGACAGAAAGTCGCGTCGTCCACTCATGTTGGCAGTTGTGAAGTATCAGAGCCTGTCGACCATAGAATTCTGGTAATAGCCTCGAGCGGTCGCAGGAGCCTTGGGTCTTTGCGCAACCCTGGTGAAATCAGAGGTTGATTGGAGTTTTCCGTCTTCTCAACCGTTCCAGTAGCAGGAAAGGAATCGAAGGGCAGCAATGGTTAACTCCAGTTGCGGAATGTGAGTTTGCTAGACGGTGGCGTTGGTGTTGTAGTCGCGCTTCGCGATCGATAATTGTTAAGCTTGGTCCAGGTACCTGAGACACAGTCACGTGGCCGGGGGAACAGAATCAGATACTAAATTACTAACCAAAATCGTACGTTTGCGACAGACAGACAGCCCCAGCAAGCACGTATTGCGACAGGCAATCTACATAGATACTTTGCACATCAAGGACGCAGAAAGATTGCAGGGCCGATCGCTGGCCAAGGGCTGGGTCAGCAGGCAGGCAGTTCATCTACTCATGTGAAACTGATGTCAATCATATGGCAGCCTTTATCGTAGTGCGGCATGGATTTTGAAGCAGATGCGTTCGTTCTCCTCATATGACTATCAGGTAAAACATCATAATGACTAACGTTGTTGGAATCAAAGTACGCGATCACTCCGCGTAGTTTTCATGGGCTACAGTGTAGGCTATGACGGGGGTGCTTTCTCGTTCGAAGCCTTCAATGACTGGGAACCATGTAACGCAGCGCTTGGTGATATCGGCGGAAGTGGCGGGACCGGCTCGACAGAATTTATTGTTTGTGCTTCGGCTCTCAGATTTCGACCGCTGGAGAGAGTCAGTTGACCGTGCGCTGCGATCAAGGCCGGCATTACCTTTTCGATTTCTTGAGCACACCCCCGAACCACTTCTTAAAAATCCTGCTCGTCGACGGCCGCTCCATATCCTGTGGTGGTTGTGAATCCCTCTGACCGACACTGCTTTTCTGACTCCCAGCGGCTGGTGTGATATCCTCGTCTTCCTCATCCAGCGGTGGTGCCCATCTCTCAACATCGCCGTTGACCACGACAAACCAGCCAAGTTTCTGGTCCGCCGCCACCTTATCGCGCAACTCGGCAAGAGAGGCACAATGATGGTCCGCCCTGGCGCCTCCTGATATATCGTCCACATCCACACCCAGCTTGACTTCGTGTACGATATCACATACGTATGCGTATGGCTGGTCTTTGACGGTGAGGTCATCCGGATCGTATTGCTCAATGAAGCGCAAGTTGGGCAGTTGTGCCATCTGCTCGGGCCATTGCTCCTTGAAGTTCTTCATCATGCACGCTGTTGTCGCGGGCGCCATGAGCCATTCGGGCGCCGCGTCGTCGAGGTTCTGGAGGATGATGTGGATCCGAATCTGCGGGCGGGGCCAGCGAAAGCCGTGAACGAGCCAGGTAGGCATGTTGGTGAGCGGACGCCAGGTCGTGACGGCCGGACCAGTAGAAGGGGTCCTCAACAGCCTCGTTTCCTCGAGTTGAGCATGTCCATGCAACCAGAGCCGAGTTTTCGGGTCTGGTCGAAGCAGGGGCGGTGGTACTGGGGGTGGCTGGGAAGCGTTGACTGCGCAACCTGGACTTATTACTGGTAGACCTCAGCAAGAAGCTGAATTGAATCAAGGATTTGGTGCTGGGCCAGACATGGTGATCGGTCAGTTGTTACAGGAGAAAGTAATCTTAATCGCTCTCGGCTATGCCATATGGCTACGTTGCGGGGATGCCTCATATGGGCATGTTTGTGGTGGAGATTCGTACTTGTTCGAACTAACGCTCGGTTGCTCCCATTCGCCTACCTACCACAGGTAGGCCCTTCAGCAATCCCGCCCGCGACCGCTGACCAGCTTCTCAGGCAGTGCGCCTATCACTTCGCAAAGGCGATGAGCGTGCGGAAGCCCTGATGACACCGATGTAGCATTCAATACACCGTCACAATGCCCTTGTATGTGCTCTGTTAGCAATGCGCGTTGTCTCCGCTGATGCTCTATTAGACATTTGCTGGGCAAGAAGGTAATGCGTGTAAACACCCCCCAGGCATGGTATTCTGCTAACTTGCTCTAGTCATGGAACGTCTACAATGCCAACAATATCGCGCGGGTCAAGGCCGACGAGGCCGCAGCAGCCGAACGCGAGGCTGCGGACGACCAGCGCATGCAAGAACTCGATGCTGAGCGACGAGCCGCCATACTGCGAGGTCAAACACCTCCACCACTTCCACAATCTGTCGAAAGTGATAGCAAGGGCTCAGACAGGGATAGAGGCGGTGATGGGCGCGGTCGCGAGAGGAAGAGGCGGAAACTGGCTGGAGAAGACGATACCGACATGGATATACGACTAGCGAGCAGCAGTTTACCTAAGGCTGCATTCGAAGACGCCGCAAAGATTCTGCTGCTTCGAAGTACGGCCAGCGATGCACCTCTGACTGATCACGCGGGCCACATAGACCTCTTCCCCGTCAACATAAAAGACGCGATAAAGCGCGAGAAGAATGCCGAGGTAGAAAAAGAGAAGAGGAAGAAGCAAAATGATCGAGAAAATCAGTATACAATGCGCTTCTCGAACGCAGAGGGCAGGGGTGGTACAAGTCAGCCGTGGTACACAACGGACCACAAGCGTTCTTCTTTGACTGCAGACCAACATGAGATAATTGCATACCCAGGCTTCGAAGACAAAGATGTTTGGGGAAGTGAAGATCCAAGACGAAAAGAGAGGCAGCAAGCCCGAATTTCGTCCAGCGATCCGTTCGCATTCATGCAGAAAGCTCAGGCACAGTTACAGAGATCGAAGCTTGACAAGAAGAAATGGGCTGAAGACCGTAACCGAGAGCTACGAGAGCTACGAGCCACTCAAGAGCGTGAAGAGAGGTTGAATCGGCACCGCAAGAAGAAACGGCACGACATGGATGTCGACGATCACGCTTCAGACGCACGCCCAAATGGATCTGAGCGCGCCAAGTCGTTTAGGGATACTCATCATCGCCGTGACCGCAACCGCCATCGAGAACATGGACGGCGAAGCCGCAGCTTCAGCCACGGTAATGACAGAAGCCGACGTGGTCAAGACCAGCATTGATGGCGGAATCGTGAATGCAACACGCTCGAGAATCCAGATCAGAGGAGCGCAGATACCGGGAGGTGTTTTTCTGATGCTGGTGCAAGAAGATCACTTGAACAACTTTGCCGTGCTTATCACCTGGTATGTTAATTATCTGCGTCGCCATGCGTACCACATGGGATTGGTATTAGTTCATTTGAGCTTACAAGACAATCTTAGAGAATCCCATCTATTTATCATAAAGGTGACTGTAGTCCAAACCTAAAGTCTACTCCAAATATCTGCCTACTCACCACGGCGGCACCATGCTAGACAGCATATCCTCAACCTGCAACTCATCATGGTAATTCTGAAAAATTTGATTCACCACATCCGCAAGCCACCTAGTCGTAAATCGCACTGTGAAGTGCATCTTGGTGAATTCCCAGTACTCTGGATACCACCCTGCACACTCCCAATCCACTATACCCGAGATTCGTCCATTTTCATCCACGAGGATATTTCGGAGGTTGAGGTCGGCATGCGTGAAGACGATGGCATGTTTTATGCTGTAAGATTTGGATATCTGCTTCCATGCGTTTTCGTCCAAGGGAAGATCATACGTTAGGAATTGATTAAATTCCGTCTCATTGCGAAACTTGAGATCTTTGCGCTGAGAATCACCGATTCGCCAATCCAAGATGCCATCACCAAGCGGATTACAGATCTGAAATTCCGAGCCAGTCCTATTAGGAATCTGCCGCAGTTGAGCAATGTATTCCTCGAGATCGTGTGCAACCGTATCGAGCTGTTTGTCGGTCATTGTAGGTAACATTATCCCAATGCCCTGTCCGGGGAGACCAGTCATGAGGAGGAACGATGAATTAGAATACTGAACCGTATCGACACCTCTTGGTGCAGGTATTTGCGTGAATTTTTCAACAAGCCGGAGTGACTCAAATTCTGCTTGATGTTTCGGCGCCCAGTCTCTAGATGCTACTCGCAGATAATAGTTGAAAGGTAGCCGAAATGTCCGGTCTGAACCAGTATATCCGTAGAGACGTTGTCCAAGCGATGCTAGATGCTTGTAAGCAAATCCTCGAAAGAACATGGGCGTTCGCATCCAGAAGTATCGAAAGATTCGGGACAGAGGTTTCATGCACCATTGGACCCAATTTTGAGCCACTGGCGTTCTTATTAAGAAATCCATCGAATCATGTGACTTGGAGTTTGATGATTCGTTGTGGGCCTGAGTCATATAGTCGGACACTTCCAACCAGGCCAAAGCTGTTGCGAACTGGCGGTGTATGCTGATGAGCCGCGCATCTGGCAGAGATGATACGTCGGTAGCCTTGTTTTCTAACGTAACGTCAGGATACACCTCGGCATAGATTGGCGGGATGAAGCTGTTCTCTAGCACCATGTATTGAGCCTAAAAGGATCAGAAAACTTCTGCACACTCGGACTAGGGACTCACCATGTTATCTGCAGGTGCGAACCGACTTCGTTCGAGAAAAAGCCTTCCATTTCTGAAATATGTGAATGTTCGCGGAGATAATAGCATCAGTTGATCAGAAATATCATTATTGGGAAACTGAACGTCTCTAACTAAGCGAGAGCTTAGATATTCCAGTTGCGTTTCCCCAATGAATACTGCGAACATTGCGTACAGTTTTCCCTATTGAGTCATTAGCCACGATCGTAATATGGCTAGCTTGAACCTACACCTTTGGCCATATCGCTATCGTGAAAAAGTGTAGGAGACAATATATGAATAATCAAAGGATCCTCTTTGTACCTCTTGTCGTCGGAAGCTTTGGATATACAGCATTTGCCGTCGTCTCTTCGAAATATGTTCTCTTTAAGCGATGAATTTATTTCACTACAGATGACAGGTTGCACTATGGGTAATCGGTCAGTGTCTTTCAGGGAAACCTTCACAAAAGCATACCATGACGGACAATGTTAACCCAATCGGTTAAGAATTCTGCGATAGTGATCTTATTCTGGACAAGGACCTCATCGAGAAAGAAACGTGACGCAAGTTCTCGGTCGACGGCTTCCTGTACAAATGTACTGAGAAAGGTGCGCTGGGGATGTGGAAGTGACTCGGCAATCAAGGAAAGCGCCTGAAACTCTACTGATGATTTGTCGCAAGCGTCAGGCCTGAAGGGGGACTGTGCGATCCGGTATGGAGTCCCCATAGTGCCTACTGGTGGGTTGCAAGCCTTGGAGCTACGAATTAGAGGGGCTATCGAGCAACAATCAGCAGGATGGTAAGTGCGCGCACACGTGACTGAAGCGCTGCGCACTCCCCACTTAGTCCATTGAAGACCTGGAATAGAAACAGCCTCGTTCACGCCATGAGCAAGCCATAGCCAATGATTTAGCTGACCTCAAGTATGCTCTGATGTTGTCCATCGAATGAGTCAATGTTTCTCGACCTATCATGCCGCTGACAAGTCTGCAGATTGATCATACCATCACCTCCTGAGCCATTTGGAGAAGTGACCCGGTTTTATGATAAAAAAAGCTCATCTTATCTTGCAATATTTATCATATGGCAACATTGCCCGTAAACAAGAATCTGGATAATAGACCTTATTACCTCAATCAAGCAATGAACGAGCCTAGTTTTACAAGTACGGTATTAGATTTCTTGTAACCATACCATTCGTTACTATCCCCGAGATCACGACAAGGAGCTTGAAAATATTTCATGCATTGATTATGCGTCCTGATTACTCCACATACCACTACGCGCGCGGTACTATACGATCAGGTACGTGCTATGAAACATGCACTGTATTACCTACGGCGGCTACACGTATCCTTGAAGCTGAAGGGTCGACTGTGGAGTTACGGGATGTTTGTTAAATAGGAGAGGAATTCCCCAACCTGCTTTAGACATCTGCCACCCTCTCACCAGTATTCTCTATACATATCTATTGTTCATCAATCCCTAGAACTTATACCCTCGAAAAGTTCGTCATGTCAACTGTTGTAACCCTACTTGAGGATCATTCTATCTACATCATTCTCAGCCTCCGCGGCGCTCAACCGGGCTTCCACTGGGGAATTTTTGTTCCCACGAATAAGCCGGAAGGCGAAGTATGGCATGCCACCAATGCTGGTGGTGGCTGGAACTTGGAGAATAAGACAACCAGGGGCATCCCTAATTCCATGAGTTTATGCGTTGTCCTGAAACTGGGCATTGCCACGAGCCAAAATTGGACGGCACTCCATACAACTTTGGCCAACGTACCATGCAGTGGCCAGCCATCATTGAACACCGGGGAGCCATTCACATGCAGAATTTGGGTTAAAGATGCTATACTTGCACTGCACAATGCTGGTGTCATTCAACTCACTGCCGCCATCGAAACCATCGAAGAGAAAGCTGTTAAAGCAGCTGAGAAGAACCGAAACAAAGTTGAAAGGGCCGCTGGTGCTGCTCAGGTGGATAACAATACGGGCTTTTCGACCACGTCATAACATAACATGAGACACTGGAGGGACACTGGAATGAAATAGCGTGGGGTCTTTTTGGGAGAACCATATAGATGTTTGTCGTCGTTGCGTTCTAGGAAGCCATCGTATTCAGCTATGCTTGTTTACTCTGATCTGTTAGTGTTGGAGGCATACAAACTCTGGATCAGGAGTTTTCAGTCCGCAAGTTACCTAGATACAAACCAAGTTTCTATGCGACATGCATTCATTGGGACTATTTCCTTACTATTTTCATGCGCTCCTCTCCTATAAAATGTAGACATCTACGATTTTATCGGAACAATCTTGCTAGCCTAAAAGAATGCAGACTTTTGCAAGTTTGGCCCAAGCTTTTAGATTTTCTCGGGTTCCACCCTTTCACCCCACCTACTCTATTCATGTCTTCTAATCTATAGTAGATGTTCATGATTCTTGATCGTGCCCATAATTTCAAGGCTGTGAGGGTGTTCTCAACAATTCTTGGTAACTCTGGGCGCGAGTATATACCTAAGAGGTTGCTCCAGCAACACCCCACAAAACCAGCGCTTAATATCCACCTTGCCACGTAGGACTACAAACCACTAGAGTTTAGTTGTGAAATAGATTATTAGCTAACAAACATTTAATGCAGATGCGACAACAAACTCTTCGTCCTAAAGCCTGTTTCAAAGTCAATATTTGATCACTTACAGGAAATTAAAGACAAGTTTGGCAACAACCCTTATCTTCGAAACTATATAGACTTCAATGAGCGCATGAACGTACTTGTGTACCAGTACTTCAAAAGCGATTTGCTTTCGCTGGTGGATAATTATCCACCTCTTCCGATAGAGGCGAGAAAGAAAATTTTGAAAGAGGTTGGACTGGGACTGAACGATATGCATGTAAAAAATTGGATACACTTAGGTATGCCGCTTCTGAAATATCATTCGTTGATAAACTATTTTATAGATATCAAGCCCAATAATGTCTTCCTCAACTGGCATGTGGACGAGAAAGATCAATTTCACCTGAGCAAGGTGGCACTAGGCGACATGGACTGCGCTTTAAAATTGCAAGGTGACAATTTATTGTTATGTCGAATTGAGAACGTTATGTGGCGGAGCCCGGAAGGTCAACTGGGTAAGAACATTGGTAAACCTTTAGAAGTGTTTTCCTGGTAAGCCAACCACAGATGTAGCCTAAGAAATAATACTAATAGTAATTTTCAGTGTCTCTACGTGACTACAGGTGTACAATGTTTTCATCCAGACTTCGATAAACTCAAGGAACTTGGCATTGAGCCTGAGCCGGTGATATTGCTTAAATTACTTTCGGTCTTTGGTCCGCTTCCAGATGCGCTTGTAGACCACGTTAACAACGAGGAGGCAGGGGCGCTCTTGAAGGGTCTATGGGAGGCTATAATAGCAGAAAACAAGAACGAGAACTTTGAGCATTGGTCAGAGGAGACTTTTCCCAATCTTAACGATGAGGCAAAGAGGTTGATACAGAGGATGACACATCTTGATCCCGCGAAAAGAGCATCAATGTCTGACATTATAGTAGACAATTATTGGGAATAACTCGAAAGGAGAAAATTCATAACAAACGCGGATAGATTTTACTGTGAGTATAGCCAAGCATATAAATGGATAGTCTCTCGCAGGATATATACCATTAATAACGATGTGAAGCACACAGATGCGACGAGGAGTGATGCCAGTATTGTGGTGCAAGTCTTCGGAGATATTTTTCCAGACTTGAGATGGGATATTGTACTAGAGTATGCTGTAATACAATCTAGTGTACTGAAAACAAGCAGTTACAATCTTCAATGACGTGGCAAATGATTCAGTCTAGTGGCTTCATGGCGACATCTTTGTTAGAGTTGTTCAGACTCTATGGATAGTGATCTACTTACCTTGGCTGCATGAGTTGAATAGCGTTTAGTTCGTAACTAGATATGAGCTCCTCAGCATATCAACTCTGAGCTCTCCCTATCAGGTTAAGACTCGTTTAAAGCTGTAAGCATCCCTGATTTCAGATCATCCTGCCTCTCCCTATTCACCCCCTGCCCCCATGGAGGCTCCCCGTCTTCATCAAACTCTGCCCACTGGAAGAAGCCACACCCGTCCTGCCCCGGTATATAATGTGTATGACACATCCACATGTACCGACCCCTCGACTCCTTCTTCCGGGTCGCGCACCTCAACACCGTTGGGACACCACAGCGGCATTTGGGCGTATACTGCGGATGTAGACTATCCTTGTAGTATCTATACGTAATGTTGAGCCGTTTGTTTCCAGAAAGCGGATGCGGGTCGATAGCCTGGGCTGGCGCAATGCAGTGTTTCCACTCCTCTTGCATCTCCGCGTGCATCACTAGTAGTGAGTTGTGCGGGACCTGGATTGATATTTGACCCTGGGCGTCGGCGAGGGTTCCGTTGGCCTTGGAGAGTGTTTTGTCGTCTTCGGCGACGGTCTTGCGGACGCGGAAGTCTCTGGTTACGCCGAGGCTGAGACTGCCGATTATGGCACGGGGTCCGAGATAGGTGAGTTGGTCGGAATGGTAGCCGACGTTTTGTCTAGGTCCGTCGTAGCAATTTACAAAAGCGGTGTTGGCTTTCCAGGGGTGGGGGGATTGATACTTTAGTTTGGTACCATTGGGGTAGAAGGCTTGTATACGACGGTGGACTTCGCGGTTCACGGCTTGTTCAACCTGAGGGCAGGCTTTTAGCATTTGTGGTGTAGATTGGCGAACATCCTAGAGTGTGTGAGTAGAGAAATGTAATTCTGAGATGTATATGGCGAATCACCAATTCTTTTCGACCGTTGTACATATACTCTGTTCTTTGCTCCTCTGCTTCTGCCAGACTGTTGACATAGACTAGACGTAATCGTCAGATTCGCATCGTTCGTTATCGCAATACTGTAAGGCACTTGCAGCGATTGGAAAAATCATTCCAGATAGTATGGGGTGAAGAGACAACTTACTCCACATCGGTTAGCAAATCGAAGATTGAATATGCATATAACATCATACCAGCAAAATGTATGTGGAGCCCATACGATCCTGTCAAAAAGCTTAAACTCTAGGCTCTGATACGTCGGCGCCTCATCCAGCAACTCCAATAGCAAAGCATCAGCCTGTTTCGCCGGCAAAAAGTTGTGAATGATGGAACAAGGGGTATTCGCCTCAATGTCTTCTGGGCTGTACAAGTACAAGGTCTGACCTTTCTTTACTAGGGGCCTTTTGGCGGCCTTTCCATCTGCAGATTGCAGCCGGTATGCGCTGAGAGAAGACTGATAACCGACCGTCGAGGATGCAAGGCGTTTTCTTGGGGGTGTTGTGGAGGCGTTGATGAGATGTGTTGACGCTTGCTGGACTGAGCCATTAGAGACGAGCAGAGCCTCTAGCAACGTCGCCTGATTGAGTGCTGGATGCAGCGAGGCAAGCAATGCCAATTTGAAATCTGTAGATTCATCTTCGTCATCACCAGGATGCTCCTTGGGTGGCGCGTTACTTGATGTCGCCACCTGCTGTGGCGGCTCTGCCACCTGCTTCCTCTTTCGAGACACGAAAGCGTCCATGATGGGTCGTTTGAGAGTATACTGTAGGAGGAGGACCTACATGATCACGACTCTAGTAGGGACTGCGTTGGCGCATCCTGCGGGGGATACGGTCCAAGGGGAACGCGATATCACGTGCACCCTCACTAGTTACTCGTCGGAATTACATAGCCTCGGCCTTTTCCAAACCCACTTGCATGCCTGCAACTATGCGGCAACATTGTACTGGCTAACAGCTACACTGCCAGAAAAGCAATGACGCGGCTTGCCCGACACGTACTCGACGCACCCTCCATAGCCTCTTCTTCTTCCCCTTCCTAGCGTGCCGCCATGTTGGAGTTCCGGACGCAGGGCTACAATGGCTACAGCGTCAAATACTCGCCCTTCTTCGATTCGCGCATCGCCGTCGCCACTTCAGCCAACTTTGGCCTCGTGGGGAACGGGCGCCTGTACATACTAGGCCTCACACCGAACGGAATTGTGGCCGAGAAATGGTAGTCCAAACCCACATTGCGTACATGCCGAGTGAATGATGCCGCCGTCTGACAGCCCGACCAGGTTCGACACGCAAGACTCCCTCTTCGACAGCACGTGGTCGGAGGCGCACGAGAACCAAATCCTCACAGCGGGCGGCGACGGCTCCGTCAAGCTCTTCGACATCACCCTGTCCCAATTTCCCGTGTCATCATGGGCCGAACACGCGCGCGAAGTGTTTGCCGTGCACTGGAATCTCGTTGCCAAAACCACCTTTCTCTCCAGCTCCTGGGACGGCTGCATCAAGATATGGGACCCCAATGCCAGTGCCAGCCTCACCACGCTGCCCACGCATTCGTGCACCTACTCGGCCGCATTTAGCCCGCACAGCCCCAGCATCGTCAGCAGTGTCAGCTCCGATAGCCACCTACGCCTCTTCGACCTGCGCACCCCCGCCAGCGCCAGCAACCACCTGACCATGAACCTACCCATCCACGCCCCGCCGAAGCCTCGCATGGGCGCCGCAGCTGCCGTCGGCGTTGCGCCCGCCGAAGCCCTGACGCACGATTGGAACAAGTACCGCGACTCGGTGGTCGCAACCGCAGGCGTCGACCGCCTCATCCGTACCTTTGATATCCGCATGCCGACCGCGGGCCCCGTCGCCGTGCTGCCCGGCCACGAGTATGCCGTGCGTAGAGTCACGTGGAGCCCGCACCTCTCGGACATCCTGCTCAGCGCCAGCTACGACATGACGTGTCGCGTGTGGACGGACGGTAGTGCCATGGGCGTGGGCAGCATCAAGCAGGAGAATATGCTTGAGGATCCCATGGTGTATGGCGGGGGCCGAGAGATGGGCCGCATGGGGCGACACAGCGAGTTTGTGACGGGAGTGGATTGGTGTTTGTTTGGGGCCGAGGGGTGGTGCGCGAGCACCGGGTGGGATGAAAAGGTTATGGTGTGGGATTGTAGAGCGACCATGCAATGATAATGATATTTCTCTTTTTATTTGGGGGACCCGACCTATCTACATGTCTAGTCCTAGATGTATGTAGTTATATAGCATCAGGACACACGACACCTTACCATGCTCGCAGTAGGCAGGTAAATAGCAGACCTTGCAGCAGAACCCACCATCTTCACTCCAACGTTGGGAAAAACATTAAAAAAAATGAACAGCGAAACAGGGTATCATCCCGAAACGAAAAAACGACATCAAAAACAGCAAAACGCCGTTATTCCATGCCCAAAGCAAAAGAAAAAAAAAGATATCCAACGAGAAATCATGAATCACCCATGTTCAGGATGTCATCCAACGCGCCATCTAGCTCCGCAATATCCTGTACACTACCCCCCTGCCAATGTAAGCCGATGTCCTCATCTGCAAGCATGGCATCCGTGTCTCCCAGGTCGACCGTCCATAGCTGGCCGTCTAGCCAATATCCAGAATTGCCATGTCCGCCAGTATCGTTCGGACCAAGGACTCGGCACTCCTCATGAGCAGCACCACTAACGTCACCAGCTGCATGCCCATGGTCGACACCCCACGTGTCCAAAGCACGTGAATTAATAATGGCGCCGGCTAAAAATGGCGTCTGACCGAGGTAGGCGTCACCGAGCTGCAGGGCGAGGCGCAGGTCCTCTGTGCATAGGGGTTTGCGTTTGCGACGCTCGTCGGCTTCGACGGGGAGTTCGGCGCCGGGACCGCGGACGAGCTCGCCGCGCTCGACGAGGCGTT
>Ga0182211_1000365_pt1 | contig 14501 bp, 12 predicted proteins | sample G5R1MG_20_FD_129660 | JGI IMG/M metagenome (GOLD analysis project Ga0182211, IMG submission 129660) | Switchgrass phyllosphere microbial communities from Michigan, USA - G5R2_MAIN_03OCT2016_LD1 MG | ecosystem: Host-associated > Plants > Phyllosphere > Phylloplane/Leaf | place: USA: Michigan... | reverse complement strand
GGACAACCAACTAACCCATGTTCCGCGTACAGAGCCATCCCTGCAAAGAAGATAACCATGGATGCTCCAAGACTGGCGAATATACTGCGAACTGCAGTTAGGTCAAGCTATGGGGCTAGGTCTCTCCTGTATGGCCGTGTGCTTGGGATTTGGGATACGACTTGACACTAGATAGTGTTTGTTTGTGGAAGTAGCGAAATGGCATATATTGTGTTAGAGACGTAATAGGCGAGCTTACTACTGCGATTTCTTTTGCACTCCAGAATGGTATTCACATGTGCGTGATGATGTACGTAACCATCCACACAATGCCCCCGGAGATGTCGTGTCGTAAAAATCAAGAAATGCTTTCTTCCCCGTATCACCCACCCGCCCCAGATTGCTTCCCAGACGTGAAATGTGCGCCATGGGCGCCTTGCTGACTGACATGAGAGAGAAAGCAATGTCCATTTTAGGTTGCGACGGCTACGCGCCATGGACAATTCCGAAATGTCACCACCCCTGTCATAAATAAGGTTACTCCTCAACAAGCGCCTCCAGTATCAAACTCTGAATCAGAAACTCCGAACAAGTAACCCTTACCCGTTTCCCCCCCACCGTCACTCTCGCTACAAGCTCTCCTCTCCCCTCACTATACTCTCTCTTCCTCTTTGTTCCCTTCTTCGGCTTCGTCTCACCCGTTGCAGGAGGAATTTCCGTGCCAAACAATTCCGCAGCGGCTCCAACAACGCCAAGTTCATTATTGTCCACGTATACCCAGTCCCAGTGATCTTCGGTGAGCATTTCTGATGCATCTACGAGATCGGCGCAACGACCTACGCGTGCGGAGCCGAGAGCGTGTGTGAGAAAGATGAAGGGCTGGCGTTTTTCAATCTCTTTTTTCATTGTGCCGGTTACGAGTAGTACATTCTGGTTGTTTAGAAGGAGGGGACGGTCTCGCAGGGTGTCGGCAAAGCAAAGGTCTTCGGCGGCCGGGTCGTATGATCTCATTGTGCGGGAGCGGACGACGCCCCGAGGGTCTAGGAACTTGGAGACACCGGCAGGAAGGAGGTACTTTATAAAAGCTGCGGCGCGGGCTGTAGACAGAGAGTCGTGTATCCAACGGAGATGAAGACACGGAACGTTAAGGGCGAGGGCCTGTATGTACTTGGTACTGCGAGAGTGCGAATCGGAGATTAGTGCTACAAAGCCAATGTCCTTATATGCAGGCTTAAGTGTCAAGCTGACGCTTCGCGCAGGGGATGATGATCGCCTCCGTCCTGGGGACGATGATGCATCGGATGATTCGTAGTCGAACAGTTCGTGGAAACCGTGCTCAAGAACTATACCGCCATTTGATTTGATGGACCTTGCAAGTGAATCCTTGTTGAAGTCGTCAGCAGTTGAAGTCAGTACAAACGCCATGTTCGCAAAGACGGTGCCTCCTGATCTGGCAGTTGACGCCACCGATACAGCACGTGCATTTGCGCTTTTCAGGAACGATGGTACCCCGACGCCTCTACGCGTGAAGGATGGCGTTGTGAGTTGCTCTACAACCGGGGTTCCAATATGCGAGGCGGACTTCATGGGAAAGGGAGGTGGGGAAAAGTGGAAAAGTCGGTCGCGAAGCCTTGTCCAGAGCCCGGCAGTCAGGTAGATGCTTGCCATCGGCACCGAAACATGTTCTGTTGGCTGGTTTTCCTTGTACGCAGGCATACTGTCCCTGCGCTTCTCTTCAACAACAATCGTCGCATGTCCATAACGATCTGTACTGGGAAACTGCTCGTCGCCAAGGGCATTGACTTTGTCTTTAAAGCCAACCACTACATAAATATGCTTCTTCATGCCTGGCTTGTCTACCTTGACATGGTCTCCAGCACGGAGGTCAAGGGATCGAACATGCACCGCATCAATTTCTGTGGTGTTGCCGTCGTCGTAGCGGATGCGAAGCTGGCGTGAGGTCGCTCGACCGATACACGTGGCTGGATAGTAATGAGTCCCTGGCCACGACGCAAACACTCTGTTTGGAACAAGCGCTTCGCCTATCGGTATCGCCATTTTTTGAGACATTCGTCCCAATAGTCGCTCGAGAGGTACAGCTGGTGGGACAACTGTTGCAAGCTCATCCAGCTCGTCGTCAATCTCAGCCATTTCCATGTTCTGTTGATTATGATTTGCTATTGCCGTGGACTTGGTAGGAGTCGCTGGTGTAGTCGCGCAATTCAAGTCTGATGGGTTTGACTTTGATGCCGGGCTAGCTGGTGTAGACAGACTTTGCAGAAGATCTTTGGAGACCGACTTGAGCGCGCCCTTTCTACGGGCCTGCAGCTTCGAACATCTCGGCAGTGTTTTTGCTTTGAGGGTAGCTGGTCTTGATGGATCCTGCGCCTCTTCTCTGATGTTTGCTGCGGCATCCGCACCTCGATCTTCTCTTAGTCGAACCGACGCTGTCAGTGAATTTCCCATTGGTGGTGGTGGTCCAATACCAAGGGGAGACGAAGTAGGGGGGTCGGATAGAACACTACTCGCTGGCTTCGCTGGACTGCGAAACACGTTGCGCTTGGCTCGATACGTGATTTTGCGTTTCTTTGCTGACGGCGGCGCGGGAGATGAGGCCATTTGTAGCGAGCCTTCTTCTTCGTCGAGACCGCTTAATCGTGGAATCTCTAGGTCATTTGCTCCGACTGACTGTTGAGTTTCTGGGAGGTTATATATGTCATCGATCGATTGAATGCGGTTGCTGGCTTCCATGGTAAGACTGCCAGCGTCTTTAGAGCTATTGTGATCTTTCGGACTACGCCGAGCATCAGTGTGTTCGTCTTGCGCAGTCAGGGACGTCTCAGTGCTGCTGGTATGACTGAGCACACCAATGCTATGACCGGTATTTATGGCATTATCTGCATCGACCGGGAACTGTCTGTCCTCGAGCGCATCGGTTTCAGGAACCGTATTCTGACGTTCAAGGCGAGGTATCTCTCGTGGTCTTTCGTGTGTTGGTTCCGCTTCATCTGGACTGTGACTCTGCATCGGATCCTCCTCCAAGGTCTCGGGTACTTCTTGGTCTGTTCCACGATCAACTTTTTGAGGATGCATCAGGCCCATTTCTTCGGCATCCACTTCTTCCTCGTTATTTTCTACTTCTGCATTGAATGGCTCCTGTTTCACAAAGGGAAGCTCATCATCTCCTGCCATTTCCACGTCGTTGTCAGCCATTTCATCAGCTACCAACTCAGCAACCTCATCGTCTACGATTCCCTCTGCATACTCATCGTAGGCATGCTCATCGTATTCGATGTCCTCATCATGGGCTAAAATCGGGGGGCTACTAGGCACACGTTCATCTTCTGGTGTGACTGCCTCTTCATTCGCACTGACCAGTTCATCTTGACTCGAATTTGGTGGCATTGGTGGCATTGACGATGAAATAGCCTGACTTGTATATCCGGTCTTGGTCGCCATGGTGGTTTGATGAATACTGTACTGATTCTGCGATGGGGAGGATGGAAATCGCAATAATCTGGATGGTGGCACACTATCAAAATCACCAAGCACATCTGGCTGCGAATCCATAATGGCAACCGAGTCTATGGTACTATGGAGTTGAGATTTAGCTGGTGGCATCGTCCATGATCCAGGTGCCCGCAACTGAGAATCGAGCTGGGGCTGGGAAGAGGGTGCCGGTTGCTGTGAAGACTTGCGAGAAGCTAGGAATGATGGAGTCCAACATGGATGTGACGAAGTCTTGGGCACCTGAACCTTGTTGCCATTACTGTTGTGTTTCATGGTAGTCTGTGTAGTCAAAAGTTCGTGGTCGGAGCTGTCGCTACTGTGTGAATTCACTGGACTAGGTTGTGAAAGCTCGTTTATGGGGCCTGTATCAGACTCTTGTGGCTCACCATGATGCACATCGTTTGCCACTCGCATAGCATGTTGGGTTGGGCATTCTGTATTCAGTTTTGGTCTTCTTAACCTCCGCGGAAGTGTGGGCGGCGCAGAAGTGTGTGATAGTGACCTCGCAGCCTGCTCATAACATAGCTTCTTGGCCGATCGTGGCTGCATTTGCCTGGAGAAATCCTCCAAGCTATCTTGTTGATCCACTGCAGGTATCTCCTCGCCATCGCACCCTCGTCGCTTCTCATGCGACTGCCTCATCGTGATGTATTCTGTGCGCGGCTCGCTTGACGAACGTAGCATTGGTTCAGACGCGGGAGTGTTAGGGCGCATGTCCTTGATAGGGCTGGAATAGGCTGGCCCTGGACTCGAATGATGCACACCGTCGAAGTTTGGCGAAGGCCGTGTGAAAGCGACATCATCGGTTGCTCCAGCTACAGCCGGTGACGTTGGTGCCTGCGTGTTGTTCCAGATTTGCGTCAGAGACATACCCGGCACACCGGTCAATGCCACATTGCCAAAAGCCGCTCCGAAAGCCGAAGCGGACGCCACTGTACTAGGCGTGGTGGTTGTGCACACTGCAGAGCTCAGCAGCTGGCCTGGGCTAACTCTCTTTCTGCCTGCTAACGCAGGAGTCTCAAATTTGAGAGGACTCGTCTCGGCCAGGGTGTCGTGAGTCAACTCGGTGTGCTCGTCGACGTCAACGATGGTGGGGCTTGTGAGGTTGGCGCCGTGGTGCTCCTGGCTGGACTCAACTGCGTTGGCGTCATCATTGGGCAAATCGTCGTCGTCGTCGTCTTCATTGTGCTCCAAAAACAACGACTTGGGCGGCGGCATGCCGTGGCCCACGCCCAGGACCGAGGCGAGCGCGCCACTCGTCCATTGCCTGTGCATCTGGCTGTCGGGCTGCGTGTCGCCAGGCGAATCCATGGCGCTAAAAGTGTGGTGCATTTTTAGGTGGCCCTCGCGCCTGGCAGTGAATTCGGTGGCGGTGGGGGCGCTGTGGTGTGTGGCCAGACCGGGCTTGACATGTCGAGGTGTCGCGGCGCGTCGTAACAGGTCGGGGTGCGTAGGCGCGACGGGTGTCTGCAGCCCGAAGGCGGGCCCTGCGAGCAGCGGGATGGCAGAGGCGATTACAGAGGCCGAAGTCGAGGCCGTGGCCGCGGATATGCTGGCCAGGTGAGGGCTCGTGGTCGACGTGGTGAAGGACAGTCGGGCCTGCGACAACTGGGACGGGTCCTGCAGCGGCCAGTTAGCGGAGCCCCATCATGATCGACGCAGGGTTAGTTAACACTCTGTCTGTGCGTCTTTTCATCAATCGGCACGCTGCGACAACTCACCTTGTACAAAGACTCGCCGAGAACGCCCGACGGCGGCGACTCTGCCATGACGGCAACGGGACATCTCACGGCGGCGGCTCGCGACTATGTAGTATGGTGTTGGGTGGCGGCCGTCCTATCTCATTCGCCCCATGTCGACGCGCCGATTATCCGCGACGACGCGAAGTCACGTGCCGGTCACCGTGCTCGGCGCCCGGCAGTCTATCGATGCAGCACGCCCTCCTCAGTATGGCTTGAACCTCGCCTTCGCCTTGTCCTCGCTTCTCTTCTTCTTCTCCTTCTTGTCCCGACGCTTCTCGGCGAGAATCTTGCCCTTGCTCTTCTTCGCTGGCCCAGTCTCTTCCTCGACATCTAGGCCCTCCTCGCCCGACAACTTCCATGCGCGGACAGAGCCATCCTCGCCGCACGTGTATGTCAATTGCATCTGACCGCATGTTAGCGACCAGCCCCGTTAGATGTACCAGACAATCCCACATACTTGACTATCTGTGAACAAGTCACGCACAATCTCCTCGCCATGCGCTTCGGCCAGCTGGATCATGCTTTCACGATTCAAGCTGTAGTCCAATGGCCCACTCTCCCCCTTCGTGATGGGTACAAGGTCCAGTCTCTGCTCGCTTTGCACACTCCATTAGCAAAGTCCCATGTATTCCACACATGCACTCGATCAAGACATACCTATGCTTTCCTGCCGCTAGATACGGCCGTCCGCCCACCCAGTGCATGTCCACAAGATACTCACACCCTAGTCCCTCCCTCACATCCCCCCACACCTTCGGGCTCGGCTCTTCCTCTTCCTCTTCCTGGCTCTGCAGCGCGTAGAAGCTCACCGTTTCATCTGTACCCAGCGCATAGATATTGGTGCTGGGGTACATGAAGCCTGCATGGGCGATGGCGGACCGGTGGTTGATGACTTGATACAAGGCATCTTCCTCCTCGGCTTGCGACGTGTCGAAGATGTTGATGAGGCCATCGGTGCTGGATGACAGGAGCAGGGATGGATGGGAAGGGTGACGCTGCAGCGAGGTTACCGTATCCGTGTGAGAGTCAATGTAGGAGCGTATTGGCGCCGCAGGACTCCGCTGGTCCCAAACGTAGACTGGCGAGCTCTGCGGTCCGTCTTCAGGGTTCTCAATGCCCGCTGCCATGAAATTGTTTAGCGCGTCGCATACGAGGGAGGAGATCAGTTGATGGGGACTTTGGATTTGGAGGACGCTGGTCTTGCTGCGTTTGTCCCAGAACCGGATGAAGCCATCTCTTCCTGCTGTTGCCACGACGTTGCTCGGGGCGTCATTTGCTCGTTCGAGGCACGTGACGCTATCGTGCACGCGTTGGACGACGCCGTCTGGTACCAGATCTGCTGTCGTGAAATGGAGCGTGTCGGAGGAGGTGATGTACGCCAGTTGGTCCGTTGGCGAGTAGGTGAGGGCATCCTGCCTGGGGGCGGTGGAGATGATGCGGTAGATGTAGGGGTTTGGCGAGATGCCCGTCTCGATGCTGAAGCTTTGCGTGAGGGACGTCATTTGCGAGGTGTCGTCCAGGTTGTCCGACGCAAAGGTCAAGAAAACTTTTTGCAACCAAACGAGCGTGGGACGGCACTTGCGTGATGATACATTCTAGCTACGTAGCGATCGCAGACACGCTGGCGCCACCCCCAGGTACAGTGGCACGGTTGGAATTCATGTCGCCTTGAACAAACCCGACAGAAGGGGCCCTCGGAAAGCAAGCCCTCCTCCTCTCCCACATCACCCAATGCGACAAACGATATGTAGCCTTGATATGAAACTCGTGCAGCCACTAGACAATTCGACAGACGAGCGATTAATACTGGCATTCCCTCTCCGATCCCTCAACGCCCCATCCACAGACATAACGCCAGCAGACAAATAGGACGGTCACTCCTGACACATCAGAGCGCGCCAAGAAAGAACGGGTGCGCTCAGTGGCGGAAGATGTCGAGGTTCGTGAAGGAAGAAAGCCCGATCGGGATTGCTCGCGAGAATTTGACGGGTCGGCAGAGGAAGAATCCTGACTAAGCTGGACCTTTGAATCGCTCGGCCTGTCATTGGATGGCGCACGACCTCGGGACTGCGAGGGCAGCCTGGAGCGACGGACGGGACCGTCCAACATCACCACTACGCCGCCTCACGTCGCACTCGGTACCTCGCCGCCCGCCATCACATTGCACAATGGCTTCTCAGCGGATATTCCAGCTCGGTCTGCGGCGCGCCGTAGTGCCAGGCATGAACGTGCGACCCGTGGCTCAGCGACGGTATGTCATCACTTGCCCACCTACCCACCCACAGCCAGCACACTGCACCACACCGGGCCCACGCGAGTCCCTATACAGACTGACATGCCTCTACAGACTCGCAGCCACGGCTCCTACCTCGCAAAACAATGCCGCCTCCATCCTCGCCAAACAACGCCTCCAGCGCCCCGTCTCCCCCCACATCTCCATCTACAAACCCCAAATCACCTGGTACGGCTCAGCCCTCAACCGCCTCACCGCTATCACCCTGAGCGGGTCGCTCTACCTCTTTGGCTTCGCGTATCTCGCCGCTCCGTACACGGGCTGGCATCTCGAGACCGCATCCATGGTTGCAACTGTCGCGGCGTGGCCATTGGCTGCCAAGGCGGGGCTCAAGGCCTTCTTTGCCTTCCCCTTCTTCTACCACAGTCTGAATGGGCTGAGGCATTTGCTGTGGGATGTAGGCTATGGCTTTAAGAACACGACGGTTGCGAGGACGGGATGGGGCGTAGTCGCTATGACGGTAGTTGGAGGGCTGTACTATACGTTCCTTGGTTAGAGTTGGCAGATTGCAAACCATGGAAGAAATGAGAGGAAGTGGATAGGCAACGCTGTGTGGAGATAGGAGGTGATAAACACCAAGTGGTTGATATGACTACTTGCATGAAGAATGAAGGGAGAGGAGGAATTGAGGACTCCTTGCCTTCGTTTGGAATTTCTATATTTCAGTTGAAGACACATTTCCCTTGTTCCGTACGAGCCCGATCAGTCGTTAATCCATGAAAGATCACAACGTGGATTACATTTTTCAGCCTACAAGGATATAGAACAACTGTAGAATGAGTGTGACAAAAGCCAAAAGCACACTCGATGGACATTTCTGTGTTCACGTCCTCGAAGTGGACGCTGTGCATGCGTCATGGCAATGTAGATATTTATCTGTGAGCATGACTACTTGATAAGCAGATACCTCCCTGGTGCGAGTTATCAACGAGACGTATGTGAGTAACGTGACGAAAGGAATCAAAGACTGGAAGCAAGACGGTCGGCACAGAACGTATTCCTGACCGTGTAGTAACTCCCACCGGCTCAGTAGTAGTATCTGCTGCCGTTCAGGCCATCCTCGTAGGCTCTGAGTTCCTCTTTAGTAGACCCGTTCCATGCCGGAGGACATGTATAGATGTATACCACGACCCCTCGCTTATGCGTACCTGAGCTGTGGCGTTAGTATCTCCATTAGTAGTAAGAGGAGAAACCTACGGCCGTGCGGTAGGTCAAGAGTCTTCCAAGAGCCATTGGAGAACATGTGTGGCACATACTGCACCATGTACTCCTTCCTCATCGAAAATGCAACCAGCGCCAGGAAAATGCCCAGCTCTCCTTTGAGGGCCCCATATGGCTGGTATGGTGTCTCATTGCCATGATAAATGTCTGGCAGCAACATCCTCGGCCAGGTTTGGTCGCGTCGCTGACATACCAGCGTATTATGCTCGGACACGTTGGTCAGATACGAGGAGAAATCGATCCTATCATGGTAGAATCGGAGAGGCTGCCACCCTGCCTCGCTCCTCGAATTTGTAGCGTCGCTATCCAAGACCCAGAAGCCGAATCCGCCGGCATAGAAGGCAGAATAGGTTTTGTAGCGCTGCGATTCAGCAGGAGCTTGCGAGGAAGGTATGCTATAGATTTGCGTGCCGTTGCAATACCACCAGATGCCCGAGGCACCGCCCCCAACCGGTAGATTGGCATTGCGAGACATGGACGGGATCCAGTCAATCCTAGATTCGACGGCGACGGGCGCATCAACGGCCTCTTCTATCTCGTCAATGCGGAAAATATATGACACTCCTTGTGTCTAGTACAGAAGATCGTTAGCTATCAAAGCCTGGTCAAAAAGGCCATAAACTAACTTGCATCGTTCCTTCGTTATGCATTCACGTGCATCAGATCCTTGTTTGAGAGGTTCACGTGCGTGACGACCTTCGACGTACCTACAGCGCCTCCGCTTTCCTCCGCCAGCCATCCTTTATCCTTAACCATCTCATAAGGCTCTGTTATCTTTACAACCTGCTCGTCTATACAGCATCCCGGTGTCATAGTTAGCCGACTGCATCGTCAGTAGATTGAGGTGGCGAGTGGCATATTGAGCCAGCTTCTGATAAGCTGGTGATGCTTCGGTAAAGCATAAGGCGTGGGTTTCCTGCTTGTCCTGCAGCTGCATACAGGCTGGTAGTATGACATTGGAGGGATTCCCTTGTCCTGCCGGTATTATGGCATCGATAGCTTGCAATTGCATACCCATGGGAATATGGAGAGCCCAACCTGCTGGAAAGTAGGCAATGAGTTGTGAGTATAAATAGTACTGTTCGCGCACGATCATAAAGCGTAGATACGAATTTGTAGTGTCGGCGAGCTTGTTGCGCTTCGGTAGCAACGTCTGCGAACAACTGCGTCTAGCATGTGCCATCGAAGAGAAGCAAGACGGTGTGCAGCCATGTATGGATCTTGGAGCACTTGTTGACATAACATGTATGCGCAAGAAAGTGGGATTCGCCTCCTGTCAACTATTCGCTGCCGTACCGCGTTTGCACAGAGAAGAGAAGTTTTGGTCTGTTGAGGGAGCGATCTTTGCCTGAATCGTCAGCGCCAAGGTCAAGCTTTCTGGAGAAACGGGGACATTCTTCCGGCTGGATTTTGGTTTGACGGCTTTCCTAGGTATGGCTGGCTGAATATGTTGTTGAGGTGATGATACCATTAGTCGTAACGCATTAGAGCGACCACTTCTATCCGATGTATAGCCTTTGGGATCCTACGGGCGTAGCAATATAACCGCCATCAATCATGTATTGTCTCCTGAAATCTTACAGATTACTTGTAATGAGCGTTGCACCCAATGGCAAGAAAAGCATCCCAAAGCAAGGATACATGGTTCAGGATATAACGTGCAGTGCGCTCCGCCCGACGCTGGCAGTAAGAATTGTGATGACGCGGCTTTACCCCACGGGAAGCGTAGGCAGCTGTAAGCTGGCGTCCTAGAGTGATGACGAGTGCTTGCAGGTCTCTTGTCGTGTTAATCGACCTATCCACAGCATCATGTGCGTGCGTCTTGACAACATCCCAGGGTGAGAGACACCGCTGCTGGAAAACCTGACGAGATAATGAACGATTCAAGAAATTGCAGTCTCAAGGTTGAGGGATGACGAGAGCTAAGTATTCACAAGAGGATAGGCTGCCGCACTAAAACTTACCCAGAGGTGTAAGGGCGACATACTGGAGGACTAGATTACCTACAGGTTTGCCTCGTTGCCTTCTTTTTCAAAGGGTTAAGCGATGCTGCCGCAATTAGCATGGGTGAGCGGCATGAAGACGCTATTGCTGTTCCCATTCCCTCGTGCTATACAGCGGCTACAGGCATTTTGATTGGAGACCATTCACTACCACTTGAATACTTAGGAAATTAATGATGTTGTGTTATCCATCAGCTCCAATGGAAACAGGCGACGGCTCTGTGGAAAACTCTCTGGTCAAACTTGCAATGAACACATGAGAGTAACCAGACCTTCAGTAAGACCAGGTACACATGAGGTTAGCTCAATATTTTCTAGAGAAATTCCTTTGGTCGCGTAGGATGTACCTATGAACTCTCCACATCTAGTTTCCTCTACTCTGAAGGTAGCTAACAAGTCCCGATACTTAACTAGTTAGTCGCCATCATGCCTGACCAACCAGAAGACGCTAGCTTAAGTCCCCACCGCCACCATCGCGAATTCTTCTTTTATGCGAAACTCCACCACTGCGTAACGACTCAAACCCGGTAGACCGACTGCAAATTTGATAGGAAAATTGCCGAATTCTCTCACGATTCAAAGCAGAAAACAAAGGAAAGAGTCACGTCAAATCGCACTTCGAATTCTCGCTGCATCACCCACCAGAATGACGACAACAGCACCTGGGAAGAAGCCTATCCACTCCCTAGTACTAGACACTGGCCCCCTAATCAAAAACACCGTCTCAATCTCCACCATTTTAAATGCTGCGGAGGAACTGTATACCACGCCTGCCATTCTCTCCGAAATTCGCGATGAAGCCACACGGTCACGTGTTCAGACCACACTCATGCCTTTCCTCAAGATTCGAAACCCCAGTCCAGCAAGCCTCAATGTGGTGGTTGAGTTCAGCAAGAAGACTGGCGATTATTCCGTGCTGAGTCGGCAGGATCTGGGTGTTTTGGCGCTGGCCTACGAAATCTATTGTGAGAGGAATGAAGGTAACTACGGTCTGAGGGAGGCGCCGAAGGGACCAATAAAGAGGAGACCTGGCGAGGAAGAAATAGCAGAAGAAAAGGAGGCGTGTGAGAAGAAGAATAAGAGAAGCAAGGGAAAGAAGACAACAGTGAATGCAGAGCAAGAGGAGGTCGCTGAAGTCGCCGCGGAGGAACAAGGTTGGGAGCAGCCAAAGGGCAAGCGTGCTACCAAGACTAAGACCGTAAAGCCTACCAAGTTTAAGTATAAAGGTACTATAGATGACGTAACTAGAGAGGATCAAGCCCAGCACGCCATCGACGATGGCATTGTCGGGGAATTTGCCGAGGAACAGGGAGGTGTTGCGATCACTCCAAAAGTCATCAAAGAGCAAGAACCGAGTGAGGAGATCATCGAAAAGAAACCATCTGATCCACTTCCGGAGATCACAACTGTTTCTCAGGATGCATCAGCAGAGACACAGCCAGCAGTGAGCGCAGCCGCAGCCGCAGATAACCTGGCCGAGCAATTCCAAGAGACCGCCATCTCGTGGGACTCAACGAAGGATCCCGAACCAATCAATACAGAATCCCAGCTAGAAGAGCAACCATATGAACCAGAATACGAGGAAGTCTACGACGCCTCTGACTCCGAACATGACCACATCGCCACGGTCGAAGAAATTGCCGCCCACAACACCGCAAACCCTCTCACTAACCCCTTCCCCAAACACTCATCCATACTGCCACAGCTCACCCCACCGAACACGGACCACGATGACTCAGACTCCGACGGATCCTGGATCACACCCTCGAACTTGCCCATCCACCGCGCAAAAGATAGTGGCCTTCAATCCTCGGCCCACACATCATCCGCTACCCAACTTGACGTTGCAACTATGACAATTGATTTCGCCATGCAAAACGTGTTGCTCCAAATGAACCTGGTCATCCTTTCGACCTCGCTCCAGCGGGTAAACCGGGTCAACACCAAAGTGCTCCGCTGTCAAGCCTGTTTCCTCGTCTCGCACGACACGAGTAAGCAATTCTGCCCGCGGTGCGGTCAAGCCACCCTCGCGCGCGTAAGCTGCAGCACCAACGCCAAGGGCGACTTTAAAATCCACCTCAGCAGGAACTACCAGTACAACAAGCGCGGAGATCGGTTCAGCGTGCCCAAGCCGATTGCGGGCACGGCAAATGGCAAATGGAGCGGGACGGGAGGCGGCAAAGGCGGCTGGGGGCGGGATCTGATATTCGCAGAGGACCAGAAGGAGTTTTTGCGGAAGGTGGAGGTGGAGCGGAGGGAGCGGGCGAGGGACCTGATGGATGAGGATTATTTGCCGGGGCTGTTAACAGGGGAGCGAACGAGGGGTGGGGGGAGGGTTAAGGTGGGCGCGGGGAAGGACGTTAATGCCAGGAAGAGGTAGAGATGGGATTCAACGTTTGCACTTGCATTAAATAGGCGTTTGATGGGATTTAGAAGAAAACGTTTTCTCTTGAACAGGGGGTCCATTGGTAGAAAACTACGGTATATTTGAACGTCATCTCGCCATTCCCCAGACGATGACGTTTCCATCTCCACCCGCGCTGCACCACTCTCTCCTTGTCTGGCAGAATGCCACGGCACTTACAATGTCCTTCTTGCCCTTGGTATCCTCTCTGGCCTCATTCGCCCCTCTGATTTCTCTCATGTCTGAATGTTTGAACCGGTGCAGACATTCACCGCCCAGAACGTCCCAGACTACCACCAGCCCATCGTCACTCCCACTGACCACGACACTATCGTTCAAACCCAATGTACTCCGGACTCTCAGATCCTTGTTCACAAATAGAGCATCCCCGTACTTTTTCAAGCACTTGCCATTGGTACGATCCATGAGCCTGATGCTCGAGTCCAGACTGCTCACCAACACTTCTGTGCCCTTTTTACTGACGCTCAAAGACGTACATGGCGGACCTAAGACATCGATGTCGCAGCGGCCGATGCGCAGATCATACGACCTCAGGCGGCCATCGACGCTCACAGCCAGTATATCGGCGTCATGCACCGCGACATCGGTGACGCTATCTTTTGCGTCCGATAGCGTCATGATGGGTTTGTAGGCATTGCTCTTGGCGTCCCATATCTTGACGGTGCCGTCAAAGCTGGCCGTTATAACCAGGCTATCGCCATCGCCACCAAATACACCGCGGTTGATGCGGCCGGCATGGCCGGTCCAGCGACGCACTGTCTGGGCGGTCTGCACATCCCAGAGGAAAACGGTCTTGTCGCCGCCGGTGGATACGAAGCGGTCGTTGGCGGCATTGACCGAGACGGAGAGGACCTCGTAGCCATGCGCGGCGTACTTGGTGACGAGGCCGGGCGCGGATGCGGCCGAGGACGGCGGGGTTGCCGCCGAGGCAGGCGGCGCCTTCTGAGGGTTGTAGAGGCGGATGATGCGGTCGGAGGCGCCGGTGAGAATATACGACTGCGCACTGGACGAGTAGGCGACGGCGTGGACGATACCGCCGTGCCCGGCGAGCTTGGCGACGGGCGTGCAAGGGAAGGCGGCCATAGTCTATTGCCGCAGGTCAGGGCATTATAGCGTACGGGTAGTCAGGTGAGGGAGTCGTGCGTGTGTCTTGAGCCCAGCGCTGGCATGACATGGTTGTACTGTTTCAAGGCAATCTCGCAGAGGAAGCTGCGATGAACTCGTGCCTGCCAAGGCCAAGGTGGGGCGGGACTTTTTGGGAACTCAGTGCTTCCACACTCGAACCGACACCTCACCACTATAGCATACCTTACAATGGCACTCCGACT
>Ga0182211_1000364_pt1 | contig 14504 bp, 11 predicted proteins | sample G5R1MG_20_FD_129660 | JGI IMG/M metagenome (GOLD analysis project Ga0182211, IMG submission 129660) | Switchgrass phyllosphere microbial communities from Michigan, USA - G5R2_MAIN_03OCT2016_LD1 MG | ecosystem: Host-associated > Plants > Phyllosphere > Phylloplane/Leaf | place: USA: Michigan... | reverse complement strand
GGACGACGACAAAAAGGGAGGATTTCTACGGACATGGCTTGCAGCCAGCTGATAGATACATAAATCGCGCTCTCCCGAGACCCCAACGTCACTAATAACACTATCGCTAGAAAGCGGAGATGCACTCCATGTCGCTGAGAGTCTATCAACCGTAGAACGCTTCTTTCTTCTACTTAACCATGCCAAACTCCTTGTCAAGACCCATAGTTCAAACACAGCATTGCCAAGTCCTTCGATATTTGTCTGCACTGCAGTTCCTCGTGATCATCTCAAAGATGTGCTCCAAGCGGACCTCGCACTATATTTTGCCGCAGCTCAAGATCGCAGCAACTATGCGCAACCTCAAGACTTTGGTCTACTAGACTTGGAATTTTTTAGAAATCCTTGGAACTTCACTTTGCAATCATCGGAAGAGATGCTGGAAGCTGGAGCCCTGGACTCTGAAACGGTCAGCTGGGGTGTCATTGGCTTGTGTTCTGGGTATATGGATCGCTCAATGAAGGAGTCAACCAGAAATTTAAATTTATACAAGGCACGCCTGCATAATGCACTTAAGCTTATGCCATCCCTTGATCGTCTAGGCTACCAATGGCATGAATATCTCGGATACATAAGTTCGGGGAGAACCACGGTCAACGTTTTAGGAACAGCACGTTCAGAGATTCATTCCTGTAACATCATATTGCTACAGCGCTTTGTTAGGGAAGGGTGGGCTACTGTTCGGTTGTACCATTGTATTGCTGTCGCGGAGCGCTGGGCAGGTGCGATAGGTGTTATCCTTTGCAGCAATAAAAATGCGAAGAACAAATTCGTGAAGGATTAGCAATGCTTGAAGCAGATCATGAGCCATATGTGAATCGCAGTCAAAAATTCAGTGGCCATACCATTAATTTCACTATAAATCTAGTAGATATGGGTATACAGATCGGCGTCACCACCCGATGGCGTTGTATCTACGATTTGCAGGCAAGATATAGTCTGAAGTTGCATACTATGGCTATCAGTATATATCAATGCAGAGTATTCGAGTAAGAAGGAATGCAGCCCTGACCTAGTTATTGTACAAATCCAGATAGGATCGAGGATAATGCCCTTGCTGTTTCCGCTGGCGTCTTATCTCCGCAATGTGATTAGTGGCCAGGCAAAGATGCAGTCACCGTGTATCAGCCTGTCTAATCTCTCCCAGCCTTCGGACCTAGAAACTATCCTTGGCGAACACCCAGAACTATTGCATGCCATCACGTGAACCCCGGGGATAGCCCAATTCAACTAGCTACACGCATCTCAATCACGACATATTCCCAATCATCACGCAAGTCTTGCATCTTCAGAAATTAACCCGCCTTTCCCTTGAAACTATGTCATTCGGACCAATCTGCTATATTGTACGCACACTATTATGGGTTCTGAATAAAGAAAATCGGAATAAGGAGGCGCATCTAACTGCACACCCGGCTACGCCTGGATTCCATGATAGCACTGAAGATTTGAGACAAGGTGATGGACACCCCAGATGGAAGTTTCAAGTTTGAGATGCTTGGGATCATAATATTCTAGGAAGAAGTGGCTAGATTGTCTAAATGATCTTAAAAACTTTTAGTAGATAGAGGCCGGCAGACTTGACAGTGACATATCAAGGTCAGCATTTTTGTCCATATGGATGTATCAGGTCATGCATTCTCTCACTCGTATCACTCACGAGTGCCACTGGAGACATGTTCAGAGTAAACCATCAATCGTAGTATTGTGGCCCTTGCTTTTCTTCAGCCCCTGAATGTCGAGACAAATGCTTGTTAGGGAGAAAAAATACTGGAGTGCATCAGCACTGAACCATGTAAAAGTATTCAACAATGGAAGTGCAGATCCTTGCAACAGAGATTGCCACAATCATCGTCATCCACTAACTGTGGGGTGTTATTGCGCTAGTGCAACCTATCAATGCAACTTTGGTAGTCCACGCCCCAAAGTTCTATCTCTACAAAACTGATTCTCTCGCTCCCTTTTCGCTTCCTTGACATTCTCATGATCACAAAGTGGTGATTGTAATACGCAAGGTCCTTTTCCGCGGTCGCGCATACCTAAGCAGTGATGGCGTCATACTTCGAACTTCCACCGGCCACTGTTGCTTCGACAGAAGAACTACCTCTTGAGCAGCGAAAACAACTGGGCCGTATGAGTCTGATGTCCCCAGCTGTCACACAACTACTTGAAGACCTGAACGACGAAGAGTCCGATACCAGCAGCGAAGGAGGGAGCTTGGAGGCAGATAACTTAGACGACAATATCAACGAACCTTTTGGACCTTCGCGCGACAACCAGGATGATCCTGACCTAAATACCACCCAAAATTCATTCTCATTGTCTCATAGGTATTCCCTGAATCCGAATCTGGACAGAAGTTCAGAACCCAATCCAGCATGGACAGCCCCCGGTGTTTCTACACGGCAGAAACCTAGTCGTATGGCCCGCTTCCACTCCCTTCGTAGCATTCTATTACAAGCAAATATCGAAGAGAAAATTAAGACTGGGGCCAAAGGAAACATGCAGCAAGAGGAGGTCGCGACGGACAGGTTAAAAACCCAACATGATAACAGGCAGATGAACGAAGCAAGAGAGCCAACTTTCGACAATGAAGGCAAGAATAAGATGGTAAATAGGGTAATGAATAAGATACGACGTCGTAAGAGCAAAAGTGTGCCCACCATGAGTAAAATCGGTGAGCACGGCACGAATAGCAAGCTTAACAATTTTGCTTCAACGGCATCGGCAGACAACGAAAGCGGGCATATTGACTCATTCAATCGCGATGAAGAAGATCAAAATATAGATCGATCAGATATGATGGAGATAGAACGATGGGTCAGTCGAGGTAACTCGGCAGGTACTCGTAGAGCCAAACTTAATTTTGACAGTGGTAACAAGAGTCCTGGAGTATCGGATGTAGATGATCTAGGCCAACGTGCGAGCCAAATATTGACTTCAAAGACAGACCAAGTAGAAATCGGTGGTCATACAGGCTACAGCGATGCATCTACAGAATCAGACACGGAGCTCCTCGACAAGTCATCTGATGAAGAAGAAGACGCCGAGGATCTTATACGCTGGATTTCACATCGGCATGGACCTTTAGCCGGTCCAGTAGATCGTAATACAAGAAAATTCGAACCTGAATACAACCTCAACCTACCTGACGTTTCTCATGTACCTGAGCTTGGCCGCTGGTCCAAGGGATGTGATGGTACGGGTAGTGTGCCTTCACAAGAGCAGAGCCGAGGAAGAACAAGAGGTCGGGAGCCTTGATCTCTTCCATCGACGCTGGAAACCCACCCGACGGAAAACGATGCAGAATAGCTCGTGCGTAGCGTGTCGAAGAATTCCAAGCAACAAGAGTATCCCGTAGAGAACAATTGAGGGACTTTGGAGTAAAAGAACCCGGACCATGAAACAAAGCATAGACAGGGATTAATTTAGTCCATTGAAAAGCGCTCTAAGGAATTTGGTTGCGCATGAAAGTTTAGTCTGTTGGAAGAAATGACGTCGGTACAGTCCCGTGAGCAGACCAGAAAACAATAGCTTGCTAAATCAACCATTTCTAACAGGCAAAGGAGCCGAAGCCTGGTACGAAAGTTCTAGGGGACTTTATTCCCTATAGTACGGTCCTGGGTCAGATGGCTCATTGCGCAAAAATGAAGAAAAGTGGTGGCGGTGTATGGTTTCAAATACCGTTTGTTTCTTTATTATTCCGCCCTAATTTATCGTACCACGAAAGAAGAATTTTGAATAGGGGCCGCTAGAATAGCCGCCTGATGTATTCGTGGGTACTCTGTGTAATTCCTTAACATGTTATCAATGTGTTGTGTAATAATATCTATGAATTCAGATTCATCTTCTACTGCTTCTCGATCAAAATTATTCTCTGCAGTTGCAATCCAAGAGACTTAGGTGAATGCTCAAGAATGAAACATTAGATTTCAGTGAGTCCGGGCACCCTCATACATTTTCTTTGCAGCCGCCTTTACTCCGTTGTACACTAACAAATTCGGTGTGCCCACTTGATCAACTCCCAAGTCAACAACATCCTTCGTGGCCTCCCTCGCCATAATCTCGCAAAGCTCACCTTTTCCTGCTCCTCCAAGTCCGAGCAGATAAGCTGCCAGGCCCGCCACATGTGGAGTCGCCATGCTCGTTCCAGAGAGTGTGTTGATACTTCCGTCGTTCCAGGTGCTGGTAATGTTGAGCCCGGGCGCAAGCACATCGACGGATGATCCCCAATTTGACCATTTGGTCAGGCGATCGCGTATGTCGGTTGCACCGACAGTACATACTGTAGGTTCTGAGGCGGGTGAGGAGTACTTAGCGTTTGTACCTTCGTTTCCAGCGGCGACTGCAAGGAATATGCCCGAAGAAACTAGCAAAGCAGCCTGAAATGTGCTCAGAAAGTATATATGGGGATGGAGGCGGCGCAAGAACATAGGGAATTTTTCAATGAGGACTCACAGCGCTGTTTACAGCAGCATTTTTGATACCACCGAGGCTCATATTAGAAACTATACCCTTTGGGCATTGCTCTCTACGCCTTCCAGCATCATTGACGATGTATTGGATACCTGCGATGACGCCTGCGTTGGTGCCATCGCCATTTGAATCGAGTACCTTTACGGCGAAAAGGTGCGTCTTCTTAGCCACTCCCCATGTTGCAGAGCCAATTGTTCCAGCAACATGGGTTCCGTGGCCCATACCGTCCGTTAAACTGTTCTCTCCCGAGGTATCGATGAGGAATTCAGCGCCTTTATTGCGGTCAGCCAGACGACTAAACAGGCACAAGAGGTGGGATACTACACACGCCCTTCAAACTCCGGGTGTTCGGTCTGTATGCCTGTATCGATTACATATACGCAAGTACCTTGCCCGGCTGTATCATCGTATGTATATGAGGTACAATTTGGTTCGCGATTAGAAATGCGAGCAAGCCCCCATGAGGCGTTATACTGTTGTTTCAGGGTCGAGAGCTTGACTTTGGCGTCTTGTTCGATATAATCGACCTGTGTATGTATTAAAATGGTACATTTTGTATCCCCGTTGAAAATATGACTAACCAAATCTGAACTTTGGAGGATTGTAACCTCTTCATCGGAAAGTGTAGACGCAAAACCTGTGAAGCCTTCAAGTGAGTATTCAAAGTCGAGCGGCGCAGCTACTAAGGCTTTCAAGTTCTTTCCAGCACTGCTATGCAGGTTGTTTTTGAATTTAACGATATATTTTCCTGGAATGAGATCGTCTCTTCTGTGTTCAGCCAGAGGAGCCGCGAGGGCTATGGAAAGCAAGTTCAACAGTACTATCGCGACCATATCAATAGAGCAAAACTTTATGCTATCAAAAGTATTTCTTGTTATTCGGGATGGAGCGTATTGGTCTTGATAACATTACGATACAGGGGGATCATTGAGCCTCATTAAGTAGTCAAGGGTAAATAGGGTCATCATGAAGAATAGAAAGGGGCGTGAAACATAGTTGATGTGACCCGTGTGTGTGATATCCACGAAGAAGCAGTGTAGCGGTTCACCAAACCCAACGAGTAGACATATTAGTGGGACAATGGGTATTAGTGCTTCAATGTAGAAAGCTATAGTACGAATCAATCCTGAATAAGATGAATTGATTAGATAATGATAACGAGACGTAGAATTTCAAGAGCAATGCTGCAGGACCCCGTTCAGGTTTTCTGAATTCTACATAGAAAATACGCTCTCTCAGCAAAGAAGACCGTACCTACTGGATAATAAGATATGTCTCATGAAATAGTGTTAGTAACTAGTTTTCTTACTTTCGATCGCGCCCGAATAAATCGAAGAATATATAGTAAGCACTTAAATAAAACCATAACTACCCATTCTTGGAAGTCTTAGCATGGCACCGAGTGTCATCAATGACAACTCATGACCATACATCCCTGAGCTTCATTCAATCTAAGAAGCCCATTTCGAGAAAGACCAAAAAACCCAATCTACACTGGCTGTATTTGATTGAATATAAAACACGATGTGAGCCTTGAAACATGGAGTGCTGCATGATGCCTGAATTCAAACATCAATGAAGTGTGTTCGATTTGAATTTCCGATAATTCGAGAAAATCAGGGCATACATATGGTACCGATGTACGCATTATGGCTAAGCGTGCCGCTACCAGCGGCATGCCATCGTGGTCAATGACTTATTGATCACAGCGGATTTGTGCTCATTAACATCGCTCATTATCTCCAATATCTGGAGTGTTTAAATCCGAAAACACGGTATAAAGTACACGGGTAAGAGCATTTGATGGCCGGGTGTTACACTTTTGGGGCAACACACGAAAGATTGCGTGTAATGCTGTTGTGATAGCCAATCCTAAGATAGCAATTAGATAGGCGAAAGTGAAAAATTTTACCTTGAGCAACTACAATTCATTATAGCCTTGATCTCGGATGGCGAACTCCTGGCCTGCCTGCGGATTATTGCAGAAAAATTGATCATACAGCAATCTGCTATGGCACAAAGGCCCAAAGGACGCGGGAAAACGGTGCGTAGCACAAAACAGTGTATAGAAGGATTGGTCATCTACCGATGGACGTGGTGGACTATTTACAGTGAGACTGGGCTCCCAGAGCTAGGCCTAATCGGGAGTGTAGGGCAGGCTCCATCAGAGTGCAGAGCAATCGCGACATAGCATAATCAAGGATTGCTGGATATTGCATCTCGTTTTCCGGAACTCGTGTCTCCCGGTAACATTCAGGGTTTTTATCCCGGTTATCTAGGTCATCAAAGGTGACTCAACTAGAATACTCTGTTTTCGAAGCTTATAGGAAAGTAATACCTACTTATCGAGCTGATGCTGGAAGACGAGCTAAGGACCCTACCAATCGCCGTTTCTCTCCGTGCCAATTCTTCACGATAGATCGATACTCCTGGGTCTCTATCGTTGAAATTTGACTGTTTGTTTTTCAATTTGTATCTTTATCTCTATTGGCTGTAGGGAAACACATCGGTAAGGCCTGAGGGGGCTAAGACACCGAAAAGAATAGATATTATGCAGTACCACCTTCTGCCAGGTTTATAGAAGATTTTAGCCCTTTTGATCATGTCGGTGTATTGGGGATTGAAGCTATATCCTAACCTTGGCCATTAGCTTGCAAGCAGCACACTTGCTGCGTGTTCAGTCAAATTTGCAAGATCTAAAGCTATAATGCAATTATTTCTAGCCTAGAAAATAGATCTTATAAGTCTCCAGCTAAGTCATTTCCAAATGACTTGATCGAGATGGAGTAACATTCAAGACGTTTTAGGCATGCTATCAAAAAATGTCCGTCACAGTTAAATAGGCAACTTATTAGCTTTGTTCAGGGAAAACTCTGAACACATGGATAGAATGAATCATTCCACCTACAGAACACAATATACAATATAATTTTACATCTAGTAAAATATTCTTTGGATGTTACAAATGATGTACTAAAGAATTTTTAGATACCTCATCTTTCTTTGCATGAGGAAGCTACGAGTAATGCTAATCAAGTCGCTAGGAAAGCTCTGGATACAAGCCTGTTCACAACTATGATTTCAATTAAATACTTATTTCCGACAATAGCTTGAGGGAAATTGTATCAAGTTGGTACTTTTGATAAGACAACCCCGAAATATCCTGTCATATATGCTGAGGCGAAACAACGCCGAAAAATAGGATAAAGGTTTAGGGTAAGTATTGATTGGTCATGGAGGCGGCAATTGCACTGCACTTTCCTTAACTTGCCTTAGCACTATAACATACACTAGCTCTACGATGTTCCGGCCCGCGCCACCTACTAACTCCAGAAGGGCATGTGACGTAGGTGTGTTTCTTGGTTCTATGTACCTATACCAAACCTTATCCAAGGCTGGCCTTCATAGATTTACCGTGGTCGTGCCGCTAACAAGTTAAGGCGCACTTGACAATGTGCACATGTTCGCCATCAAATGCGAATTTGATAAGATTATGAGTGAAATATGGGCTATTGTTGAGTACTTCGCGGAGCGCTGGCACATCTTACGCTTCATGTGAACGCAAAGAGAGAACGGATTGGATTTGCACATGACTTGCAAGCGAGTCCTGAACTCGGGCTTTTGTCTAAAAAGAACAATGCGGTACCGCACAATCACAGGCCTCCTTACTAGTAAGTGAAATCGGGCCTTTGAAGGTTCACAGCGTGGACGAACGGGTACAACTATACTGGATTCACTGCACGCCGGTCGCTCCAAGCGTACAGCCCGTCACAAGGCTCCTGCCACAACTCAGCAACACTTGCATCAATGTGATAGAAAACCCGAAGAGTAGAATCTGTGTTGCGCGTGTGTAAATTATACCTCGTACCGTGCAGTCACGGATGGAATACAATGATTTGCAAGGTGGTACGAAATCCGATGGCATGGTGGTGGCTACATTGTCTCATGTAGTTTTGTACTACGGTTAGTGTCAATTCTCTTATGGTGATGTGAAGCTTGCGGTTCTGCAACAGTGGCGGTGGATCAAAGCAAAAAAAAGGGCGCTTCATTGTAATCAACACATAAGTTCCGGGAGACTTTGACTGGGATATGGAAAGCTTTTATTGCAACTAATATCTTAGTCGATCGCGCCGCGGTTCCCTCCGCAATTTCAATGGTTCTCATCAATTCGTATCCTGCTGTCCAGGAGGCTGTGTAGCCATCATAAATCAAAGCTAGCTCATAATCCATGCATAACATATCTACTTCTTGGTCGGGTTTCCGTTGAATGCAAGACGGTTAACGGTGCCTGAAGGAACGCCTGAAATCTTGTTCCTTGAGGCAAGAGAAGTAAGGCGGGCAGAAAGATCAGCAGGTGTCTTCTTGCCCTCAAAGCTAAGGAGGTAGGCTGCGAGACCGGCGACATGTGGAGTCGCCATGGAGGTACCGGAAATAGTGTTCTGTGAACACGTGTTAGTTCGCGTCTCGGGGATGTAAACTGCATAATGTAAGAGTACTTACTGTGCTACCATTCAACCATGTAGACAGAATAGAGACACCGGGGGCAAGCATATCAACAACAGATCCAAAGTTGGAGAAGTAAGCAAAGTTATCGGAGCTATCAGTGGCGCCGACAGTATAAGCCGAGGGCTCAGATGCGGGTGAGTGGTTGGTGGCGTCCTGAGCATCGTTACCTGCGGCTACGGCAAGGAAGACGCCCGCTGAAACAAGGCCAGCCGCTGCCGAGTTAACAGAGCTAGAGCGGGAGCCACCAAGAGACATGTTGGCGACTGCACCCTTAGGGCAGGTGCGGGTTTTCACGTCGTTCGCAACGAAGTTGATGCCTGCAATAACCCCAGAGTTAGTACCCTATATCTGGTTAGTAAGTTCATCGAGGCGATCTGAGGTGTGATTAACATACCGAACCTTGTGCGTTAAGAACCTTGACAGCGTAAAGCTTTGTCTTCTTTGCTACACCATAGGTCTTGGAACCAATAGTACCGGCAACGTGAGTACCATGGCCCTTCCCATCAGTGTCGGAGCCATCTCCCACAAAATTGGCGAGGAACTCGGCGCCTGTTATGCGGTCAGGTAAGGAACAAATTACCCAAATGTGATGAAACTCTACTTACGTCCTTCGAACTCGGGGTGATCTATTTCGATACCGGTGTCAATTACGTATGAGCAGGTGTCGGCACCATCAGTGGTATCGTAGGTGTATGAAGTACTGCCACGGTTCCTATGAGAGATCCGAGTAAGGCCCCAAGTGGCCGATGTCTGGGTAGTGTACGCCTTTTTCTCAAATTTGATCTCGCTTGTCTGGACGACAGCATCTTGTTCAATGTATTCCACCTAATGAGTTAGCCAGAGTAACTGAGACAGGAAATAAAAATTGTACCTCAGGCAGGAGGCGGAGCAGCTGAACAACTTGGTCGCTCAGTTCTGCGGCAAATCCACCGAAGCCATCAAGGTTGTAAACATGATCTGGGTCCTTGTTTAAAAACTTCAAGGCGTTGTTGATGAGGTTTTCGAAATCGCCATTCTTCAGCTTAACGATGTACTTTCCTGGGATAGGAGATCCGGCTCGAGGAAGGAGAACAGGTGCCGGAAGAGCAAGAACTGCGGGCAGTAGCGTGAGGAGTAGTGAGAGCTTCATATTGTCGATTGAAAGAGCTGTGGCTTTGGAGTGAAAGTCGCACAAAGGAGCTGTTGATGGACTGAAAGCTGCTGTGTGCGTTGCCTGGTGATTTCAGAGGATTTTTTGTACTCTTTATATAGTCTTTATTATGACCAGATGGGTAGTGTGATAATGTATGTGGCAAAGGCACCTTCCACTTGGGATTGACACTAGGACTGGCGAGGTATATCGGTGGCCCGACGCACTCAAGCCGCGGGACCTAATATTGTCAAGCCATGAAGCGGCTCAACGTAGCGGGTGGACTCTCTCGATACCGACCGAGAAGGGTAGGTGAGACAGCGTCTTCCGGTACCACTAGAGCTCCATGTACCGCAGTAGTATTAAAGGCGAGCTAGCAAAACGGTCTGGGTATAGAATGCGATCTGAGCCAGGCGAAGGATCAGATGTTCACATTTTCATCTTGGCAAACTGCAGCTCAGATTAAAAGTGCTTACTTGTTTAAGGATGTGGATGAGATCATGTCAAGGTGCAGCAGAGAGGCGCAATACCTGTTACAGTAGCATGGTTGATGTCTAGATCAGAGATTTGATTTGCTACATCAGGTCGGTCTTCATCCTTGAATGTGCATAATGACTTGGTCAATTATGAATCGACTATGCTACTGGTATGCAAGCACGCTCACTGGGTCTACTTGGAAGGCTCTACAGGGGTATGTTCAGCCCTGGTGGTCTCGCAACCTTGACTGGGCCTCGACAAAAGATGGTCGCAGGCTTGCCGCATGCAGGCTCGTTGAAGTGGCTGAAGCTTCTACGCATAGCTAGCTAACTACCACGGGTCCAGGTTGCAAGCCTTCGAGACGAGCGGCTATTGTCGAAGTAATATGTACATGGAATGTATGCTCTGAATGCTCCCATCAGGATGATCAAGAATGCGACACGGCATGGCGAAGAAATGCAACGGAAAGCCTCGGCTGGTACAAAGGGTAAGGTTTCTGGCGAAGGGCGCCATGACTGCTCGTGAATTAAGAGAACATGGGTTCGTTCTGCACATTGCGCCTCTTCGGTAACTCATCTGACTCGGTGAGTCGCCACTACACAAGACTGTGGAGTTGTGAGGTGCTGCGGTTGTCGGCCTATTCGCTTCGAGAACGGGGCATCTTCAACGCGACCGACAGAATAGCAAGGCCCAGGAAGCAACCTTCCTATTTTGATAGCGGAGGGAATGCAGGGACGCAGTACTTCCGTCGCAGGATTGGGACTGCCGGCACATGGAGCAATCTCTCCAGGCCCTGAAAGTGCCAAGCCCGCGACCACGGGCTGCCATCAACCCGCATGCAGTCTGGCAGCCATCAAGATGTGACGGATCCTGACCTCAACCCGGCCACTAACATGTTAAGCTTAAAATCAAGACCGGCTCTTCTGACCTCCTCCTTTGGTAGTAGTGCATGGATGCAGCGTAATTTATTTGTCCGCGGACTTTGCCACACGATAAGGCGATAACGCCCGTCGCGGGATCCAGGCCTGGCTAGGCAATGGCGAGAGTAGAGTTTACACCAGAGGCTCCCGTGTATGGCGACCTGGATTGGATGCCTTCAGCCTAAGCGACGTCCTGCGGCCGATGCATGATGGGACGGCTTGCCATAGACCGTCGTGGCGGTAGCTGACCGGAAGATATCGTCCCATGTCAATCAAGAGGCCAGACCAGTTCTCATTCGAGCCAGACAGAAGCCGTCTGCGCCAGCCTGTTGCGCGTGAAATTATCCTGCATAGGCTGGAGTCGTGGGTGGCCCACCCGTTGGTTGGGGGGTACATTGCAGAGAGTACATGGACATGGCCTGAAGAAGTCGTCCCACGCGCGTGGGGAAGCTTGGCAGGGACGGTGCCTAACTAGCTAGTCCGTTGACTCGTCACGGTGGCCGGATTTTCCGAGTGCTGCGTCTTCGTGCCTAAGCCCACAAGGCCCTCTGCCGGTACCGTATCAAACGCCGAGAACCTGGTACGGATTGAGCTGTGTGGAGACGTCAAACGCGGTCGGTAGCCATGCCTTAACATTTCGATATTGCGCAAGGGCTGCACGCTGCATGACGTGCTCATCGCGTGCCTCTTACGATGCAACTCCCGTGTACGAGCAGCATCCTCCCACAGTAAGCCAACTACCATGTGCCCTCAGCGGGTCTCATGAACACTCAAAGCGTCACAAAATTGTAACAAAGAAAGCACCTACGCTTGTTGACCGCTGCTCAAGGCTTCGCTGAAAATGATATTGATGTTGTCTGCTGTCTAGAGTCCTAGACCAAGCCTGTCAAACATGACCTACAGTCATACCTATTCCCCCTAAACGAGTCTTAATGTTTCTGTCATGAGCGACTCAGGGGTAGGGCAGACTGGTAAAGTCCATAGTAAGAACCTTTAGCACTGTGCCGATGCCACCACGGCTCTAACGCTTTCAGGCTGCTGCTTTCAGCGGGTTTGCTAGCCTATCTTTGGTTGGTCAATCCTTTGTGTAGTCGATCCGCATTCGATTCCAGACCTGAATATACATTTCCTACCATGGGAGCGGCTTTGTATTGGCTGACATTGCAAGGCTTGATACATACAACCAACCTTGCCAAAGACCATCTATCAAAAGCTGCCCTGGATTATACTCATCTCTGTACTCACTCGCATCCTACGTATGACCTCTTCCTGTTTCGCTTTGCCAACCATTCCACTAGGTTCTTTGTTCAACGAAAAGGCGCTAAGACTGTCCGTCTTCTGGTGAGCAACTTTTCCAGGACATTGCAACGGGCCGACTACACGAACCGGGAACAGATGCTTGAGCTTGTACGGGGATCTGGATGAGACAACAACCGATTCCAAAGAGCGAATTGGTCATAGCCCAAGACACTCATAAGGTAGGCGTGTTTCGGTAGATACCGTGTTAATGTACATGCGAAATACTGCATACAAATGCCTGTTAGCTAGTCTCGATACGAGGAATATTCCGAGGCCTCCCGCTCTGCCAAGACAACAGTAGCTACCCACCTACTTATTCTCCCCTCTGCCAAAAAAAAACGTTCACGAGTAAGATTTTCGTCATTGTAGAAGTGCTCAACAAGGTAGTTACTGAACAGAACACGCCGGTGCGTTCCCACGAGGTGCTACCTACCTGCCGGTATTACACACTTCGTATTATCTCAGTGTCATCTCGATTACTCTCCACCTCACACCATCATCCAAACTGATAGAAGATCATGGAATGAATCAAATGACCCATCACGATTACCCAGCAACGCAGGTATCCTCTCTCTATCCAGCTCAGTGCTGCATCTGATATGGAAACCACGTGCTCTGGGGAACCTCGAAAAGGGTGTCACCCACCCATTCGGATATGCGATTGCAATTTCCATACTAGTGAGAAACGAGAATACGAGAATACTCGTAATTAATAGTATAATTAGTACCTGAGCATCGCATGTTACCTGTTTCACTGCGTACTGCCATACTGGTACTGTGCCTGATGCATCCTTCCAACACGATGATTGGCTGGCGCGGTTCTGGGTGCGGCCGTCGCTAGTGGCGCATACGAATTACATACGAGCAGAGCCTCCCTCCCATGCCCATGCGCCCCCCTTCCCCCCCATGCACGACATTTGGCCGCTGCCCCCTTGCCTTGGCCTCGCACTTCACCTTTCTAGGCCGTCGTTTCTCCTTCACCTCGTTGCGATGCAGCCGGCAGCATGAATCCTTCGCGCCCCTTCAGCCCGTTTGGCCGCACCGCCCAAAAAACCTTCCGCAAGCCACTCGACCTGCTGGGCAATCTCTCGCGCAGTACCGTGCAGCTCGCCCGGGAGGACACCAAGCGGCGCAACAGCAACATTGGTCGCCGCACCAACAGCGCAAGCTCTCTCGACGACACAGACCATTCCGACGTGGAGCAGTACGCGCACATGGATGCACGACGCAACCACTCGACCCGCACGTCACAGTCGGAGCTGCACGCACCGATCCCCCTCATCGACATTGGCAGCCGCAGCACCAGCCCGTACCCGCGCACCCGCAGCGCCGTGCCCAGCGACAACGACGATGATGACGACGACCTGGAGCATGTGAGCAGCATCCGCCCCTTGGTCAGCTACGATGCCAGCCGCGGCGTCCACGGCTGGAGGGGCTTCTGGCGACAGGGCGGCCCTGGCGCCTTCTTCTTTGCCACTTGGCTGGGTTGGCAGACATGGGTCGGCCTTCTGGTTTTCTGGGTCGGCGGATGTGGCTTTGGCCTGTTGCTCATGAACCGCTTCATCATGTTGACGGGCATCTACAAGCTGACCTACCCCCTCACCGAGACGTATCTTCAGCTGCTTATCACCCACCTTCTCCTCATCCTAGTCTCGAGC
>Ga0182211_1000362_pt1 | contig 14556 bp, 13 predicted proteins | sample G5R1MG_20_FD_129660 | JGI IMG/M metagenome (GOLD analysis project Ga0182211, IMG submission 129660) | Switchgrass phyllosphere microbial communities from Michigan, USA - G5R2_MAIN_03OCT2016_LD1 MG | ecosystem: Host-associated > Plants > Phyllosphere > Phylloplane/Leaf | place: USA: Michigan... | reverse complement strand
GTCCGTAACCTCAGGCGTGTCGTCGTAATTCAGATGTGCAGAAGGTTTTTCCGGAATGTCAGCCAAAGCCCGCGCCATTGAAGCCTCGATCAAGGCAACATAGGTATCGTTCCTCCCTAGAAACCAGTCATCCATTTCCTTTGTGATGTAGTCCAACCCATCAAGGTAGTGGTACCCTACTGAGGTAGAAAGAAATCGGAGGAGTAGAGGGGCACCAATCTCGCCCAAATGGTCCAAAGCAGGACGGCATTTGACCACAAACTCCAAAGATTCCGTTTGGTTACAGGCCTCCTCCAGAATCTTGATGGCGACTTCGCACACTTCCACGTCTGGGTCATACAATTGCGTAACAAGCAGCCTAATAGCCCATTCCGCCACACCGGCAGAAGTGTTCTGCTGCATAGACTTTGTCGCATACTTGCGTAGTAATCTGGTGGCAAATATGCGGACTTCCTTTGAGCATGATGTCATGGCTTTGGATACAATGATGCGTATGTGGCCGTCCAAAGTATAGTCCATGTTGCTGAGAAGAGTTCGGATTAAATCATCGCGGTCGTTGAGTTCAACAATGTGGTAGAACATATTGATGACTCTCCACCTTTCCAAGATTTGAATTCCTCGGCAGTCCTTTGTTAGCGCTCCCAAGAGAGCAAAGTAGCCACCAGTAAGCGTTTCATTCATGCGGTCTGCTTGAAAAATGGGCGACTCAGACGTCAAGCCACTCATCCGATCGAAATGTGATAGGCATTCCGCAAGCTGGCGAATGAACTTGCTCTCACCAAGATATTTAACACCTTCGGAATTTTGCATAAGGCTGTGTATCAAGGCGCAGCCCGCACGAACATATCTTTGATTGGGCTTAGTGTTTTTGACTTCGGAAAATCGATACTTGAACGGCCGGTAGAATCCAAGCAAGCGATGAACAAACTTTGTCACTTTAATGGCCTCATCCAAGCGCTTGGGGTTTAACAAAGGACCCTCGATTATGGTCAGGATCAGATCCCACCTCCATTTCTGGAAAGAGACTGTATTCAATACTTGAGTGTCAAGCATCAAAGTCCTGAATTGAGCTTCGTCTATTTGCATTGCAGCTTGAACTTTAGATTGATCTGATTGCCGGGAAGTCAAGGTAGCATCGGCAGCTAAAGTACCTTTGTTGGTATACAGAGACGTTGGATCAGACCGGTATAGGGTTCTGTTGATACTGTCGACCTGATATATAGTACCAATGGCCACGAATCGGTCCTCTGACTGGAACCTTGCCGCTGAGTGCAATAACTGCGGGAGCACCTGAAGCTGTGCACTCCAGGATGGTGGTAGAAGCTCATTCGCCATTTTCAGGACTTCACCGAGTAAGAGGGTTGTCTTTCGTTTCAATGGCAAGGTTAAGGGCTCCGCTTCAGCAAGCAGCAGTGCTGGCACTAGCCCAGCATGGAGGAAAGCGGCCAATACTACCGAAACGTAATGATCTAGTAAGCTCCACTTATTTGCTTCGTCCTCAGTCCTTGTGGTATTCTGATCCTTGATTTGTAGGTTTTTCAAATTTGTCACACGGCCGTAGGTGGTTAGGCGGCGCCCAGCAAGAAAGGATGAAGACCAAGATGGAGGCTTGATGCGAAGGAGATCGAACAACAATTCCAAGATGATGTTTCGAACATGTGGAGTCGTAATCTGCAATGAAAGAAGTAAAGAGCGTAGAGGAAGAAAATTGTTCATGCTCAAAGCCATCAATCCAGGCCAGCTTCGGAGTAAGGATGCAATCACTTTGGCGTTGACCTTGAGTTTGTCCTCGTGCAGATGCCCATGAACAGAGTTTGCATCCGTGAACATGGCGAAAGGAGCCTCCAGCTCACGGCCGGAACGCAGAAAACGCCGCCGCCTTGGAGTGTCCAGAAGATATAGAAACGACGTGCCGATGCTTTCAGCAGCATGATAGCTTCCTTCTCCGAGAGCATCAGATAACGCGCCTATTCCACCGGCCTCGACAAGGAGAGCTGGCTTACGGACCAAAATCTCGGCGAGGGTGAGAGTCGCAATATTTCTGAGGCGGTCTTCGGCGTGCTCGGCGACTGCCACGATTATGCGGACCACAGCGCGAGAAATCTCTTCGACACCTCCCTTAATGTCCAGAAAAGCTCGAACAAACTTCAGGGCCTGTTCACGTTCTACACTAGCCTTGCTCTCTTTGACAAGAGACAAGATGACCAGGTAGTCGGTATGTAGACCTCTGATGATACGAAGGGATTTGCGGTCTGTAAAGGCATATCGCATGACCCTGTAAGCGGCCGCAACGACTTCGCGACTGTCACTGAGAAGCATCGTTTGCATCCTCAGACCAAATATGGACCATGCCAGGTCGTACTTGAGGGTGGCATGTCGCTTGAAGAGAAGAACTAGCGAGTTGGCTCTTTCAACGTAGTATTCCGGCTGCATGCCCTGGACCTCGAGCGCCTGCAATATCTCTGCCAAGACAAAAGTCGGTGATTCAATTTCGTCGTCGTCCTCTTCCTCTTGAGGAACTACATGACGCGACGGCGAGCGAGAAAGGTTTCTGCGGAACAAATAGGAGAGACGGCTCTGAGGGTCCGCGGGGGGAGATTTGACCTCCTTCGCTCTCTGTAGCTCTGCGGCTAGTCCTGACTTGAGCCGTGCGAGCTTTCGATTTGAAATGTTGAGTTGCTCTTCAACTTGCAATCGCTGATCCTTCGTATTTTTGGCATTCTTTGCATTGAGAGCCTCGAGCAAATTCTCCGACCCAATCTTGATCTTGGTCTCTTTCTCGATCTGGTCCTGCAGCTCTGCCTGGCGCTGCTCGGTAGTCAGTCCGTCGTTTTCGCCAATCGTGATGGCGTGCATGTCGAAGTCGGGTCGCAACCGGCCGTCGTGCGAAGTTGTGGGCCTAATGAGCTGGGAGCTAAAGCTTCCAGGCCCCGTGTTAGCTGTGGCATACGATGACGCGCCTCCTCGCGAGGAGGCCATGGCGCTGGCCGTCGACAGTGAACGGCCATCCCTAGTCTGTGAGGGTGCGAGGTGCGAGGACGCGTCGGCCTGCGTGTTGACGGAGCGGGCGGGAATAGGCGTCATGAGCGTGCCTTAACCGGGGCCTCGCCACCCGCATCGCATTTCCCTATCACGGCAGGGCCTCTTGGTGCTGCATGGGCTGTCTTCGACCCGAGTCCAAATCTAGGTCCAAGCTATGCGCCGCGGCGGCCGAACTGCAGAGCGGGGCGGAGTTGTGGCGGCGGCGGTGGGGCAATAGCAGCTGTGGCTAGAGCGGGCAGTGTCAGACCGGGAGCCAGGCAATGGGGCCTTAGATGTTGGGTGGGTGATATGTACTATGTAGTGACCGTAGGCGTGGGCAAGGCGAATGGCCGAGTGAGATGCGTCGTTTGGCCCCGTTAATGGCCGGCAACATACGGTCAGGAATAGGTACGTACCGACGGCGACTCGCGTCCGTGCGCAGAACGAAGCGCGTCGGCGGCATCGCAAAGGCTCATTCATGTCACCCAGTCACACACAGTCACATGCCCTGTTTGCACACAGTTCATAGGAATCAGCCTTTCTTCTCCGACCGAATGCCACCGCGGAAGACACATGGAAATACTCGGGCCCGCGTCGTCGCTGAGTCCCGCGAATTCGAAACCGGTCACGTGTCGTCGGAGCACGCCGATGGCCTTGCCGGTCAATGCGACGGCGCTGCGGCCGCTTCATCGAGAGTTGCTTGGTGCTCGCCTGCTGAACGCAAACTGGGCAACTCGCGTCGTTCGGCCGTCTCCGTAAACTAGTGGGCAGATAAGGGCCGTCACGAAAGCATACATCTACTGACACTTCGCCCTGGTGCACAGCTTCCTTGCCGCCATACTCGTTACGTTTGTCCGATGAACTTGCAGCTCTCGTCACCCTTCAATACGCATCAAAGCTTTCATTCCTAGACTCTGATCTTCGACATGTCGCAACTTAGCTACGCCCGCTATGGCAAGGACAACGTCCGGCTCTATAAGGTTGACAAAGATCCCAAAACCGGTATCCACACCGTCGTAGAGCAGACCATCAGGATCTTGCTTGAGGGAGATATTGAGACTTCGTATGCCGCCGAGAGGCAGAAGCATGAACTCACTCGCTGACACCGGAATAGCTACACCCAGGCTGACAACTCAGTCGTTGTTGCGACAGACACCCAGAAGCAGACCACCTACATACTCGCCAAGCAACATCCCATAGACCCACCCGAGCAATTCGCCGCTATCATTGGCGATCACTTCATCAAGACATACCCACACATACACGCTGCACACGTTAAGATCATCCAGCACCGATGGACGCGCATGGCCATCGACGGCAAGCCACACCCCCACTCTTTTTTCCGCGACGGCGAGGAAACGCGCGTCATTGAGTCGGTGACGCGGGAGGGCAAAGGCATTTCTATCCGTTCCAAGATTGAGAAGCTCTTGGTGCTCAAGAGTACTGGATCAGCATTCCATGGCTTCCACCGTGACGAATACACCAAGCTGCCCGAAACTTGGGACCGCATCCTCAGCACAGAGATTGAGGCTGGTTGGCAGTGGAAGCTGTTCAAGAGCCTCTCAGAGCTCAAGGAAGTGGATTTCCACAGCACCTGGAAAGCAGCCCGGGATATTACAATGAAGACTTTTGCAGAGGACAACAGTGCTAGTGTGCAGGCTACCATGTACAAGATGTGCGACAAGATTCTTGCGGCTGTTCCGTTGATTGAGGCGGTCGATTATGCACTGCCAAACAAGCACTACTTTGAGATTGGTACGTGCATCCCACAGCCCGGCATGAACTTGTCACTAATAGTTTGCAGATCTTTCGTGGCACAAGGGCATTCAGAACCTGGGCAAGGATGCTACAGTCCTCGCTCCTCAGTCTGACCCCAACGGTCTTATACAGTGTACTGTCACCCGCAAAGACGCAATTTCCAAGCTGTAAATTGCCAACGGAGCAATTCATTTGTTTGGAGTCAACGAGCGGTTAGCCTCTTTGTTTTATATGGGCTTGGCGTTCAGCAACATACCTGGGTTGTATTGTATAGGGAGAGCAAAACATAATGTCATTTTCCTTGTAATCTAAGTAACGAGCGAGAGTAGAATGCATTTTACAGGCAACATGAACCCTATGCACTCAAAGATGGACCAGTCATCCTTGCACTCCTGCGTCTTTATTTAGTGCACCTGATCACATTACAAGCCTGTCAAATTCATGGTCTTCTATTCGAAAACCTCCCCCTTCCGTACTGTACATGTAGCAAACACGATATTTAAGATAGCGCTTGAACTCCATGGGCCTTGCGACGCCTTCCAAAGCTAGATAGATATATACACATCTCAGCGATCCATTCTAAAACTCCATTCTAGTCCGTCATGATGTTGGCGCCGGTGCCGCCCTCTTTGCCTTCATCTCCGCCAGCGTCTTTTTGACAGTTTCGTGTTCAATAATACTCTGCCCCCCACCATTCACTACGCGTAATATGTTCTCCTTGTACGGATGCGCTCTCCCTTCAAACACCTTCAGCCTCGCCAGCCTCTCTTTCCTCAGCCGATTCTTCGGTAACATCCCACTGACCGCCTTACGTAGAACCTCTCCACCGCCCCACTTTGCAATCAGGCGATCCATGCTGATTTCCTTGAGCGAGCCGGGTCGCGTGGTGTGTGTGCGGTATAGTTTCTGAAAGCGCTTTTTGCCCGTCGTGTGCAGGTTTGCGCAGTCGATGGCAACTACATAGTCGCCGCAGTCGGTTGAGGGGTCAAAGATGGGCTTGTGCTTGCCCATAAGGACGAGCGCGATGGATGAGGCGACGCGGCCGAGGGCGCGGGGGTCTGAGCCAACGTCTATGAGGTGCCATGCGCGGGCGTATGCGAGGCGCGTCTAGACATGGTTCGTTAATATTTACCATTTTTATTCCCATGGTAAGTATGAGTTTCATCGGGTGGTTGGCCATCTGGAACCATGGAGATTGTGAAGGTCAGACGCATGCGTACCTTGCCGATGACTTGAGACATTGTGATGGATAGAGGCCGATGGCCTGCGTCTTGATCCTGTGGTACTTCGACTGACCTAAGTGACCTCCGGTTTGGACAAGCGCTGCTCAAGGAGGGGGCGCAATGGCTGTTTGTTCACCTGTCTATCGTCACGGTTGACGTTGAAATGCCAAGACCACCGAATAATTCCGGCTACGATCACGTGTACCTCCCCTCTCCTAGTCAGTCGGCGTTGCCTATCGTGACGGGCTGACAACGGATTTCAAAGCGAGGCCCGTGATATGCTTTTAACTTGACAGATCGCCCCGTCATCAGCACAAAGGATTTTCCGACCGTAAAATAGCCAAAATGGCAGTCCCTGTGTTCGAAACCATTTTCGCGGTGCCCATGACCTGCGATTCATGTATCAAAGATATCGAGGGTTCACTCAACCAGTTGAGTGGTGCGAGCGCTATTCATGCACGTCATTCGGCTTCTAACAGACGTTATACAGGCATTACCAAGATCACGGCCAATCTGCAAGACCAAGTAGTGTCAGTTGAAGGCACAGCGGCGCCATCGGCCATTGTAGACGCTATCCAGGCCACTGGCCGTGATGCTATATTGCGTGGATCTGGCAAGTCAAATAGTACGTCCAAATGACAGCGCTCGCAGGTACTTTCTAATGCCAAAGTGATTGCAGGTGCCGCAGTGTGCATCCTCGAGTCACACGCCAGCCACATTGGGAACAAAGTTCGTGGACTGGTGCGAATGGTTGAAGTCGCACCAAGCATGACCATTGTGGATCTGAGTATCAGAGGACTAACGCCTGGAACCTACCATGCTACAGTCCGGGAATCAGGAGACATATCGCAAGGCCCTGAGTCAGTCGGCGATATCTGGGAGGCGGTACAAGCAGAAGAGCAAGCCAGGCCAAGTCGAGGGGTTTTCGGTAAAGTGGAGGTTGGTGAAGATGGAGTCGGTGCCGTGTTCTTGGACAGACCCATCCACATTTGGGAGATGATCGGCCGCAGTATCGTGGTTGCGGGACAGCAGGATGGAAAGGTACCTATATCGATTCTCACTGCACTGTAGATCGTTGCTAACCTTTTGCAGTTTGACAGAAACGATCCGGATACATTAGTCGGTGTCATTGCACGTAGTGCAGGTGTTTGGGATAGTACGTTCTTCTTTGCTATGTTCTCTGACCAGAGGCTGCATTGGGAAAAACACTGACGAGTGAAAATCGCAGACGACAAGACAGTCTGCTCGTGCTCTGGGAAGACAGTCTGGCAAGAAAGGGAGGAACTCCGTGACCGTGGCATGCTGTAAGAATCCGCCACGCCAGTTCACCCCTGCATGCCAAGCTGCCAAAAGGACCACCAGATACCTAATCATCTGAATCAAAGCTATGAATGCACGAACACAGACTCCGCTTATGGATCCGAGGTGACGGAAGCCGAGTGCATGAGTGGCTGGAGGGCAGTTGGCGTCACGTGGCTGTCTCAGCACCACGTAACAGACTGGCCTCAAACGGTGTCGTCGGTCAATGGCAAGGGGCTGCTGCTAAGCCGGCAATTTTGCCGGCAGTGTGGAGGGAAATGCTGCTCGCAGCACTTGGCTAGCAGCTCCAGGCGGCCTTCTTGCGCGTTGAATGGCGGCGGTGTCATGCGGGAGTTGTCTTGGAGAGGCCAGAAGCGCCGTGGATGTCGGCCTTCACGATGCAGGGGGCCAATCACGGCACAGCACCAAGCGGCCGGCCAAGGCTTGCCTCAGACGCACTGAACCTCAGATTCGGCCCTCCCCCACCCGAGTGTCGCTGCAGCCGCCCAGTAAATGCATGCTGTGTCCCAGCTTTTCTCCGAGCGATTTTCCTCGAAACTTTCTCCCTCCCTCGTTCGTTGCCTAGTGTCGTGCCCCAACTTGTGCCTTACACTCGCACTCCCTACAATCCTTTGTCACCCGCGCATCCGCATCAGACTCGGCATACTGCATACCGTACTAGTAGTGGATGATCCCGTACTACTACCCGAGCCTACGCCCACTCCCCACTCGATAGCCCCGGCGGCTACACTGCAATTGAGAAGGCCCAAGTTCCAAGTGGCAAAACTCTCGGATTCCCTTTAGACGGAACGTCGCTCCTTCTCCGTCGTGGAGCGGTGGCAGAAGAACGCATTCGATTGAGACTTGACGACACCATACTGCCGGGTAATAGTAAAATCATTTGTCATGTCTCTGAAGCAGGTGCGCATCAATCCTCCACTCGGCCATTCCATCGCGTCTTCTATGTTCAATTGCTAAAGCGGGGTAGGAAATCGAGACCTGGGTGGCAGCCCTAGCCAGCTATGACAACAACGACTTCGAGGATGCCCTCAAGGTGTTTGATCAGATCCCTGACACCTCCAAGATTCTGTTCAACTGCGGTGTGATTCATGCGACACTGGGCGAGCATGAAAGGGCGGTATGTTCGACGTGAAGATGCTTGACCCGCAAGAGATGATCGTGTGTTAATGGTGCGCAGGTCGACTGCTATCAACGCGCTGTGCGTCTGGACCAATATCTCGCCGTCGCCTACTTCCAACAGGGTGTGTCCAACTTTCTCATGGGCGACTTTGAGGAAGCGCTTGCCAACTTCAACGACACTCTCTTATACCTGCGCGGAAATAACCATATTGATTACGAACAGTTGGGCCTGAAATTCAAGCTGTACTCGTGCGAGGTGTTATTCAACCGTGGTCTTTGCTACATCTACTTACAGCAGAAAGAAACCGGTCTTCAGGATCTTTCGTTTGCCGCCAAAGAGAAAGTGGTGTCCGACCATGACGTGATTGATGAAGCTATCAGTGAGGAAGCAGAGGTTAGTCAACGTTACGTGGACGATGGAATCGCTAAATGACATCTGTAGGGCTACACTGTCTTCTCCATCCCCGTTGGCATTGTGTACCGTCCCAACGCAGCCAAGGTCAAAAACCTGAAAACTAAGGATTATCTTGGGAGAGCTCGTCTCATCTCTGCATCGGATCGGTCCAACACATTCACTGGCTTTGCTGGGTCTGAGAACAAGAAGGCTGTCTTGCAGACTGCCAAGGACGATAGACCTGATGAGAAACTCTCCTACGCTGCGACAAACTTGGTAAAGCCAGAGCTTCAGGGCAGAACACGCCAACAGTCTGAACCACCGTTGAACCGCAACATGTTCCCTCCAACACCTCCGCCAGAGACTGATCGCAAGTCCGTTGGCAAATCTGACGCTCAAATAACTCGTGCTCAATCTGTACGAGGCGGAGGATCCACACCGCAACCCCTTAACCTCGGGAGAGCCGCGTTAGATCAGCTGCAAGAAAGTAGTGGGCCAGCACCCCACCGCCCACAGCGCTCTGCATCGGCAAGGCCATCAGAACGGCTGGTTGAGCGAGCACCATCAACCCGAGTTGAATCGACACGGACCCGTCACCGTGAATACAGGTCACGCCGCCGCGGCTCTAACGACGACATAGATGAATATTATGCAGATAATAGTTACGAAAGACCTATCCGTTCCAGCCGTGGCGTTTATGCTCATCCCAAACCAGTCAGGAGGCCTGAATATATCGTAGAAGAGGAAGAAGACGACTATGATGGCAGCGACGTCGACGATGCTGAATTCGAAATGATATCTCGGGCAAAGTCTAGGAGAAGATCGCCAGCCCAATCGACCAGATCCGGTTGCAATAACCGTGGCGTTGGCGGGAAAATTAGAGTCAAATGCCATGCCACCGACACCCGCTACGTTTTCATCACCCCCGATACGACAATACGCGAATTCTGGCAGTTGATCAGGGAGAAGTTTGGTGTCAGGGGTAACTTCAAGGTTGAGATCAAGGACGATGGCGACATGATCACAATGGCAGATCAAGATGATTTGGACATGGCTGTTCAGTCGGCCAAGGAAATAGTTAGGAAGGAAGGTAGCAATATGGCGAAGATGGAGGTGAGTTCTCCCAGGCAGCCCACGGATATTACCGTCCACCATGCTGATACACAACATATAGGTTTGGGTTCGCGATGTATAGAAATGAGATACCCAGCATCATACATTTCCACGATTTTCATTGCGATCTCTTTGCTTACTCATATACTCGGCATTTTTTTAACCATTCGCTTTGTTATCAGGGTTCACGCATCTATGAAATCCTGTGCTTACTATATTTTGCAATTAATTCAGCGAGCATATTGGATCCACCCATTTTGTCAAAATATCTTATTTTCTCACAGCTGGACTGTTGGTCTGCCTTGGACACTATTTTTTTCTATCTGGGTCGGTGGCGGTAACCCGCCTGTTGGCTTGTATGTACATACGAGACGAGTTTATCGATCAGGCACACATGACAGCGTTTTTGGCTGTGGGATGTATAGTGCGTGACATCAGGCGCCATTATCAACCTACTGCACTGTATGCACATATACGGTAGTAGCGAATATTCCCTTGACTGTCGTGACGATGGCAAACCATGTTGAGAATCAATTAGACCCCTCAAAGGCGTTGTAGACCTGATTCACGCCACCAACGCTTCCAGCACGCGGGCTGCCACTTTACACCGCATGCAGTAATCTGCATCGTGTCCACTAACCACATCGCACAATCGGAAGCCCCGGGAGAATCCAGGCTGTGTTATACTGACGCCTTGCAAAACGCATGCAGGGCATCCCAGGTCTGTGCCGCATACGCCTTCGCATAGGGTATGTACACGCACATAGAAACATGCGTCTACTAATACAGTGTCCATCTCCTGGCAGCAAATCTCCCCTAAAGGATTCAAATGCGCAGAATAGGTAGTACTCTTCACTGGTAGTTACGCTGCACAACATCGCGCACAAATGCCGCAATGGGAGAAATAATCCTTTCCATTCATCCCGCCTCCCCCTCCTCCCCCCTTGCCTCCCCTACTACTGGCTACTGCTGGCACATATCCTTCCCACTCCTGAGATTAGAATTGGGAAACGTCTCATCTTCATGTCTTTACTTGTGACGTACAGTTTTGAGCGGAGTCGTGCAGGACTATTCTGATACGCATGTTACATGCATGGGATGTCTGGGAAACGGGATTCCATGTGGATCAGTGTTTTTTGTCTTCTTATCTCGTTCAAGGATGAGAACCGGGAGCGGAGATGTAAGTTCCTGTCATGGGCGTGGTGGTGTTCCAGGCGAGTGGTTTCGGGTTGCGATGGTGAGGAGCGAAGTGTTTCATACAATAATGGATGAGGGTTTGTGATGAGGTGTTAGGCGCTATAAGAGTGAATGGATTAGTTCACCAGCAGAATTAATGACATGATGATATACGTGTCAGGAACAGGGTTTTGCTCATGAGTCGTTTGTAGGTATACACTTGTTGTACATGTCCACTGACTATATCAGTACATGGGCGTCTGAACCATGAGTCGCCCAGGATTCTCTCCAGTCGGCTTTACGTCTTCCAGCAAAGTCCCCTTTGTATATGACCTTCTCTTTACCGTATATGTCGCGATTTCTTTTATAATCCCACCCTGCCTCCGATCTCTCAACTCTTTCGTGGAACATTCAACCTCCACAGTATCCCGTCTATGCAGGCAACAAGAATTCAGCCCAGCTGCTGTGCAAGAATGTGACACCGATCTGTGGCGCTGCTGTTAGCATGCTATGTAGGGCATTCAAATCCTCAGTTTCCATTGCGCAACACATCTCCATGTTGACAGTACAGTCAATCTTCCTTCTACTAGATCACCAGGGTATCTTACAGCAAACATGCTAATCGCGCCCACAACACTCCTGTTATCTGCGCTTGTAATTGCTTGCAGCGCGGCCTGCGCAAAGCTGGGCTCCTTGAGCGTGCGACCCTTTCCGTGAATTTGCCTGGGAGGCATTGTTGCGCTGTGTATGGTATTGAGATTATGTATGAAAATTCGATGGCTTGGCTTCGGGAGATACGCCAGTCGTACTTGTCTGGCTCTGGAAAGTGGTGGTGGTGTTGGTCAAGGTGATGTGGCGGCCGATGATGGCAGTCGCGAAACTTTCGGAGTGCCGAGCACAAGCGTCATTGGTTAACTACTGCTTATGTAAGATGTAACTTGTCTAACTGAACGAGTTAGATGTAGCACGCAGTGTATTCATACGCACTTGGTAACTTGTTTCACTGATTGTCTAAAGTAGTGGGATCAACCCAGTTAATACGGACAGTCCCCATCAGTATTCCAATGCTCCTTGACCCAATCTGTCATAATGTCCGTAAAGCTTCTCCCATTTGCAAAAGCGTACGTATTACTATTTTTCTGGCCCAAGTATTCCAAAGCAAGCAATACCCATTTCTCGAGAAATGCATTGTACATGACATCTACAGTCTCTGGCTCCAGCTCGTCCGACACTTTGAACCCGACGGTTGATTGAATGACATTCGGAACCTGGTAGAACTGGATTCTCTGGTGTACTGTATCGTCTCCATCTTCCCCAGCATCATCCTTGGTTGTGTATCCAGGAAATGAATATGGTTCGTTGCTGCTGACAAGAATCTTCTGGTCTTTCAGGTCCCTTGAGAACTCGCCGTGCTGCGAGAATATTCGAGGACGATATCTTGCTGCGAGTACCTCCGGGGGTTGCATAAAAGCGTTGTTCTCCTTCATCTCCAACACAATAGGTCCCTCGCTGTTCAAGAGCTTGATGACCTGAATGGCCGTCTTATACGGCACATCTTCAATATAACGAATCGCACTTGTGAACGGTGACACCAAGAATTTGGTGTCTTTTGTAAATGCACCCTTGAAAATATCAAAGCGTATAGCGCCCGTGTTCGTAAGAGCCACTGCTTTCCTACCCTCGTTCTGATATCTTTTTGACTTGCCGATGGACTGTGGGAGCACTTGTTCCTCGATCCATGTAAAAATACTTTCGTTATGCGGATATGGCCGGCGACTAATCCAGAGGTCCTGAGGCGCACACCCGTATTTCTCGCCAAGCCCGAGAGACTTCCTAGCGTCTCCGATCGCATGCGATACCTTCTCCCCGTGCTTTGTGGGAAATGTGCTTCCATTCTGCCCGCTGTGATGATGAAGAGAGAACAGGTTGTTGTCGATATACCGACGGGAGAACGTTATCTTCGATGCCTGTGCTACCGGCTCTTTGTTCTTTGTTCCGCCCGTGCTCAATCCATCAATCGACATGAAACCCAACGTCTCCATGTAACGGCCGCTTTCCAAGGCGACAGCTTTGCTGTCAAAGACTTTGTAGTCGCGGATATGCGAATGGCCTCCAAAGAACTGGATAGGGGTATCCCATTGAGCAGATCGAATCGTTGAATACACGGCTCTATACTCGTCAGAGCGGATGTCAACGTGACCAAACACAATGATAAGATCCAATGCGTCGTCTTTCAGCGCTTCTTGGAACCAGTCCTCTTTGACCGTATCTTCGACTCGCTGTACGACGGTGTTGTTGGCGTTACCCGTGAAGTCGAAGATGAACCCAAAGGCCAAGATGCGAATGCCTTGGTTCTTGGTGGTGAACTTTTTGAATCGTGGAGCAAGCGGCTCTAGCGTTCCCGTCTTTGGGTGACGGATGTCGAGATTCGAAGCCAGGTAGTTTCCTTTAAAATCAGGAACGGTATGGTAGAATTCACCCTCGGCAGTATCGGCTTTGTACAGTTCATGATTACCAGAGCAGATCAGGTCGATACTTTGCTCCTTGGCGATCTTGTACGTGAACTTGCCCCTCGGGTTGGAGGAGTCGTAGATGGCATTGCCTTCCACGCGATCCCCGGTATCGATGAGCAGGAGGTCAGAGCCGTCTGCGTCTGCCTTGTCGCGCAGATGCTTGGCGAAGGAGACATAGTCGCCCCAGTCAGCCGAGAAGGAAGGTCTGTGGCGTGTCAGTGTCCTTTGAGTGCTCTCTTGGCTTTCACGTAGCACCCGATCCTACTCACTCTTGCAAATGCCCACCCCACCAGCCATGCACATCGGTAGTATGCAGGAAGTTGAGCTGGGCCCAAGGCAGATCACGCAGGGGCGCGGCGATTGGGCAAGGGGCTTCCGGCTGCACAGCAAAGGTCCCTTGCAGAATAGCAGCAAGAGCAAAAGACGTTGTAAACATGATGCGAGGCTGGTAGTTGGCAACAATGCGTGCCACAGCCAACGGGGCGGTGACGCGCCGGCAGTGAATAGCCAGGGCGTGAATGGCCGGGGCCAGCAGGGATGCAGGTGCGCGCGGGACCCCGTCCAGATTTGACCTGGTGCTCGCTCGTACCCTGTAGCGGCAACATTTTGACGACAAAAACATCAGCCACCCGCCCACTCAGCCTCTGCTCCTCCCTCGCACACCACCTTGTCGCCCCCCACCAGCCCACATAACATGGCTAAATCACGCGCTGCAAGCACCAAGGTCGTCGCGGCCAAGGACGCAACCCACGTCAAGGTCAACGGCACTGGTACGTCACCGCCCCAGCCCGCGCGTGCTTCCCGCCCGGCGCTAACGCGAGCACCAGCTGCACGGCGAGGCGCGACCAAGGCCCAGGATGTGGCCGAAGAGTCGGACGAGCCCCAGGACGTGGAAGCGCCGCCCAAGAAACGTAACATC
>Ga0182211_1000361_pt1 | contig 14569 bp, 16 predicted proteins | sample G5R1MG_20_FD_129660 | JGI IMG/M metagenome (GOLD analysis project Ga0182211, IMG submission 129660) | Switchgrass phyllosphere microbial communities from Michigan, USA - G5R2_MAIN_03OCT2016_LD1 MG | ecosystem: Host-associated > Plants > Phyllosphere > Phylloplane/Leaf | place: USA: Michigan... | reverse complement strand
GATGCTTGGCGCCCTAACTCGCCGCTGCCACGCTGTAAACATGCCCAAAACGCTCTAGCGCTGCCGCTGCCGCCACTCGCTAAGACCTTGCGATGACAGCTCGTTGCTCATGACGGCACATTCACAGTCAACACCACCATGGCAAACACGGCGCGTGTCCCCATACTATCGGCAGCTGCTTCACCAGCCCCAGGCATGTGATACTCCCACGTCCCCTCTTCTCACACGCCGCGCAGTGGACCACCAGCGTGTCCTGTGTTATTCAATCCTCTGCGTGCTGTCGAGCACCTCTGCAATCACCCTGATGTGCCTTGAAGCCACTGCAGTCACATAGTGCGACCTGGCCATCCTCAAACCTTCTATAAACTACGCTGCCAGACCCCTACCTGTTTTCATCGCCTACTCGTTTACTCGCACTCGTACATCTATTCTCTCCATCCTTGCGTTTGAATAGATAACTGCACTACGAACCTGATAAATCGGCAATCTCTATTGTCACACATAGCCTACACCCAATTCATTCTGCAAATAATAAGCTAGTAATGCTGTCTCCTGGCCCCCAAAGCAGTGATAGTTCTCCGGAACGCCCTATACACCCTGAACTTCGACGCCAGAAAAATCGCGAGTCTTTCAGCTCGGCGACGTCGATTCAGGCACAAAAAGCAAACAGCAAAGACCCCTATGCTGGCATTAAGGTCACTACAGAGATACTTTTTCTCCTTCTTGATTCTAAAATGATCAGGTGCTTTATGTCGGCATTGCAATCGCACAAAGCGATGACGGAAAGTATCGATCCGTGCTTGCTTTGCACGACGGTAGCTACGGAATACGTTGTTTCTCTCTAGATATTCCTGGAGACGCCGAGGCTGGCTCAGATTCATCATCAACACTGAGGCCAAGATTTTCCGCTCCGACTACCGCAGCACCTACCGCAGACGTTCTGATGGCCACAATCACGAGCTATCTTCTCAAATATCGAAAAAACAATACATCCAAACTCATGGGCGCAGGGATTACGGAGACACTTGCGACCCTGTGCCCACAGCTTCCCGTAGAACTGTGGAGTAGGCTGGATATTGTTCCGTTCACCTTTGCATTGGATACCAAATCCAATCGAGGTCAGGCCACAATGTCGGTGGATGAAGAGGCTGAATTTATGGTCAGGAAAACTGTCAAGTACACTGTCAAAAGCCCTCACATGTCGAGCAACCATCTAACACCATGGTAGGCAATTCACGGTAACAGGCGATGTACGCATTACTTTCGGACATCATCATGAGGTGCAGGTTGATTCCAACGGTCGAGCACAGCTCACCAATGTTGCAAGCTATCAAGACACAGTGAACGCAGACACGACTTGGGCTGCTACTATGAAGTACGCCGAGTCTCTCAAGAGGAACAACACCAAGATTGCTTTCTTCAACAGCACGCCGCAGGGGGGTGGTGTAGCCTTGATGAGACATGCACTCATCCGATTCCTGCGCGTGATCGATGTCGACTGTACGTGGTATGTATGTTGTTAACTGTAAACATTTCCCTCTCACTTACATGGTGCTAGGTATGTTCCGTATGGAAGGCCAGAAGTATTTCGCATTACCAAGGATAATCACAATATCTTACAGGGTGTTGCGAATCACGGAGAGCGCCTCATGGAAGAATCTATCGCTGAGCTTGACAGGTGGGCCCTGGAGGAAGCAGAGCGTTGCCGCTGGCTGGAACTTGGTGGCCCACTGTCCCCCCGCAACAAGGGTGGTGCTGACATCATAATTATCGATGATCCTCAGATGCCGAGCCTTGTGAAGCTCGCAAAGGAGCGTGACCCTTCACGCCCTGTACTCTTCCGAAGTCATATTCAAGTTCGCGCCGATCTTGCCGACAAAGCAGGCACGCCAACCTCGGAGGTCTGGGAATGGATATGGAGCCACGTCCAGGACTGTGATGTCTTCATCAGTCATCCTGTTCGCGCATTCGTACCCAAAATCGTTACCTCTGACAAGGTTGGCTACTTGCCGGCTACCACTGACTGGAATGATGGTTTGAACAAACACATGGGCAGCTGGGATAACCAGTACTATATGCATGAGTTCAAAGCCCAATGTTTTAAAGCCGGTATGCGTCAGCTGGCCTTTCCAGAGCGCCAGTACATTGTGCAGATTGCACGCTTTGATCCTGCAAAGGGTATACCCGATGTTCTTGAATCCTATGCCAAGTTCCGCAGAAGCTACCCAGATGACACGCCGATGGATAGCATCCCACAGCTAGTGATAGCTGGTCACGGCGCGGTCGACGACCCAGATGCCACCCGTATCTTTACGGAAACCGAAGACGCACTTCTAACCAAGTACCCAGAATACAGAGATGACGTCGTTGTCATGCGTCTCGGCCCCTCTGATCAAATCCTGAACGCACTCATGACCTGTGCCAAAGTCGCGCTCCAACTCTCGACTCGCGAAGGCTTCGAAGTCAAAGTAAGCGAGGCGCTACACCACGGTACACCAATCATAGCGGCACGTACCGGAGGCATTCCATTGCAGGTTCAGCACGGGAAGTCTGGGTTTCTTGTTACCTCGGGCGATTCAAGCGCTGTAGCACAACACTTGCATGCCATGTTCGCTGATGAAGCTTTGACGAATCGTATGTCGAGGTTTTCCGAAACCCACGTTAGCGATGAGGTGGGTACGGTGGGCAACGCGCTGTCTTGGCTTTATCTGGCGGATTCCCTGGCAAAGGGTGAGACAGTCGTACCGGGTGGAAAGTGGATCAACGACATGGCGAGGACCAAAGCGGGCTTACCGTACCTTGAGGGTGAGACTAGGCTTCCCCGGGATATTTGAGGGAAATATGTGGTCAGAAGTTCATACAACTAGTTCAGTTTGAAGTTTGGAGGGGATTTCAATAATGAGATAAAGTTTGTGCCATGCAATATACAATGAGCTGTACTATGAGAGACTCTACACAGAATTCCACCCGAACTGCTGCCGAGGGCAAAGGCACAATTTATCCCATCTTACACATCTTCTCTTGGGGTTAAATCTTACCAGTATGTATGCTGGAGTGCAATTCTAAGAAGCATACGCAAGTACATCTAATGTAGGTACAGTACTCAACAGTAATTGCTGTACCTAGTCGCCGAAAGCGAGATTACTGTAGGCCTTGCACGTGATATCAATTAAAGCGACTTTCTCACCTATCTATAGGAATTGTTCTTTAATTTTTACACGAGGCTATAGTCCATTAAAAGAGGTTTATAATCCTGCTAGATTTATAAAAAATTATATATTTTAAAGATTTATTATAAAGTACTATGTATGTTATTCTTAGGTGCACGGATCTTAAGATAGTAATTTCCGAGTAACTAGGTATAGTAATTACTGTTGAGTACTGTACTATTAAGGTGGAGCAATCGCTACGGAGAGACGCCGAGATAGAGTACTAGAGTACATAGTAGGTACTATGATATACTATGATATTTAGCAGAACTGTGTCGTTTCCCCAACAAATTATAAGGCCCGATGTTCCAAACCTTATAATGTCGCGCCGACAAGATATCATTTTAGTAGTTTTGTGCTATACATACTGTACATAATCAATTTTTTTTACCAAGATTATACTATGGTTTATACGGATACCCGGCGCGCGCAGAGCATCGTACCTTGGACAACTAATGCACAGACATGACCTGAGTACGCAAAGGCACGTAATATCCGCCCACAACGTACCTTACCCTCCTAGAAGTATTATCCCTAGTCGCTGAGGTCGAGCCTATACAGAGATTCTTCAGGATCGCAATTATACCTACTATGTAGTAGGCCCGTCGGTCGAAGGTGAAAACGCAATTCTCCGCCGCCCGCACATGGGCAAGGGCACCTGGTGGTTTTTATCTCGAGGGGCGCGAGTCCGTTGCGGGTGCGATGGGACAAAACATGCTAACAGACAGCATCTCTTAGATCTCTTATACCTAAGAGGCGAAGACGCCTGGCAGCACGATACCGTGGTGACATACCCATATATTTCGAATTTCCCCTATATCTGTTCTCGTCATGATATTATCGAATATCTGTCTGCCGGGTCGAGTTGTGAACTACCACACGCTGCTTGCCATTTGCGTGATTGGCCTCATCTACCACTTGTACGCCCTCAGCGGATCGACATCCCTTCTCGTGCCCATCGATGCACCAGCACCAGCACCATCAGCACCAGCACCAGCACCAGCAGCACCAGCAGCATCATCAGCATCAGCAGCACCAGCAGCACCAATCCAGGGCAATGACCGAATTCCAAAGCAAATTTGGTATAAGCTCGGCCCGCGCGGGCTGTCGGACGACATGCGCGCCTGGACCAATACGTGCATCCAAGGCAATCCCGCCTACCGCGTTGAGTTCATGACCGACGATAGCAGCAATGCCTGGGTTAACAAGACCTTCTCTGCTACACGACCCGATCTCGTCGATGCGTACCTCGCGCTCAGTGTGCCCATCTTCAAAGCCGACATCCTGCGCTATCTCTTGCTCTGGGCCGAGGGTGGCATCTGGTTGGATCTCGATGTATCCTGCAACGGCATCCCCATGGGCGCGTGGATCCCGGCCGAGTACAAGGCTAAGGCGAACCTCGTTGTTGGCTGGGAGTTTGACCATGGTCATGAAGGGTCGTACTTCCACCAGTTGGCCAGCTGGACCATCATGTCCGTCGCGCGCTCCCCCCACATGCTCCAAGTCATTGACGACATTTTCCACGACCTCAAACGCGTGACCGCTGAGCAGCAGATCCCCGTGCAGAACCTCACCGTGGCGCACGTCGACGACGTTGTCGACTTCACCGGTCCCAGGCGCCTCACGCGTGGCATATTTGCCAGCCTGGCCAAGAGTATGAACACAAGGATCGAGCCCCTGGAAGTCCAGGAAATTCTACAGCCGAGGCTAATTGGCGATGTCTTGGTTCTGCCGGGCAGGTCGTTTGCAGCGTCCGTAAATCGGTACAGGCCTGAGGAGGAGCAGGAGTTACCGCCAAGCTTGGCTACGCATCATTATGCCGGGTCGTGGAAGAATGACCGTGGAGGTGAAGCGAGGTGAAGAGGATGGGTATACACCGTACTTTTATGCGGTCATTCAACGGAGCCGGAGTCGTCTCCGATGCCCCCCCCAAGGGAGCGCAGGGTATGGTCTAGCATGACACTCGACTGAAGAGGATGCCCGCGTGTGGAAGCTGGGGCATGCTGTTTCTCTCGTTACAGACGATTGAATAAAGGGGTCCACTGTTCCAGGAAGAATACACAGTCTGACGCGGAGGTCGACGGGAGGTAAGCCAGTTGTTGTGCATTTAAAGCAAGGCTGTGTGGCTAAGTGAATTACGATCTCATGCTATGCGTCCTGGTCTCCAAACGGGTAGTTGAATTTGAGCAGCGCATTCAAACCGCCCACCCAGTGATCCTCAGCCATGTCGTCTTTGCCCATCGTTCCCCTGACAATACTTGGGACACCACCCTCCCACGTTCCGTCACTTCTTCGGACCTCCTCGCCAGCGATGCGAACCTCCATTCCCACGCCCATCTTTTCGGTTATGGTATGCCCGTCAATGCTGACCTCGACCTCGCGACCCCGATTCTTCTCGCCCAGACGGAGCGTTATAGGCGTGTTACTAGGAAGTACAAGAGGCCTGAAGGAGAGAGATCGAGGGCAAATGGGCGTCAAGCATAACGACGGCACAAGCGGGTGCACGATGCTTCCTCCACTGGACAGACTGTATGCGGTCGATCCAGTTGGCGAGCTGATGATCATGCCATCGGCCACGGCTTCGGTCAGGAAGCGGTTGTTAATGTACACATCTATGATTTTGAGGTGTGCGCTTGAGCCGCGATGTAGTGTCACTTCGTTGAGTGCATAGGTATCGCCTTCACCTGGCACGCTGCCAATTCTAGTACCATCTGGGCCGAAGACTCCAACTTTCAGTCTGTTTCGCAGGAGGATGCGCGCTGTTCTGTTGGTTCCCATTGTCTTGCCTCGTATATCTGCGTACGACAAGGGCTTATCGAGAGGGTCTTGTGGCGATGTAGGCGGTGTTGGTGGTGGGCTGCCGAGGGAATCTGGCAGGGTAGAGTAGGTATCCGGCGTGCCGCTCATGTACACCTCTCGGAACGCCCGTTTGTATTCCACAAACTTGAACTCGCCCAGAAATCCAAGTGTACCCATGGCAAAGCTCAATACGGGAGGCACGCTCTCTGCATGGCTGAAGAGGCTGCTGGCCCTTAGCAATGTGCCGTCGCCGCCCAGGGTGCACACCAGGTCGGCTTTATCCGACAGGGACTTGGACACGCTGACGCCCTTGCTGTATGTGTATACGGGAAAGGGTAATTGGTTGTGCATCTCATTTGCAGCATCGGGTTGGAGGATAATGTTGATCGAGGGATAGGTGGAGCGTAGGTGCGAGGCGAACGCGATGACGGACTCGGTGATGGCGGGGGTGCGCTTCTTCTTCGTGATGAGGATGTTGCGTGGCGGCGAGGACCATTGGAGGCTGAGGAGGGTGGTTGCAGGCGACTGAATGTAGGATGGCTTGAGGCGTGGAGGGAGTTCGGATATGTGTCGGATGTCGAGGGAGCGTCGAGTGGAGGCGAAATTGCGCGACTGGGCTGGGGAGGCGCAGAGCCGCCAGGGCAGTGCACGGCGGTGCCCAGGCGGCCTCATGGACACAGGATGTATATATGTAGATGTGTGCGTGAGCCTTTTTATCAACGCTCCAATCTATCGTGTGCGTGGGGTGTCGGATGCGAGCTGGTGAGCGCCATGGATGCTTTGGATGTCTGTAGTGTAGGTACGTGTCTGTGGAGTCGAGGAGTCAAGGAGTCGAGGAGAAGTGTGGAGTGTGTTAAGAGTGAATCTGACGCTGCGACGACAGCAACGCCGTCACATGCAAGTGGCGCGGCGCGCAGGACGGACGAGGTACAGGTACAGGCAGGCGGCGGGCGGGCATGAAGGGAGGGGCTTGGCGGCCTAACTCATAGTAGTTGGTTAGCGTGCGACGGAGCCCTGCAGCGGGGCGCTTTCACCCCCCCACCAGCACGCTCTGGTCGGCCAGTCGAGGCATCGGCACGCGGCGGATGGCCGATGAGTTCAGCGCCAGTCCAGGCCCCCAGCGAGTCAACAACGTAGCCCAAAGAGGACACGGACAGGCGACATGTGCGGTGCCATGCCATGCCATGCACCACCTCTCCGCGCCTACCTAGCCCGGCCGTCCACCTGAGCTGAGTGCGCCTCGACGACCAAGGCCATCATCACACGGCACGCGCACACCGCCATCATTCCTCCCTTCTCTCGACCTCTCCGACCTCCCGACCTCCCGACATCCTCGCCTCCCGTGTTGCCTCTCTCTCTTCTCGCATGTGTCCCCAAGCGGCAGCATGGCAACCCCAGGCCTCAAGCACCGGCATCCGCCCGCATCCGTGCCGGTGACAGCGCAGCTGGAGGCTCAACAACCCTCCAACGTGGCAGCCTCAGCAGACGCTCCAGACACCACGCCGCACCCCGGCGGCAACATCAAGCATGGGACCGTCTCGCAGGGCATTCGCATGATGCTGTTTGCTCTGTACTTCAACGGCAGCATTGTCGCGTAGGCATACCACACCATAGCTACCTGACTGCATGCCGCATACTGACTCTCGACTACAGCATCGCCATGACACAATACATCGGTTTGCCCTTTTATCTATACAGCAAGAACCTCTTCTATGCCTGGATGGCCCTGTCCAAACAGCACTTTGGCATCGTCATAACCACCATGACCTATTGGTGGGCACCTGTCAAGGTCCGGGTCAGTGGAGACGAAAGCATACGAGGCCAGCTGCGCAAGACGCCAGACGGGCGACTGGAATCCGACTTTCCTGAGCGCATGGTTCTCATATCGAACCACCAGGTCTGCCGCTTCCATGTATGCTTCGCAAGCCGCTCAACTGACCGACGCTAGATTTACACAGACTGGGTGTACCTCTGGTGGATCGCCTACACAGCCAACATGCATGGCCACATCTACATCATCCTCAAAGAATCCATCAAATTTATACCTGTCTTAGGGACCGGTATGATGCTCTACGGCTTCATCTTTCTCAGCCGCAAGTGGTCAGCCGACAAAGAGCGTTTCCAGTACCGACTCAAGAAACTTAGCACCAGCCATACCGGCCCGCTATCAGGTCCCTCGGGCCTTGACCCCATGTGGCTGCTCATATTCCCCGAAGGCACAAACTTGAGCGCCAACGGCCGCAATGCTAGCAAAAAGTGGGCAGACAAGATTGGAATCCCAGATCTACGACATGCTCTGCTTCCACGAAGCACCGGGTTGGCATTTTGTCTACAGGAGTTACAGGGCACGGTAGAATACATGTACGACTGTACCCTTGCCTATGAGGGCGTTCCGTAAGTCCGAGGGCCCTGGCACGCATGCGCCAATTCACTCGCAAACTAACCCTCCTCAACAGCGTCGGGAAATACGGCCAGGACCTTTACACCCTTCGCGGCACCTACTTCCAAGGTCGCCCGCCCAAATCCGTAAATCTCTACTGGCGCCGCTTTCGCGTTGCCGACATTCCCACCCACGACGAAAAGGCCTTTGCCGAGTGGCTCCTCGCCCGCTTCCGCGAAAAAGACGCCTTGCTCCAGTACTTTGTGGAGAACCAGCGGTTTCCGGCCGATAATGGCGAGTCGTTTGATCAGCGTGCGGATGGTGGCAAGGGCAAGACTGTCAAGGGCGCGGGATGGATAGAGACGGAGGTCCGGACAGCCAAGTGGTGGGAGTGGCTACAGGTATTTGTGCCCTTGGCTGCGGCAGTCCTGGTGCTGAATGTTGTGCGGCGATTTGCAGCGCTGGTGTTGAGGATTGCCAAGGTACGGCCGTAAGTTTGCTCGGCATCTAATGTACACGACAAGACGGGAATCTTGCTTCCTTCTTCTTTCATTCGCTTGGAATAGGTTGTGTGGGAGGTCCTAGTCTCGAGAGTTTTTTCTTTATTTTATTTTTCCCTCATTGACCGATCAATTGATCGATAGATACATTAGACGGCTTGATACCCCACTCTCATCTCTATACCCCCCTCTCTGCTCCCTTATACACTCACGTATCCTCCCCCTCCCACTCCTCCCGTCTATGCCCGCGTATATCGCGTACAGCTTGTATAATCCTTCTTCGGCCCCTTGACATCATACAAGACCTCCCACCACGCCTCCGCCTGGCTTCCCTCGTCCACCATCCCGCTTCCAAACCTCCAACGCGCAGCATACAAGTCCTCGGCGCACAAATGACGCTCTCGATTCTCAGCCTCCCACGCCATTACCCCATCACCACCGCTACCACCAACCCGACCCTCCAGTCCACCCATCTCTACAAACAAGCCGCCCACGCCCTCGCCGACAATCTTCTCGTCGTCGAAGAAGAAAATCGCTATATGCGTGTGGCCCGGCGCGACGTCGCCTGGGGCATCCTTGCTTGAGTCCAGGAGCTGGTACACGTAGCGTCTCTTTACGCCGAATTTCATGCCGCTGGCTAAGATGAACTCGCCCTCTTCAGCGTAGACAAGCGTCGGTGTGCCGCTGGGGGTGGGGCAAGGGGTGAAGGTTGCGGTGCCGGTTACGGTGCCCGAGGGGTGGGTGGGGAGGGCGGAGGTGAGTGTTCGAGTGAAGGTCCAGGGGGTTGCAAGTGCTTTGAAGAGTTGCTCTGGGGTAGGGGGGGCTGAAGAGCGGGACGGGGGAAGCGTTGGAGAGGCTTCTGGGGTTGTTGTAGTGAGTGAGGAAGGGCTTGGTGTGTGGCTGTCGAAGAGGACGGCGTTGACGCTTTGGAGGGTTGCGCGGCTGGGGTTCAGGGCTGGGTTGCTTGTGGTGATCCAGCTTAGTCTTTGCTTGATGAAGTCTTTTGTGATGGTGTTGGTCCTTACATCGCCTGCCATATTGCCCTGGTCATCGGCGGCAAGACACAACAAGGCCAGTGCAGCACCGACGGAGAGATCTTTGCCGGTTGGACAGCATATGAGAATGTTCTTCGAGCATAGAGAAGGGAGCGAGGACAAAAACTCAGTCAATCGTGGGAGTTGTGTTCGAAGGTCGCGAGATCCGAGTTTTCCCAGCTGGCATTTCAGGTGAAGATGATGATTCGTGCCCTTAACGGTCAAATCGCTACCGTGTAAAGGCGTTGGGGTGCATGTAATCACTATGTCGAATCTGGACAGGTCCATGCCCTCGCTTGACGATACATACAAAGTCTTCGTGGGCCTGATTAATGTAGCTGTTGCAATGCTGCCTTCTTCCTCGTTGATCAATCGTTGGATAGCACTCGATGCCTCGTCCTCAGGGGTGCTCATGAGCAAGTCTTTATGTTTCCAGAAAAGCTGTGGTGTGAGTCCGTTGGCCCAGGCTTCATGGTCGTCCGCGGCGCCCTGGATATACCCGTTTTCTGAAATCTCGGCGCCTTGTACGCGGTGGGATGCTGTACATAAGACAATTGGATGGAAGTCTTGAAACGAAGGGGGTGTCGGTGGGAGACTTGATTCTTGCGTTATCCAGATGGGGCGGAGGGGTCTTGTGATTTTGGCACGGAGGGCAGGCAGGTGTGGTTTGCAAATATCCTATTCAATCGTATCAGTCTCTTGATATCGTTGGTGTAGTCTGGACACCCCCGCTATTCTCACCGTTGTCAGAAGCGGGGACTTACTAGAAACTGCTTCACAAACCCTCCAATCCTCGCCTCCATCTGCACCCTCTCACTTTCACTCACTACACTCGGCGGCACATACAACGTCCCCTTCTCTCCTCCAACATCTTCCCTGTCCTCCTGAAAAATTGCCCTGTTCACAACGGCGCACCAAACTGGCACAGTCTTGCTCAAAGCATCCGGCATGCTCTTTCCTCTCCTCGTACTGTCCACCACCACAGCCCCACCTCTCTCTGCCACCACATCCAAAAGTTGCAAATTCAGCCGTCGAAGACTAAAACTCCATTGCCCCATGTGCCCGTCCGTACTTTTGAAATAGACACTTCCCGCTTTCTGTGAAGAGGGAATGTACCAGCTTCCACAGCGCTCGTTGGCAACGAGCGGCAGGGCATAAGCAAGGGCGACGGAGGTGACGAATGAACTGTCGGACGTGATGGATGATAACCGGTTGTGAAGGGAGAGGGTAGACCGACGGAGCGTGGAGAGGGTGCTTGAGAGGGAGGGGGTATTGGATTGGTGCGGGAAGAGAATATCCGATTCACGCATGGCTGGGGCGATAGGAAAGTTATTGCTATAGCATGAGGCCGTATTCTGTCTGGATTGGGGGCAGGGTTGGTTTTCCGAGGCTTTTCAGCTTATGCGGGGGAATGTAGGTATCCTTTCCTAGGGTCGACGCAACCATCAACAAGCACCGACAGTGTCAGGTAGAAGAGAAGAGTTATTTCGATTGAATGTAGTAAAGCTTACCGTATATTTTATTTCTGGTTCTGAGATCGTAGCAAGCTGTACTTGGGTTGAGTGGACGCTAATCACTGATCGGCGCTAGTAGCCGCTTTGACCAGCTCGTTCTTCACTAGGTATCACTGTACGCCGTACAGTGTACATAGGCCAGATGGGATGGGCCGATTTAGAGACTTATCTACCGGCCTGCGCTGAAGGATTTTATGGAAACCAAGGAGGACCTGGGAAGAATTTAGCGGGGAAATGGAGACTGTTACTGTGCATTGGAAACAGGTAGAACTATGTCATATGGTGTGAAGGTGCAAGAATGACGGCTCGTTTCTCCCCATGGGTATCGTGTGCTCAACTCCGCATGCCCATCGCATGCTATCTCCAAGGCCACAACTCCCTTGCTTCCATGGATGCGTCAATTTCAAAAGTAAGCCGTGAAGCCCTAATGTATATAAAGACACATTCTACAAAGCGCATCTCGTAAATCATAATTCAAACGCTCGACAAACTCGCAGTGTCTTCGCTCGAGCCCATACGCCTGAACGACTCCTCTAGCTCATTTCGAAGTCGTAGACAAGAATCTTGGTCGGAGTCGTCCTAAGACATCCGCCTCCTTCGAAACGGTTCTTCAACTTCCTCTTCTATTTTCTCTTCAGTGACTCGCAATGTTAGCCATGCAGCCACAATAGCGCATAGACCACCAAATCGTAGCACCCATGCCACACTTTCATCGCCGGCAGTACCTCTTGGCTTTTGGAGAAATTTGAACATGACTGCACTGACGAGGGTAGCGATGACTTGGGGCGCGGCGATAGCGACATTATGAATTCCCAGTACTACCCCCGCCGAGTCCGCACCAGAGCCGTCGTCTTCACCCGCAGCAATGAGCTGAGACTCGTGGTCCTGTGGTCGGATGACGCCTCGACGAATAGCATCCCTCTTGGAAATCTCAGATGCAATTATGGCAAAAGGAGCCCAGTTCGTGACACACCATGGGATGCCAATGGCCCCGACAAGCGCAGTCGCACCCCAGGTAGTGTGGACAAAGAAAGTTAGTGCCATAAGCACAGTGAAGAGTATATGTGACATGAGCCAGGAACGACGAAGCGTTAGTGATTGAATCTGCAGCCCTTCCATAGACTTCGACACCTTTCCCACGAAGGTCTTGGCCGGGCCCTTTGGCGTGTGACTTAGTGCAAAGTAACCGGAGCCACCCATGGAGTGCGGTGTGGCTGGCGTCATCGGGGTTGCGGGCGTGACTGGGCGATCAGGTTCTGGAGCTTGGAAAGTCGGGGGGATGATGAAAGGCAAGAAGACTGAGGCGAGGAAGGTGGTGACGGCGAAGAGGAGTAGTGCTCTTGTGCCGATTCTCGTAGCATCCTCCCAAACCTGGTCGATCTGCTCGTCCGTCATGTGTGGATTCTCCTTGAAAAATGGATCCGCGTAGATTTCGCCTACATAAGTGGTGATGTAGAAGAGAAATGGGAACCAACCAATCCAGGCGAAGAATTGAACTTGACAGACCCGCTTGATTTGGACTGGGAGTTTCTTGACAGAGTGTGCCAATCCTTTGAAGAAAGCAATGACGCCGTCTTGTTGGTCGACTGGGGCCGCGTCAAAGGTAGGATCGCGTTCTGCGCAGGCGGAACAGCTGACACCGACGGTGAGTGCCATGATGAACGAAGCGATGGCACAGAGGACCTTGAACTGCGAACCACCTAGCCATGGTAGATACTCTGGAAGTTTTACATAACCTGCCAGATAACCGAGAATATTCCCAACACCAGACGAACGCATGAGCCACGCGTTAGCAGATTCCTGTTGATGTGTGGGAGCCACATCGACGATGTATGCGCGGACACCCGCTTGGACTGCAGCAAGTTAGGCGAGGTCTTGGAACGAGGGGGTTGCGTTCGACTACTTACTGACGTTGATGGCAAAATCCAGCACATATACGAAGATGACAGCAAAGAGCATGATGCAAGTCTTGACAAACTGGGACTCGGGGTCGGCACCAAAAATGCCCAGGAACCCACCCATGATCTCTCTTGCCCATGCGAGTACCATGAGGGAGATGATTGTGGCCGCAGCGCCTCCTATAACAAACGGCCTCCTCTTCCCCCATCGCAAACGGCAGTTGTCACTCTTCAGACCAACGTACGGCTGGACAAGAACACCGGAGAGGGGGCCGGCAATCCATACCAGAGCGAGCATAGACTTGCTCAGACCGAGGGAGAGCAGGTAGGGCTGTGTGTCTCGTTAGCATCTCCGCGTACTACTAGCGTGGATCGTGGTGACGATGAGATGGCCGATGCGAAGACATGCTGTATACGTTGGCCGACTTCTAGGCAGGTACATGCAGGGCGCGTGGCGCATGCTATGCAGCTCGGGTAGGGGAATTCCGAGTACCGGGAAAGGCTTACCGATCCGTTGGAAGTCTCGACTGACCATCCTATCGATAGACCAAGCCCGCCAAAGGTGAGCAAGAAAAGGAACCAGCTGCTCTTGGTCTCCTCGCTCTGCTGCTCTCCCTGCCAGTCGTCTTCGGTATCCGTGGGGGAGAGCACCTCCTTTAGTAGCGGGTCGATCTCGGAAGACATGCGAGTGGGAGCGATGTCTGGCGAAGGCTCGTGGATGAAGTGGACATGGGTGGGTCCCTCGGTGTCGGGTCGTCCACCCAGCAACGAGTCGCGGCCAAAGGAGACGAGTTTGGGGCGGGGATGTGGCCGAGAAGTTGCTGCTGCTGCTGCCAGGTCGAGCTGGGGGGGACGTGGTGAACGAGGTGAAGCAAGCGGTGGCTGGGGAGAGGAGGATCCTGCCTGGTCATGCCGGGGGGTAGGCATGATGACGGTCGCTCAGGCGGAAAGGGCTGGCTCTCTGTGCTCGGTGCGGCTGCGGTTGTATGATGTGGGGGGACGAGCAGGTACGATGCGCTGTTGGCAGTGGTCGGTGGCCGAGGGTCTCCTGGTAGGTGGAATGAGGAGCGAGAGCGAGGCGTTTAGACCACGGTGACTAAGAAGCAGGGTCGCAGCCAGCCATGCTGTTGCCTGGAGTAAGCCGCTACGGGGGCCAGTGTCACTCAGAGGCGTAGTCAGGTAGAGCACTGCGCGAGGGGGCAAGGGCGAGGGTGAGGGCGAGGGTGAGGGCGAGG